>ENA-ORUQ01003064-ORUQ01003064.1-human-gut-metagenome-genome-assembly--contig:-NODE-3064-length-12065-cov-2.359450_pt1 | contig 12065 bp, 10 predicted proteins | sample MGYA00242081_ERZ509211 | MGnify/ENA primary metagenome ERZ509211 (study PRJEB26280, sample SAMEA2338785) | human gut metagenome | biome: human gut; feature: human-associated habitat; material: faeces...
GTGCGGAAAACCAAAATACCCTTTCCGCCCAAGAGGAAAGAATAAAGATAGGATATGCCTATCCCCTCGCCCGTAATCACACGTACGGCATCGGCCGCACGCCCGGGACGGTTGTCCAACGTGATGGCAAACACTTCCGACATGCTGGCCGAAATGCCTGCCGCCCGCAACACTTCGTATGCCCGTGTAGGTTCGGAACAGATAATACGGTAGATGCCATATTCCACGGTGTCGGATATGGTGGAAGCAATCAACTGGACACCGGCTTCTTTGAACAAGTCCAACACGCGTAACAACGTACCCGACTTGTTCTCTACAAAAATAGATATTTGATGTACTGTCATATTTTTCATTTTTATATCAACGTTCTACGTAAATCCCTTACCCTTACGGCCTTGCCTTCCTGTTTGGGCAAAGTCCCCTTGGGTACCAGTCTCACCACGGGCGTCAGAAGGATTTCATCTTTCAGTTGGCGTGTGATTTCACGGGTCAGCGCCTGCAAGCGCGGATAGTCGTCGCTGAATTCCTTCAACTCCACTTCCACCGTCATCAAGTCGTTGGCCTCTTCGTTGGTCAGGGTTATCAAATAGTCCGTCCCGAGTTCTTCAAACTGCATCAATACCGTTTCAATCTGAATGGGGAATATGTTGACCCCTTTCAGAATCATCATGTCGTCGCTCCGTCCCTTCATGCGGTCGAGCCGCTTATGGTGACGTCCGCACGGACAGTCGCCCGGTAAAATACGGGTCAAATCGCGGGTGCGGTAGCGCAACAACGGCATAGCTTCGCGGTTGATGGTGGTCAGCACCAGTTCGCCCACCTCGCCGTCGGGCACGGGTTCCAACGTCTGCGGATCTACAATCTCCACGATATAATAATCTTCCCAAATGTGCATCCCGTTCTGTTCCGTACACTCGAAGGCCACACCCGGCCCACACATCTCGGACATGCCGAATGAGTTATAAGCTTTCACGCCCAACATCTTCTCGATTTTGCGCCTTTGTTCCTCCGAATGCGGTTCCGCCCCGATGACCAAAGTACGGAGCTTCGTGTCGCGCACAGGGTCTATCCCCATTTCCTCCATCACCTCATGGATACGGCTGGCGTAACTGGGGATGGCATGCAAGGCCGTCGTGCCGAAATCCGTAATGAACTTAATCTGCCGCTTGGTGTTGCCCGCAGCCGCCGGCACCGTCAGCATGCCGAGACGTTCGGCTCCGTATTGGAAGCCCAGTCCGCCCGTAAACATGCCGTACCCCGACGAGTTCTGAAAGACATCGCCCCGCCTCAGGCCGACCATGTACAAGCAACGTGCCACGGCATTGGCCCACTCGTCCAAATCCTTCTGCGTGTGCAGGATGACCGTAGGGGTGCCCGTCGTGCCACTGGAGGAATGCAGGCGCACCACTTCGCTCATCGGCACCGCGGCAAGCCCGAACGGGTAATTGTCGCGCAAATCCTGTTTCGTAGTAAAAGGAATCTTACGCAAGTCGTCCAACGAACGTATGTCTTCAGGAGACAAATGAGCCTCGGCAAACCGTTTCTGATAAAAAGGAGATTTCATACAACGACGGACCGTACGGAGCAAACGCTCGAATTGCAACGCCTCGATTTCCGTCCGCGTCAAAGTTTCTAATTCTTCATGCAAATACATTTCCATTTGTGTTTTAATCATGACGGGGACAAAGTTATAAAAAACTATCGCAAAAAGAGGGCATTTCCTTTTATTTTTTCACGGCATCCTCCATATCTTCCTCCCGGAAGGACATAAAAAAAGGGCTCCGCTGAGCCCAACCTTTGTTAACCTTAAATCTAATACTATGAAAAACACAGTACAAAGGTACAACCTTTTGGCGATTCTGCAAATTTCTTGCTCTAAAAAACATGTTATATAACATATTTTATCTTTTCAAGAAACATTTTCAATCTTCATGGGAATCGAAAGCAAAGTTTTTTGTACCTTTGACCGGAAAGAAAAACCAATCAAACAAAACCTGAATGAAAAAGCAATATTTAAAAACCGTGATTCTGGCCGCCGCATTGGCAGGGCCGCTCAACGCCATGGGACAAGTCGCCACTCCGACGCATACTATCCAGCAAACATTTACCATCCCCAGTCCCGACTACAAACTCAGTCCTTACACCGGCATGACGCGTCAAAGCTGGATTGACGCAGCCGAATACTTGTTAAGCGGGGCCTTCACTTACATCCGCACATTGGACGACCCGATGTATTTCCCCAAACAGCTCGACAAGGCTTATCCTAACAATGAAGGACAAGTGCCCACGGCCAAACTGGAAGGATTCTGCCGCACGCTGTTCGTAGCCGCTCCCCTGCTCCGGGAAAAGCCGGAACTCACTTTAAACGGGATAAAAGTGGCGGACTACTACCGCCACCAACTTCTGAACCTCATCCGTCCGGACAGTCCGAGCTTCATCCCTCACCGCAAGGGGGGGCCAAGCCAGATACTGGTGGAATTCGGCGCCCTGGCCATATCATTGTCTGTGGCCAAGGACATCCTTTGGGAACCGCTCACACAAGAGCAGAAAGACCAACTGGCCGCCACGATGCTAAGTTACGGCAACGGTCCGACCATAGGGTCGAACTGGATGTTCTTCAACGTTTTCGTCATCAGCTTCTTCAAGGAACAAGGTTATGCCGTCAACGACCAACGCATGAAAGAAAACTTGGAAAAGATTCTCAAGCTCTATCGCGGAGAGGGCTGGTATAACGATGCGCCGGCATACGACTATTACAGCATGTGGGCATTCCAGATGTACGGCCCCATTTGGGCGCAAATGTACGGGCACTTCTATCCGGAATATGCCGCGCAGTTCATGAAAAACCAGCATGACTTGGCGGACAATTATCCTTATATGTTCAGTGCGGAAGGTAAAATGAACATGTGGGGACGGAGCATCCCTTACCGCTTCGGTGCCGTCGTGCCACTCGCGTTATTAGGATATGAAAAAGCCCCGGACATCAATTACGGATGGATGCGCCGCATCGCTTCCGCCACTCTGCTGCAATTTTTGCAAAACCCCGATTTCCTGGAAGACAATGTGCCGACGCTGGGATTCTACGGCACCTTCGCACCGGCCGTACAGATTTACAGTTGCCGAGGCAGTGTATACTGGTGCGGAAAGGCGTTCCTGAGCCTGCTCCTCCCTGCCGACAATCCGTTCTGGACCGCTGTGGAGAATAACGGGCCGTGGGAAAAGGATTTCAAAAAAGACCATGTGTACAACAAATTCCAACCCGCAACGAACCTGCTCATCACCGACTATCCGAATTGCGGAGGGGCGGAAATGCGTTCGTGGTGCCATGAAACGGTAGCCAACGACTGGCAAAAGTTCCGCAGTTCCGAAAACTATAACAAGTTGGCCTACCACACGGAATTCCCTTGGATGGCCGACGGGACGAACGGAGAGGTTTCCATGAACTACGCCACCCTGAACGGCAAGAACCAATGGGAGGTACTCCGTCTCTACACGTTCCAAAGTTTTGAAAACGGCATCTACCGACGCGATGCCGAACTGGAAACCAACCGTGACATCCGGTACAAACTGGCGGACATCCCCCTGCCCAACGGTGTCTTGCGGGTAGACAAGGTCGTCACTCCGGCAGCCACCAAAGTCCGTTTGGGACATTACACCTTACCGGAAATCAACGGCAATCCCGTCGAGGAAGAGAAGTCTTCCAAAGTAAAAGATGCCGTAATACTGCACAACGGGGCATACCGTCTGGCTTTGGTTCCGCTCCAAGGATGGGAAACGGTTACAGCCAGCTATCCGGAAGGGCTGCATCCGGTGAGCCACAAATGCGGACTCATCATGGCTGAAAGCAACGTGGAAAAGGAAAAGATATTCGTCACCTTGATGCTTTGGAAGAAAGGTAAAAAAGGCTTCACGAAGAAAGAACTGTCCCCCGTAAAGGACGTAAAAGTATCTGAAGATCTGAATGCCGTAGACATCACGTTTGCAGACAAAAGCGTAAAACGGGTCTCTTTCTAAGACACTCTAAAGACAAGGGCAAAAGCACATCCCGGTCGACTCCAAACCAGTTTCGACCGGGATTTTTTTATCCGGAAGACTCAGGCTTTTCCTAATATCTTCGCCACCAACCACTCCGGTGCAATCCGCATCCAAGGAGCAAGAAACGCCCAACGCCGGGTAATCACGGCTTTCTTTTTCCGTGCGCTTATGGCCCTGTAGATAGCCCTAACCGCCTTTTCCGGTTCATCCACCCAAAACAATTTTTCGGGATGGGAAAGCAAGGGAGTACGAACGAATCCGGGACGAACATCCGTCACGCAAACCCTCTTACGGGAAATGCGTGCACGTTGCCGCAACGCTTCCAAATAGTGGATCTGGTAGGCCTTGGAAGCGGAATAAGCAGGAGCCGGAGCCAAACCACGGATGCCGGCTACCGACGAAATGGCAGCCAAGTGTCCATATCCTTGTTGCATAAAAAACGAGAAAGCCCAGTCCGTCACTGCCGTCCAACCACGCACGTTGGTATCGACTGTGGGTAACTCCAGTCCGTAATCCAAATCCGGATTCATTCGTCCCACTCCGGAACACAAGACTAGTAAATCCAAACCTCCCATCTCACCGGCCAAAGCAGACAAATGCACTGCTATTTGGCTGATATCCGTCACATCCGCCTTTAAACAATGTACTTCGGAATGACCTTTGGCCACTTCTGCCAGCTTATCTCCACGCCGACCGACGATACCTACCACATGTCCGTCACGAATATAGCGTTCAGCCAACATACGCCCCAAACCGGAAGTTGCCCCTACCACTATAATCTTATTCTGTTGCTTCATACGCCTCCTATTTTTATTTCTCTACAAAGGTAAAGGAAAAACAAGCTGAAACCATCCGACTGTTTGTATGGAAACAGGGGCAAGGCAAAAGATTAACAGTTTTTATTGGAAAAAACTGCTTAGGTTTGAAATAAAGGCGTAACTTTGGTTATATAATCATTTATAAAATCAAAGCAATATGAAAAAGCGTAGTTTATGTTTTAAATACGGCAGCTTTAGTGCTGCTCTTTTAGCTCTTGCCTTGGGAATGGCTTCCTGCCATCTGGAGAAAAAAAATGGAACAGACCAAAGTCGTGCCATAAAAACGGAAGATATCACATGGGAGGAAAAGCCTTCGGCTGAAGGATGTAAGTTGACTGCCGCTTATCCGACGGATAACTCCAGTGCCGTGACACAAAACATACGGGAATGGATGAATGAACAGCTCGGCGGCACCTACACCGGAAGTTTGGATGACGGTAAGAAACTACTGGAATACTATGGTACAGAACGTGCGGAGCAGGTGAAACGTGACATTGCTGAAATAGGAGAAAACACGGCCATGGATGCATCTGCCTATTACGTACAATTCAAAAAGGCGTTTGAAACAGAAAAGTTCATCACATATACCTCTGAAATATATGAATATTCCGGTGGAGCACACGGCGGAGAAAGTCTGAGCGGCGGTGTATTCCGCAAATCGGACGGTCGTAAATTCGGTTGGGACATGTTCACGGCAAACGGCAAAGAAAAGTTGCGCGGCATGATAAAAAATAGATTGAAAAAGAATTTCTTCAAAGTAAACAGCGATGAAGAACTTTACGAAAGGCTATTGGATGAGAATGCACGTTATACTTTTCCGCTTCCGGAGACTGCTCCGGTATGCAGACCTAACGGAGTAGAATTCATCTATCAGCAGTACGAGATTGCTCCATACGCAGCCGGCATTCCCACATGTACTCTCCCGTATGACTCTTTAGAGAACCTGTTCACGGTGACGATGAAGCCTCTGATAGAAAGTACCACGGACTCTTTGGCCCTCACTTACAACCCGATAGTCAAACGATAACTCTATACGTTTGGTACAAACTATGACGAAAATCCCTGCGTCCTCTCCGGACGCAGGGATTTTCGTTCTATCCATTCCTATCGGTAATGGAAATAATCCACATCCACAAAACCGCTCTCGCTATTATCGTTAAAACAATACATGCCGATACGGTCACCCTTATAATTTCCCCAAGCCATTTGATAGGGCGTTCCGAAAGGCAAGAAATTATCCCCGTCCAAACTATAAGCATATCGGGATTTACCGTCCAAACCCCACTGGCTACTGAACCAGATATGTTTTGACGGGACTTGCATGCCTTTCGTTATCTTGCCGTTTTCACGAAATTCCAAATAGCAAATGCCTCCTTCTTTCGTCACACCGATAGCGGAATGCGGTGAAGAAAAATGGCAAAGACCGGCTTTCTGTCCGTTTTCCATACCGGAAATATCCATTTTCACCACGACCACATTATCCTGCTTTCTGAAAGTCCTTTGTGTAAGCGTATTACCGGCTTTCAATAATTGATTGGGTTCCAACGGACGATAAGCTTTCAGACGCAACCATCCCGGACGTTCAGTCAAGGAAAAGAACCCCTTCCTCGGTTGGTGGTTCCACTGCCATTGCGGAGGCAACCGGCTCTCGTCGAAATCATCACTACGCTGAATGTCTAATTTCTCATCCGCTTGAAAAGGCATCGCTCCGGTCCATTTCATCGTACCTATATTTGAATCCAAAACCTCTCCCAATATAGGCCAATCGTCAATCCAAGTGACAGGCAAAAGGCTGACAATACGACCACTCCAATCACCCGTGCCATGATGCGTCAGAAAGTACCAGTTATTGTCCCTCCCCTGGACTATGCCACCTTGGTTGGGTTCCATCGCTTCCACGGAAGGCAACGCCAATTGCCTTTCTTCTTTATAAGGTCCCGTCACTTTTTTCGATCGTTTGGCCAAGACATAACGCCCGACACCCGGCTTATGTTCACTGAAAACCAGATAATACCATCCGTTTACCTTTATCAATTTGCTGGCCTCTCGGCCGCTTCCTTCATTGATAAGCACAGCCGATTTCCGGTCTATGCTTTTTCCGTCTTCCGACATCTTAAAAAGATAGGTCTTATAACCGTCTGCAAAATGAGTCCCCGCAAAGTAAGCCTTTCCCTTATCGTCCCAAATTGCGGTACAATCATCCCAACCGGGTTCGGACAAAAGAGAAGTCAAGGGCTCCCACGGCCCCTCGGGACGTACGGCAGAGGTCATGAAATATCCTTCATCCGGTGTCCCGAAAAAGAGGTAAAAACGACCGTCATGGTAACGCAACGTCCCGGCCCATATCCCACGGTTATAACGGTTCATGCGTGTCCAATCCAGCTCTTCACCGATTTGGGTCAAATCTTCGACAGCATTCCCACAGATTTCCCAGTTCACCAGATCCTTAGAATGTAAAATCGTCATTCCCGGAGAAAACTGGAACGTAGAAGATATGGCATAATAATCATCCCCGACCCTGATACAATCTATATCACTATAGTCTGACGGGATGACCGGATTCATATACGTCCCATCACCTTGGTCTCCCCAACTTTCCCACTTGCCCCACTCTCTTTGCTGCTGTCCTTTCAGACCAGTACAAAGACAAAGGCTAAAAACGATTGACCATAAATATCTCATTCCTATTCTCGTTTAATAAATATTCCATTCCCAAACTCCTGCAACACCCTCTGAAATCCGGACTCTCAGGAAACGATATTTCCCCTTCGGTTCATCGACATGCGGAGATTGCATCCGCAAGTCGTCATGTCCTCCGCATTTCCTCCATGTAGTCCCGTCCACCGAACCTTCAAGTTGATAAGCATGTCCGGCTGTAGGACGTACAAAATAAATTTCACTGCGCCGTATTTTCCGGGTTCTTCCCAAATCTGCAACAAGCCATTTGTCCTTATCTCCTTCCGCAGCCATCCATCGGGAACCGTTCGCCCCATCCACGGCAAAGGCCGGAACAAAATACTCCGTACGACGACACAAATCGTCTTTCATGGGTTCGATAAACAAGGGGGCCGCCGTACTGGATGCATAAACCGTATCAGCCTTAATTTCTTTCCTTCCCTTCACCTTCCGCAAAGGCCCCACTCCATCCAAACTCAATTTCACCGGACGAATCGTACCGTCTTCATTGAACTCCAAGCGATTTACATAGGTTTGCCGGTTGGTACTGCGGCGGCCGAACTCCAAGTAAGCAAAATAATAATGGTCTTCATCTGTATTGAAGACACAACCATGTCCCGGCCCGAAGACACCTTGTTCGTAATCTGTAGTCGACACAATATCCTGCTCCGGGTATTCGTAAGGCCCGAGAGGAGAAACCTTGCTCATCACATAAGCATATTGATACCTCTCATCTCCCCCTATGGTGTACAAATAATAATAGATACCTTTCCGTTTGAAGAATATAGGGCCTTCCGAATATTCTTTGCGAGGAGTAGAAATCACATGGACAACGGAGTCCACCGTAATCATATCTTTTGCCAGTTTGGCCACATGCCGACGTCCCCAAAACACATAGGCTTGCCCGTCGTCATCTATAAAGACTTCTGCATCGATACCGCCCGGATCTTCTGTCTGCAACAGGGTAGAAGCCGTATAAGGTTTGTAAAACCGGTCTTCCCCGCGAGCCAATTTAAACGGCCCCTCCGGATGGTCGGCGACAGCCGGATACATATAACCGTTAATCGTAGGGTAAATGTAATACTTTCCATTAGCTTGGACTACTTTACTGGGAGCCCAGTATTTCTCAGTTGCTGCCGACGGGAAATATGTCCCGTCGAAACTCCAATGCACGAAATCCTTGGACTTCCATACCACCGGAGGCCCGGACGTTTCCAACCCTCTTCCATATCCGTCCGTCGTGGCATAACAATAAAACATACCATCGATTTCCTGTATGCTGGCATCTGCAATCATATCCGGAACCAAAGCATTTCCAAACGGATTCACAACCTGGGCTTCCATAATGGCAACTACAGAAAAGGCTTGTCCTAAAGCCATTATTCTTTTCCACTTCATTTTCATGATACTATCAATAATATATATGCCGCAAAGATATGAAACAGCATTTATTTCTCTATTGGACTTTATAGCCTTTGACAAGAACTATATCTACCAATTCACATGAAGCGCATGTTCCATAAAGCACAACCATCCTTTGTTTCCCTTCGCACCATAAACAACCGTTATGGTAAGTCGACTGCAAAAACCACAGTCACGGAAACAAAGGATGGATTCAATCCGTCAAAGTACGAAAACCTGTTAATTCTTGAAACTGTGTATTGGAGCCGGAATACGACCTATCCGGTTCACGAAATCACCGCAACCGAAAGAGTTGACCGGCATCACGGGAGCATAGCCCAAAAGTCCTCCGAACTCTACCGTATCCCCTACCGTTTTGCCCACTACGGGAATGATGCGCACGGCCGTCGTTTTCTGGTTCACCATGCCTATTGCGGCTTCGTCTGCAATGATACCCGAAATCGTCGTGGCGGGCGTATCGCCCGGAATGGCAATCATATCCAACCCGACCGAGCAAACACAAGTCATGGCCTCCAACTTTTCCAAAGTCAACGCGCCACACTCCACGGCATCAATCATACCTTGGTCTTCACTCACCGGAATAAAGGCTCCGCTCAGCCCTCCCACGTATGATGAAGCCATCACGCCTCCCTTCTTCACCTGGTCGTTCAGCAAAGCCAATGCTGCCGTGGTTCCCGGAGCACCGGCGCGTTCCAAGCCGATTTCTTCCAATATTTCGGCCACGCTGTCCCCCACGGCCGGAGTCGGGGCCAACGACAAGTCGATGATGCCGAAGGGCACGCCCAGACGCTTGGAAGCTTCCTGGGCCACCAGCTGGCCCACTCTCGTGATCTTGAACGCCGTCTTTTTAATGGTCTCGCAGAGCACCTCAAAATCTTTTCCCCGCACTTTTTCCAGGGCTGTCTTCACAACACCGGGTCCGGAAACACCCACATTGATAATGGCATCCGCCTCTGTCACACCGTGGAAAGCGCCTGCCATGAACGGATTGTCATCCGGGGCGTTGCAGAATACCACCAGTTTGGCACATCCCAGGGAATCCTGCTCCCTGGTCGCCTGGGCAGTAGCAAGAACGATTTCTCCCATAAGCTTCACAGCATCCATGTTGATGCCTGTCTTGGAGGAGCCAAGGTTGATGGAACTGCAGACTCTCTCTGTGGCTGCCAGGGCTTCCGGGATGGAGCGGATCAGCATCTCGTCCGCCTTTGTCATACCTTTTGACACAAGCGCAGAGTAGCCGCCGATGAAGTTCACTCCCACTTCTTTTGCTGCCCGATCCAGAGTCTCTGCCAGAGTCACAAAATCCTCCGGCGCTTTGCAGGCCGCACCGCCCACCAGCGCAATGGGGGTTACAGAGATTCGCTTGTTCACAACAGGGATTCCGTACTCTCCGGAAATCTCGTCACCGGTCTTCACCAGGTTTCTTGCCAGGGTGGTGATCTTGTCGTAGATTTTTCTGTTCACCTGCTGCAGGTCAGAATCTATGCAGTCCAGAAGGCTGATTCCCATGGTAATGGTACGCACATCCAGATTTTCCTGCTCTATCATTTTGTTGGTCTCATTTACTTCAAAAATGTTAATCATATTTTTCTCTTGTCCTTTCCCGGGTTTTCCAGCTTAGATACGGTGCATTTTTGTAAAGATATCCTCGTGCTGTGCGTGGATCATAACACCGATCTCCTCACCCAGTACAGATAATTCTGCAGAAATCTGATCCAGCTTCTTCTCGGATCTGCTGGTATCTGTGATCATCATCATGTTGAAATAACCGTCAATGATGGTCTGGGAAATATCCAGGATGTTAATATTGTTCTCTGCCAGATAGGTGCAGACTCTGGCGATGATTCCTACGGTATCCTGTCCTACTACGCTGATAATTGTCTTTTTCATTATTTTCTCCTCACAGATGTATTTTTTTTATACGGTAATCAGTTCCGACGCGCAGTCCCTGTGCGCTACGGAGATTTTGAAGTCTGAGGAACACCAGGGATTTTCCCCCATGGTCACCTCTGAGCAGACGGTCTCATAAGCCAGTGCTTCGTAATTGTTCTCCCGGCTCAAATGTCCCAGCATGATCTGTTTCATTTTGTCATGGAGCAGACGGCACAGAAGCCTGCCTGCTGACTCGTTGGACAGATGTCCTCTCTCGCCCAGGATCCTCTGTTTTAAGTAATAGGGATAACTTCCCACCTGCAGCATATTCACGTCGTGGTTTGCCTCCAGCAAAAGAGCATCCAGTCCCTGGAGCTGTTCCACTATGTAATCATTATACTTGCCCAGGTCCGTTGCGATTCCCACGGACTTGTCCTCATGATTCACCCTGTACCCGACAGGCTCTGCCGCGTCATGGGAAATGTTAAAGGGATGGATATCCAGATCCCCGATAGAAAATGGTTCATCTGCCCGTATGATTCGGTACAGTCCCTCCGGCATCTTGCCCAGAGTGGTCATGCGCTGCATCTCCTCCATGGTTCCCCTGGTACAGTAGATGGGAATCTTATATTTTCTGGAGATGACGCCCAGACCTTTTATATGGTCCGAGTGCTCATGGGTGATCAGGATACCGTCACAGTCCTTTGTGGTGCGGTCAATGGTGTTGAGCCCTTCCTCAATCTTCTTGCCGCTGATCCCCACATCCACCAGGACGCCGGCGTGGTCACTGCCCACGTAAATACAGTTGCCGCTGCTTCCGCTGGCAATACTACATAGATTCATAATATGTTCTCATCCTTCGCTCAATCTGAAGATAGGTATGTGCCACATCTTCGTCGTTATATAGTAAAAAGTCACATCTGGCTTCAAACTCATCCTCGGACAACTGGTTTTCCATTACTCTTCGGGCTTTTTCCTCAGAATATCCCCTGTCCCGGCGAAGCCTTTCCATGCGCACTTCTTTTTCGCAATAAATATACCACATTTCATCATAAATTTCATCATAATTATCTTCCAATAACAAAGCTGCCTCAATAAAGAAGAATTCCGTCTCCTCTTTTTTGGACCGCTCAATCTCCCGGATGATATATTTCTTCACTGCCGGATGAATGATCTTATTGAGTTTTTCCAGCATATCTTTCTTATCAAACACGATCTGGGCGATGGTTTCCCTGTTAAGAG
>ENA-ORUQ01003087-ORUQ01003087.1-human-gut-metagenome-genome-assembly--contig:-NODE-3087-length-11972-cov-2.199463_pt1 | contig 11972 bp, 10 predicted proteins | sample MGYA00242081_ERZ509211 | MGnify/ENA primary metagenome ERZ509211 (study PRJEB26280, sample SAMEA2338785) | human gut metagenome | biome: human gut; feature: human-associated habitat; material: faeces...
AGGTGTTTCTCTTTGTTGTTTTATATACTTATGGTTTATATTTGCTATTTTAATGCAATAAAACTCTTGCAAAATGAAAAAATCATGATATAATAGATGCACATAAAAAAGACAAAATAAGGACAACACAGTTATAAATTAGTCTTTAAGAGAGCTAGATGTATGCTGAAATTCTAGTAAGATAAAATATAGTTGTTATCACCTTATATGTTGCAAAACTGAACTAATAGTAAGTTTTGTCGTATGTTCTGCGTTAAAGAAATTAGAGAGAATAACATAAGTTATTAAATTAGGTGGTACCGCGGAAATTATGCCCTTTTCGTCCTAAGCAGGATGAAAAGGGCTTTTTGATTTCGCAAACATAAGTTAAAGTGAAATCCCTAAAAAATAAAGAAGGAGGAATTACAAGTGTACAAAAAAGTAGAACTTAAAGATGGTTTTGTAGGAATGGAAAATGATGTAGCAAAACTATGGAAAGAAAAAGACATTGTTAAGAAAAACTTTGCAATGAACGAAGGAAAAAGATACTTCACATTTTATGATGGACCTCCAACAGCAAATGGAAGACCACATGTTGGACATATCGAAACAAGGGTAATGAAAGACATTATACCAAGATACAAAGTAATGAAAGGTTACAAAGTATTAAGAAAAGCTGGTTGGGATACACATGGACTTCCAGTTGAACTAGAAATAGAAAAAGAATTAGGAATTTCAGGGAAACAACAAATAGAAGAATATGGTGTAGAAAAATTCGTAAAGAAATGTAAAGAAAGTGTATTCACATATGTTCACCTATGGGAAGAAATGACAAACAAAGTAGGATTCTGGGTAGATATGGATGACCCATATGTAACATATCATAACGAATATATAGAATCTGTATGGTGGGCATTAAAAGAAATGTGGAAAAAGGGATTACTATATGAAGGTCATAAAGTAATGCCATATTGCCCAAGATGTGGAACAGCACTTTCATCACACGAAGTTGCACAAGGATATAAAGATGTAAAAGATTTAACTTGTATTGCTAAATTTAAAGTAAAAGGTGAAGAGAATAAATATATCTTAGCTTGGACAACAACACCTTGGACATTACCATCAAACTTAGCACTATGTGTTAATAAAGCTTACACATATGTGGATGTAAAAGTAAATGTTGGAACAGAAGAAGAACCAAAATATGAAGTATATGTTTTAGCCAAAGATTTGGTAGATACAGTATTAAAAGATAAAGAATATGAAGTCTTAAAAGAATATAAAGGAACAGAATTACTTGGAACAAAATATGAACAATTAATGCCATTTGCAAAAGTAGACGGAAAAGCATTCGAAGTAATCCATGGGGATTATGTAACATTAACAGATGGTACAGGAATAGTACACATTGCACCAGCATATGGTGAAGATGATAGTTTAGTTGCAAAACAAAATGGAATAACTTTCGTAAATTTAGTAGATAAAGAAGGAAAATTTGTTCCAGAAGTAGAACCTTGGGCAGGTAAATTCGTAAGAGATTGTAACGAAGGTATTTGTAAATGGTTAGAAGAAGAAAATAAATTGTTCAGTAAAGAAAAACATTTACACTCTTATCCACATTGTTGGAGATGTGACACACCACTTTTATATTATCCAAAAGAGAGCTGGTTTGTTGCAATGAGCAAACTAAGAGACAATTTATTAAAGAATAATGACACAATAAATTGGATGCCAGAAACAATTAAAACAGGAAGATTTGGAAAATTCTTAGAGAATGTTATAGATTGGGGAATCTCAAGAGATAGATATTGGGGAACTCCACTTCCAATTTGGACTTGTGAATGTGGTCACCAAGAATGTATTGGAAGTATAGCAGAATTAAAAGAAAAAGGAATAAATGTACCAGAAGATATAGAACTTCATAAACCATATATTGATGATGTACATCTAAAATGTCCACATTGTGGTAAAGAAATGACAAGAGCAAAAGAAGTTATAGATTGCTGGTTCGATTCTGGTTCAATGCCTTTTGCACAATGGCATTATCCATTCGAAAACAAAGAAATATTCGAAGCAAACTTCCCAGCTCAATTTATTTCAGAAGCAATAGACCAAACAAGAGGATGGTTCTATACACTACTTGCAGTTTCTACATGTTTGTTTGATAAATCATCATATGAAAACTGTATAGTATTAGGACATGTTCTAGATGACAAAGGACAAAAAATGTCTAAATCTAAAAAGAATGGTGTGGACCCATTCGAATTACTAGATACTGTTGGAGCAGATGCTACTAGATGGCATTTCTATACATGTAGCGCACCATGGATTTCAACAAGATTATCTGTAAAAAGTGTACAAGAAACACAAAGAAAATTCTTAAGTACATTATGGAATGTATATTCATTCTATGTATTATATGCAGAGATTGACCAATTTAATCCATTAAACTACAAAGACTTTAAAGTAACAAATGTAATGGATAAATGGATACTTTCTAAAATGTATACATTAATAAAAGAAGTAGATGCAAAATTAGATAAATATGACATAACAGGAGCAGCATTGTTAATAGAAGACTTCACAGATGAACTTTCTAACTGGTATGTTCGTAGAAACAGAGAAAGATTCTGGGCAAGTGGAATGGAAGATGACAAAGTAGGAGCATATGTAACTTTGTATAATGTTTTAGTTAACTTAGTAAAAATTTCTGCACCATTTGTACCATTCATAACAGATGAAATTTACCAAAACTTAGTTGTTAATTTAGATAAAGAAGCACTAGCAAGTGTACATTTATGCTTATGGCCAGAGGTTGATGAATCAGCAATAGATAAAGACCTAGAAAAAGAAATGGACTTAGCATATAAGATTGTTAAATTAGTTAGAAGTGCAAGAAATGCAGCTAATATAAAAAATAGACAACCACTTTCAGAAATGTTAATATCTGTAGGAACACTTCCAGAATATTATGGAGACATAGTAAAAGAAGAATTAAATGTAAAAGAAGTTGTACTAGGTGCAGATATGTCTAAATATGTTGATTTCGAAATAAAACCAAACCTACCTGTTTTAGGAAAAGAATATGGAAAATTAATTCCAAAAATTAGAGAAGCAATCTCTAAACTAAATCAAATGGATTTAGCAAATAAAGTAAAAAACGGTGGAGTAGAATATATCGAAGTAGAAGATACTCAAATACCTTTAGACGAATCTAACTTATTAGTAACAATGCAAGGTAAAGAAGGATATGCCTTCGCAGGTGAAGGAGAGCTTGGAGTTGTATTAGAAACAACAATAACACCAGAACTTAAAGAAGAAGGATATTTAAGAGAAATTTTATCTAAAGTACAAAACATGAGAAAAGATAGAGATTTCGAAGTATTAGATAGAATAAACTTATACTTTGCAAACTGTGATACATTAAAAGAAGTTATAGAAAAATATAAAGACCAAATAATGAAAGATACTTTAGCAGACAATATCTTCTATAACGAAAAAAGAGAAAACTATGTAGAAACAAAAATAAACGATGAAACAATAGAAATAGACGTTGAAGTAGTAAAATAAAAATAAAAAAAGAATTTGAGGACACTCCTCGCCAGGGATTTGGGGACGTTCCTTAAATCCTTATTTAAAAAATCCTCTGGTTTAGTATGCCAGGGGATTTATATTTTTTAAACATTTATCTATTAAGTAAATAAACTCCGAAATTTAAATATGTTGCAAATAATGTCCATAATAAGTATGGAACCTGTAACCATGCAGCAGTTTTTTGCTTTTCATAAAATCTAGCTATCATAATAATAATTAAAACTGCAAGAATTATAATCTATACTACCAGAAATGAAAAAGCCAACAATACCACCAACAAGAACGGGAATAAGAATAGCCTTAAAATAAGTTTTAAATTTATTTAACATGCCTAAACCTCCATATTACTAGTTTATTAAAAAGGAGGTAAAATATACTAAATACTAATTAAATTAATATATTTGGCTTAAATTTAGTAGTGAATTTTTATTAAATTCAAGTTTTATAACGCTAGGAGAATCGATTTTTAAAACTTTATTTTTATAAAACAATTCGAAGTTTTCATTTAAAGAACACCAATTCATTAATAAAAATTTAATTGATGCACCATGACTAACTATTGCAATTTTAGATCCAGTATATTCAGCTAATAGTTTATTAATGAAACTTGTCATTCGCCTATTAACTTCAAATCTATTCTCTCCATCTTTGTTCTTTAAATTTTCATCTAACAACTGTTCTGTAGTAAAAGTGTGAGTGAATTTATCTCTAAGTTTAGATAGAGAATCTAAATTCCCTATTTTTCTTTCGTTTAAATATGTACTAATTTGTATTTCTAAATTATTACGTTCAGCAATGTATTTAGCAGTGGCTAGCGCACGTACATAAGTACTAGACCATATTGAATTTAGATTAGATAGTTCTTTTATCTTACTTAGTGCTTCTGCCTTTTTTTCACCTTCAACAGATAAAATTATTTTTTCATTAGCAATTTGGCTATTTTCAGAATTATTTAATAAAGTATTAATCTTTAATTGTTCAGAATGTCGTATTAAAAAAATTGTTATTTTATCCATAATAATCACCAAAAATATTGTATCAAAAATACACATAAAAATCACATAAATTTATTGTAAAAAAAACAGTGTTTTTATATAATACTTTTAGTTAAAAATAGGGGGAATAAAAAATGGCAAATTCAAAATTAATAGTAGTAGAAGGACCACAAGGCGCAGGAAAAACAACGATTACGGATTATTTAAGATATACTATTCCATATACAAATTTATATAGATTGTGTGGAACTGCAGATAGCACGCCTACAGGAAAGAAAAAAGCAGAAACAATGTATAGGGATTTAGTAGAATATTTAAAAAAATTAGGAAATCAAAGTATAAATTTAGTCTTTGATAGAACATTTTTTACAGAAGAAAATTACTGTAGGCTAGGATATAAAGAATATTCTTTTACAGATATATATAATGAATTATTAGACAAATTTGCAAATTTGGATTTTGAAATATTTTATATAACATTATATTTAGAAGATGAAAGCTTATATACTCAAAGATTAAAAAGGGATAATAAAGCTGTACCAAAATATGCTAAATTTGAAGCTGAAAAAAGCATAAATCAACAAAAAGTATATTTAGAAATGTCTGATGAAATAGAAAAGAAATATCCAAACATACATTGCTTAAAAATAGAGAATAGTAAAGATTTAGAATTAACAAAACAAGAATTAAAAGAAAAAATAGGTTTTTAAACCTTGAGTATACATAAAAAATATAGTATAATAAGTTTGGAATTTTGTTGAATTTTCTATTATACAGAAAACTCAATTTACAATATATATAGATAGGAGATTTTTAAAGTGAACGTTTCAGATTTTTATTATGACTTACCAGAAGAATTAATAGCACAAACACCTATAGAAAAAAGAGATGATTAATGGTTTTAAATAGAGCAAACCAAACTATAGAACATAAAACATTTAAAGACATAATAGATTACTTAGAACCAGGAGATTGTTTAGTAAGAAATAATACAAAAGTAATACCAGCAAGATTATATGGTAAAAAAGCAACAGGAGCAAAAATAGAATTTCTTCTATTAAATAGAATAGAAGGAGATATATGGGAATGTATTGTAAGACCTGGACATAAATTAAAACCTGGTACAGAAGTAGAATTTGGAGATGGAATATTAAAAGCGAAAGTACTAGATGTAATGGAAGGTGGAACAAGAAAAGTAGAATTTAAATATGAAGGAATATTTAACGAAATTCTAGATAAAATTGGTCTAATGCCACTTCCACCATATATTCATGAATCTTTAAAAGATAATGATAGATATCAAACTGTTTATGCAAAATATGAAGGTTCAGCAGCAGCGCCAACAGCAGGCTTACATTTTACACCAGAACTTTTTGAAAAAATAAAAGCAAAAGGAATTGATGTCGCAAATGTAACATTACATGTAGGAATCGGAACTTTTAGACCAGTAAAAGTAGAGAATGTAGAAGAACACCACATGCATTCAGAACATTTTTATATAAAACAAGAAGATGCTGATAAAATAAATAATGCTAAGAAAAATGGAAAAAGAGTTATAGCCGTAGGAACTACTTCTTGTAGAGTATTAGAAACAATAGCAGACGAAAATGGAATGGTAAAACCTACAGAAGGAGATACACAGATATTCATTTATCCTGGTTATAAATATAAATGCTTAGATGGCTTAGTAACGAATTTCCATCTACCAGAATCAACATTAATAATGTTAGTATCTGCATTAGCTGGTAGAGATTATATTATGAAAGCATACAATGAAGCAGTAAAAGAAAGATATAGATTTTTCAGTTTTGGAGATGCAATGCTTATTTTGTAAGATAGGAGAAAATTATGGTTATACATACAAAAAAGCAAGTAAAAACAAAAACTATTCATAAAAGAATGAATTTGCCACAAAGTTTGCGAGATAAAATAGATGAATTTTGGAAGAAACAAGTAAAAGTAAATCCAAACTTATTTAATGGGGAAGTTTGGAATGTAACAAAAATGGAAGAAAATAAGGATAATATACTTCTAACAATAGAAAAAACAGACTATGCACATTACTTATATGATGAAAGGCATGGTATAGAAGAAAAATATGCTTGCCACAATCTTGCAGGAGGAACATATATTGTTACTAAAGATGGATATGCTGTTATAGGAGAACTAGATGATACAACTTCCTATCCTAGAATGATGCAAGTTTCTGGTGGTGGAATAGACGAAAAATATGATATAGTAAACGGTGAATTTGATTTAATAAAAACAGCAAAAAGGGAATTAAAAGAAGAATTAAATTTAGACTTAGATGATAAAGAACAAATAGAAAGTTACAATTTCGAATATATAGAAAAGCCCGAAGGAAAAAGGCATTCATACTGTGTAATATTAAAAGCATATTCAATATATTCAAAAAATCAATTAGAAGAACATTTTAATAAGTATTATCAATTTTTAGAAGAAACGGATGGAGAAAAGGAATTTAAAAAATTACATTTTTTAAAACTGGGTAGAGCAGTAGAAGAATTGGACAAGCTAGATAATCCAAAAAGATTATATGTTAGACAACTTCTAGGAATCGAAGATAAAGGGGTGTTAAATAATGAATAAAAAAGAATTTGAAGAATATCTAGACAGCCTAGACTTAGATAAGAAAGAATATTGTATAATAAGTGGTGGAAGCTTATTAATGCATAATTTAAAAGAAGAAACAGACGATGTAGATTTATATGTAACACAAAATTCATTTGATAAATTAAGTAAGAAGTTTAATGTTCATATAAGTGGTAAGCCATTTCCAAATCATTATACTGTAAACGAAAAAACTGAGGCAGTTTTAGTTAAAAATTTAAAAGACGAAAAAATATATAACATAGATGGATATCCTTGTCGTTCTATAATAGATGATTATAATTGGTATAGGCAAAATGGTAGACCAAAGGATTTAGCGAGTGCAGATAAGATAGATACCATGTTTAAAAATATAGCCAAGGAGTTCAATTGTAAAACAGAAGAGGTCACTGAAAGCGAAATTTGTAAATATGTAAATAAGAAGGAGGAAATATGAAACCAGCAGTAACATATGAGTTAATACATAAATGTAAACAAACTGGAGCAAGAAGAGGTGTAATACACACTCCTCATGGTGACATACAAACGCCAGTATTTATGCCAGTAGGAACACAAGCAACAGTAAAGAGTATGACACCTGATGAATTAAAAAATGAGATAGATGCAAAAATAATTTTATCAAATACATATCATTTATATTTAAGACCTGGGGAAGAAGTAATACAAGAAGCAGGTGGACTTCACAAGTTTATGAACTGGGATAGAGCAATATTAACAGATAGTGGAGGATTCCAAGTATTTAGTTTAAGTGGACTTAGAAAAATAACAGAAGAAGGTGTAGAATTTAGATCTCATTTAGATGGAAGAAGAATTAAATTTACACCAGAAAGTGTTATGCATACAGAAAATATTCTAGGGTCAGATATCATGATGGCATTTGATGAATGTTGCCCATACCCATCAACATATGATTATACAAAAAAATCTATGGAAAGAACTACAAGATGGGCAGAGAGATGTAAAGCAGCACATGCAAGACCAGATGATCAAGCTTTGTTTGGAATTATCCAAGGTGGATTTTATAAAGATTTAAGGGAAAAATCTGCAAGAGATTTAGCAAAATTAGATTTACCGGGATATGCAATAGGAGGAATAAGTGTAGGAGAACCTAAAGAAGAATTTTTAGATATATTACGTTTTACAGCACCACTTATGCCAGAAAACAAACCAAGATACTTAATGGGAGTAGGAAGCCCAGATTATTTAATAGAAGCAGCAATAGCTGGAATAGATATGTGTGATTGCGTTTTACCAACAAGAATTGCAAGAAACGGAACTGCAATGACATGGAATGGAAAAGTTGTAATAAGAAATGCAACTTATGAAAAAGATTGGGGTCCAATAGACGAAGAATGTGATTGTTATGCTTGTAAAAATTATACAAGAGCATATATAAGACATTTAATTAAAGCAAAAGAAATTTTAGGAGTTAGATTACTTTCAATTCATAATCTATATTTCTTGACTAAACTTATGGAAAGAGTTAGAATGGAAATAGAGAATGATAATTTAGGAAACTTTAGAAAAGAGTTTTATAAAAAGTACGGATATGGCACAAAAGAGTAGTTGAATAGGGGGAAAGTTATGGATTTATTTGATAATGAGGAATTGTTCAAAGAAGAAAAAAAGAGAGTAAAGAAAAAAGGAATAATAATTATTTCATGTATAGTTGTAGCAATTCTTTTAATAATAGGGATAGTTGTAGCAATGATGTATTTCCAAAGTTTACAATGGGGAATTACAGTTGATGGAGTAGGAGTTTCTATAAAAGATACAACAATTATAACAGATGAACAGACAGGTAAAGTATTTATATCTATTTCAGATGTGGCACCACATGTAACAGGATATACATATTTACATGGTGAATATGGTAAAAATTCCGAAGATAATAATTCAGGAGTTGTTCAATGTAATGATGAGGCAGTAGAATTCCATGCTAACCAAAAAAAAATAAATAAAGTCTTATTAAAAGAAGATACTAATGATAACGAATATGGTTATATGTATTTATCAGAAAAGATAAAATATGCAAATGGACAACTATATGCATATGTTGAAGATTTACAACCATTATTAAATGCAAAAGTAAATTATAACCAAGCAACGAATAAAATTACTTTAGCAGGAACAGAGTACTTATATGAACAATATCAAACAAAAATTGCAAGTTTAGGATATAATGCAGTAGACTCAAACTTTGTTAATAAAAAAGCTTTAGCTTCTGATATGATTGTTGCTCAAAAAGAAAATGGATTAACAGGAATCATTAGACCGGATGGAGAAGAAATTGCAGGTCCACGTTATACAAGTGTACAATGGTTAGAGACAACAGAAGAATTTTTAGTAGAAAATAATGACAAATATGGAATTATAAGTGAACAAGGACAAAGTAAAATTTCTATGAATTATGATTCGATAAAATTATTAGATAAAGATACAGGGTTATATATAGTAGAAAGCAATGACAAATATGGTGTAATTAATAAGAGTGAAAGACAAATATTATATGCTGAGTTTGACCAAATTGGTGTAGATAAAAATCAATATCCAAGTGTACAAGATGGAAATCAATATTTATTCTATGATTCTATTATACCTGTAGAAAGAGATGAAAAATGGGGATTATATAACATAAATGGAGAAGTTATATTACCAGTAGAATATGACAGTATCGGTTGTATAGTAACTTCAACACAAACAAAATCTGCAAACAATGCAGTACTACTAGAAGACTACGAAGGAATTATAGTAGGAAAAGAAATAAGTGAAAGTGATACAAATAAGAAATATGCAGTATATAACCCATTAGGAGAACAATTAGTTGGATTCTTGTTAGATAATATTTTCTATAGAACAGAAAATGGAAAAGATATTTATTATCTAGAAATGAATGGACAACAAGGAAACTTAGATGAAGTATTTAAGGCAAATGGAATTAAGAAAGTTAATACAGATGTTAATGATTCAAATTTAAATAACAATATTAACATTAATAATGGAATATCTGATACAAATGAATTAGTAAGAAATTAAAGTAATAATTAATAGCCTTCCTAAATAGAATTTATTAGGGAGGCTTAAATTATGGAAGAAGGAATATTAAAAAAGAATGGAATTGCTATATTAAAAGGTGAAATAATAGCTTTTATAATAAATATCTTTGGATTAATAATATTATCACTAATAATGACATATTCTACTATTTCGGATAATAATATACCAACATTAGTAATAGCAGTAAATACATTAGCAATTTTAATAGGAAGTTCAATTGCAACTATTAAGCTAGAAAAGAAAGGAATAGTAAATGGGTTAATAATAGGTGTATTATATATGCTTATTTATTTATTAATTTCTTTAATATTTTCAGGAAATATTAATTTTTCTAGTAAAATTATTCTATTAATCATTTTAGGTGTTATTGCTGGGGGAATAGGAGGAATAATAGGAGTTAATCTTAATAGGAAAAAATAAGATAAGAAACGGTTAAGAAAATATTAGTTTTATCTACGGAAACAATATAAAAAGTTTGCTAATTATAAAATTCAACTATTTAGGAAAAAGTAGTTGAATTTTTTTATGATTTAAGATAGAATTTAACAAGACTATATTCAATGTTTTTAACTAAGGAGGAGAAAAAGTGAACAAAGAGGAAAAACTAAAAAAAGAGCAAAAAGCAAAAGAAATAAACAAATTGAAAGGTTTAAGAATAACATTAATAGTATTTATTATAATTTTGTTATCTTTAATATCTTTTGTGGGCATATATGTAAAAGATAAAAACGAAATGGCAGATGTTATTCCAGACTTCATATTAGGTTCAGATATAGAAGGAAATAGAATAATTCAATTAAATGTTGAACAAGACGAAACAATAACGTTAACAGATTCAACAGGAGCTAAGATTGCATCAGGAACAGAAGAAGAGCTTTCAAACCAAGGATATACAGAAGATGTTATTACAAAAAATGGTTATACAAAATCATCAGAGGAAACAAATAAGGCAGAAAATTTAACTGCAGAAAATTATGAAAAATCAAAACAAATATTAATAAATAGATTAAAAACATCTGGGGTTACAGATTATAAAGTAAGACAAGATAAAGACAATGGGAATATAGTTGTAGAACTAAAAGAAGATGATTCAACAGATGATATAATATCAACATTATCAGAAGTAGGAAAATTTGAATTAAAAGATTCAGAAACAGAAGAAATATTATTAAATAATGATGTTGCAAAAGATGCTAAGGTTTTGTATAATAATACACAATCAGGAGTTAATGTGTATTTAGAAATAGAATTTAATAAACAAGGAAAAGAAAAATTACAAGAAATATCAAGAACATATAATAGTAATGCAGTATCAGAAGATACAACAAATACAGTTTCTAATAATACAGTAGCTAATGAAATAACAGAGGAAGACTTAAATGCTGCAGAAACAGCGAATGAAGCTACAAATACAACAACTGATGGAACAACAGACACAGCTGAAGCATCATCTAAGAAAATAGATATGGTAATAGATGGAACTACAATTGCACCAGGACAACAATTTTCTGAGGAAAATACAACAGGAACATTAGACTTATTAATAGGAACAGGAAGTGCATTAAATACAGATGATGAAAACAACAAATTAGATACATATATAACACAAGCTCAAACAATGGCTTCATTAATAAAAAATGGTGTAATGCCAATTACATATTCATTGGAAAGCAATAAATATATAGAATCTCCGATAACAGTAGATTTATTAAAAAA
>ENA-ORUQ01003095-ORUQ01003095.1-human-gut-metagenome-genome-assembly--contig:-NODE-3095-length-11939-cov-5.705066_pt1 | contig 11939 bp, 7 predicted proteins | sample MGYA00242081_ERZ509211 | MGnify/ENA primary metagenome ERZ509211 (study PRJEB26280, sample SAMEA2338785) | human gut metagenome | biome: human gut; feature: human-associated habitat; material: faeces...
GTTCCTTGCGCGAGTTCCGTCCGCGCTGCCGAGGTTTCTTGTAATACGTCAAGTATTACTGCGAAACCGCGTCGCGTCAGTACGCAAAATTTACTCGTAAATCGCTCTTGTTCAATTATGTGGTATTACCTTAAGTTCAGGATACCCACTTTATCCGGTAAAGTCAAGAAAAAAGGACGAACCAAACGGTTCGTCCTTTGGAGGCTGTCGAAAAACTAACGTTTTCCGGCAGCCTCTCGATCGAAACCACGCTTTCGATCGAATTCCGAAGAAAAACCGCGCCTTGCAGGCACATTTTTTCTTCCCTTGTATAAATTCCGAGATACATGCTCTCGGAATTTATGAATTTGCTCCGCAAATTCTATTTTATGCGTGCTGCCGCACGAAGTACGAGGGTCGAAATGCTGCTTTTTTGACAGACTGAACACCCGTCAGGATTCTTCTTGACGGGTGTTTTTGTTGTAAAACTGCGGTTGTGCGACAGCTATCAGAACAGAGCCAGAATTTTCGCAATCTCACCGCGGGTGATATTGCCGTTCGGTCGGATGGTACCATCCGAGTAACCGCCGATGACACCGGCGGAAACGCAGGTCTTGACTTGCTCGGTCGCCCACGACGGAATCATGGACGCGTCCGTATAATTCAGGCTGACCGCCGCATAGCCGCGCGGCAGGCAGCGGCCGATGACCGTCATAATCTCAGCACGCGTCATGGTGGCCTGCGGGTTGAAGTACAGCTTACCGTTGCTGCCCGAGCCGTTCATAATGTTCGCACGCGAAACTGCGGCAACTGCGCCGCGCGCCCAGCTCGGAATACTGTCCTCATCGGCGAAGCCGAGCGTGCCGGAGGTGCTGGAGGTATCCAGATTCAGCAGACGCGCCATCGTCACCGCGAACTCCTGACGGGTCAGGTTGCGGTTCGGGCGGAAATAGGTGCTGCCGTTTGCGGTTTCGCCCTTCATGATGCCGCGTGCGCTCAGCAGGGAAGCATAGCCGTTTGCCCAGTGCGACGCGGTGTCCGCGAACACGTTGGATGCCGAACCGGCGGTTACGGTCGCACAAACGCGCGTGCGGTTGCCTGCATCATCGGACACGTCGGCAGTCACGGTATGCGTACCGGCAGACAGCGTGCCGGTTGTAATGTTCATGGTCGAGCCGCTCATCACAGCTGCACCGGAAACGGCTTTGCCGTCCACCTTGACCGCAATATTGCTTGCGCGGACCGGATATTTGCCGTTTTCCATGGTGGCAGTGCCGGAAAGCACGGCATTTGTGCCGATGCTGACCGTTGCCGAGGTCGTATTCAGCTTGACCGACGGCGCATCCGTATTCGTCACCGCATGATCTGCGCTCAGTACGATCTGGTCGAGGTACAGCGCCGAGCCGCCGGAGCCTGCGCCGGATTTGTCAAACCGCAGACCGGTGAACTGCTGTGCGCCGTCCGGCACGTTTGCCGTCAGCTGTTTCCAGCTGTTTCCGGTTGCAGCGGACAGGGGAGCGGTCAGCTCATTGCCTTCCGCGTCGGCAAACACCGCCGTGAGCGTGCCTGCCGTGTTCCTGCTGTGCGCCCACAGTGTCAGGTGCTTCATGCTCGAAGCATCAGCCGCCGGAACGGAAATCGTAAAGCCGTCCGTACCAGTGCCGTTCCACATCGCCTGGAGCGAACCGGTGCCGCGTGCCACCGAGGTGTAATCCGTTACCCGCGAGAGCGTTACGCCGTCCGATGCGGTCAGATTGTTCAGACCGCTTTCAAAATCCGCAACGGTATGAGTGCTCTGCGCGTCGCCCATGCCGACATTGACCGAAATGGACTTGCTTACGCTGCCATACGAGCAGGTGAGCGTGCCGGAGGCCATCCGACTGCCCGCAGTGAACACGCCGTCCGCATTTACCGCACCGACATCGCCGGACACGCTCCACTTGAAGCAGGAATCCGCAGCTCCCATCGTATGACCGAGGTGATACGCGAGCGCATCTACGTTGATGCTCTGACCCGGTTTGACCGAGATAGAGCTGAGCGCTTTGCCGCCGCTCTGCAGTGCGATCGAGTCTACACCGGTGGTGATGCAAACGTTCATCGAGCCGGAAACCGCGCCGTTTGAGCCGGTAATGATCGCGCGACCGGCCTTGCTGCCTGCGGTGAAGGTTTGGCCGGAGACCGTGCCCAGCTCATCATTCACCGTGTAGCTGAGGTCGGTCGGTGCGTCCGCCGAGGCGTAAGACGCATCTGCACCCTTGACCGAGAACCAGGTACTTCCGCCCGGGAGCACATAGCGGTGGCTGGGCGTGAGCACAGCATGAGCCGTCACGCCGTCCGACGCGATGTTGTTCACAAAGAAAATGTAGTTGGCGCACGCGCGCTGCGAGCCGTCCGACGGCTGAGAGATCAATGCTGCGGTGCTCTCGCCGGGATTGCGGATCGCCATCGCGGAGGAGCCGCCGCCATCCAGACAGATGGCGCGGACACAGCCGAGCTCCTTCAGCTCCCGACCGAGTTCTGCCGCCGTCAGACCGACGCTGTACGAGGGCTGGTTGCCGTCGATTTCATACAGAACAACCGTGCCGTCCGCCTTCACACCGACTGCGCTGCGTGCTCTGCGGGTCGAGCCTGCGTCGATGCCGTCGGTCGTGATCGTACTGTTGTCCATCAACAGCTTGCCGCCGACTGCATACTGCACGTCGCTCCAGCTGCTGTCATTCGATGCGATGGACAGCGTGACTTCCTCGCCAACCTCGAAATCCACCCACGAGGGCACATTTGCGCCGTCCGACTTGGTGAGCACCATCTGGTTTTTTGTGATCGTAATGGGACTGCTGCCCGTGCCCTTGTTCACGACCTTGAGCTTGACCGAGCCGTTGACCTTGACCGGTGTATCATCCACGCGCTCGAGGATAATGCTCGTGCCCTTGGCTGCAAAGTGCGTCGAGTCATCGTAGTTGTGATCGAGCAGGTACGCGCCAGCCGTCGTGCGCGTCTTGTTGAAGTAGGATACGTTGACCGTGCCGCTCTTGCCGCTCACGCGGATGCCCATAGTCGGGCGGCCGAGGACAGCTGTGCCGTCCTGCTTGAAGCCGACCGCGTACTGCCAGGCATCGGACGAAATGAGCTCGCCGCTGTCGATGACCAGACCGATCGGGATGCCGGTAGACATAACGAAAAAGTCTGCATTCGTGCCGCCGAGCACGGTTTTACCCTGATTCTGCAGATATTTCACCGCGTTTGTGATAGTGGCCTTGCTGCCGTACAGCTGCTCATCGGCGTAGACCATGATGGGCGTTACACCGGTGTTCGGCGAGTATGTCAGTACGTTCGCGCGCTGTAGACCGGCGCTGTTTTTGCCCTCGGTGCGGCTGTATTGCAGGCCGCTGCCGAGAGAGTAGGTGTAGCTGAAGCTGTTATCGAAAACGGCTCCGGCAGCACCTGCGCATAGCTGCAGAGCGGCAAGCGCGGCTGCAATCAGGCGGCAGGGACGTTTGGCTGATGTTCTCATAATCCTTTGAGTTCCTCCTTTTATTGCGGGTGTGAAAAAGGGACATACTTTTCAGTATGTCCCTGAGGCTGTCGAAATACTTCGTTTTCCGAACAGCCTCTCGCTCGAAACCACGCTTTCGAGCGAATCTCGAAGAAAAACCGCGTCCTGCGGACACATTTTTTCTTCCCTTGTATAAATTCCGAGATACACAAGGTGAATTGCCGCATAGCGGCAAGAGAGGGTGGCCTGGGCCATGCTCCCGGAATTTATGAATTTGCAAAGCAAATTCGATTGAATGCGTGCTGCCGCACGAAGCATAAAAATCAAATATTGCTTTTTCGACAAGCTAAGGGACATACTTTTCAGTATGTCCCTAATTGTAAACGCATCTGGTGGATTTGTCCAGTGCCTTACACGCTTTTTACTACTTTTTCCAGAACCTCGGACAGCCTGGGACTGCGCACCGCGATATCGGCCACTCGATGGTAGAGCGCCTTGCGTGCATTGTACAGGCGGCGTGTTTCCGCCTGCTTGTCCGGCTTATCGAGCAATGGGCGATTCGTGGAATAGGAAAGGTTTTTCATAATGCGGTAGAACGGTGTGTCGAGCAAGATGAGCAGACCGGTCTCCTTGACAGCCGCCACATTCTCCGGACGGAGGACAGAGCCGCCGCCGAGCGCAAGCACGATGCCGTCTTTCTGCGCCAGCTCTTTAATGTACGCGGTCTCGCGGTCACGGAAGTAGGCTTCGCCCTTTTCAGCGAAAATCTCGGAGATTTTCTTGCCTTCCTTCGCCTCAAGGTAGATGTCCGCATCAATAAATTCCAGTCCGGTCAGACGCGCCAGCTTACGGCCGATGGTGGTCTTGCCGCTGCCCATAAAGCCGCACAGCACCAGATTTTTCTTGCCATGCTTCTCGTGCAGACGCTTGACCGCCATTTTGCCGTAGGTGCGGCGCAGAATGGTTTCGCACGCCTGCGGCTCGAAGGTCACGCCGGTCCAGATGGTCTGCGCGTGCGCCGCCTGCATGACCAGCATGAACAGTCCGTCGCGTGTTTTGGTCTTGCGCGGATTGGCGAGCTTCATGGTCGAGGTCACCGGCGGATTGTAGATCGCATCGAACACATACTCGGTCTTGTGCGGCAGATAATGCAGCGGAACCGCGTTTTCCTTCGGGTACATGCCCACCGGCGTGGAATTGAGCACGATATGAATATCGCGCGGAATGTGCCGGCGGCTGAACACGGAAATGCGTGCGCCCGGAACGGCATCGGTCAGCTGCTTCTGCAGTGCCTCCGCCTTCTCGAGATTGCGTCCCGTGATGGTCAGATACGCGCCCTGCGTCACGCAGTGGTATGCCATCACGGAAGCCGCGCCGCCATAGCCGAGCAGCAGTACCTTTTTACCCTGAAGCGATACGCCGTCACGGTTCAGCGACTCCGCAAAGCCGAGAATGTCCGTGTTGAAGCCGGTCGCCTTGCCGTCCGCAAAGCGGACCGTGTTGACCGAGTGTAGGTCGCGGGCAGCAGTGTCAATCTCATCGAGCAGGGGGATGACGGCCTTTTTGTGCGGGATGGTGCAGTTGATGCCGCCCAGCTTGCGCTTGGCCAGCTCGAACGCTTCGGGTAAATCCTCCGGCGGAACGGCAACGCCGATGTAGTCCGCATCCTGACCGGAGACTTCGAACAGCTGCGCGTGCAGCTCCGGGCTCATGGTGTGACCGAGCGGCCAGCCAAACAGGGCATAGGTGGCCTTTTTCGGCTCGAAAGCGCGAAATTCATCCATGGAAAGCAGCATAACTCAGTCCCCCAGACGTTCGAGGGTGTTGAAGAAATCGGGGTAGGAGATGGCAACGACCTCCGGCTCGTCAATGCGGCTTGTGCCCTCGGCTGCCAGACCGAGCACGGCAAGGCTCATCGCAATGCGGTGGTCCTTATAGGTCTCGAACGATGCGCCGTGCGGCTTTGCACCGCCGTGCACGATCATGCCGTCGTCGGTCTCCTCGACATCTACGCCGGCCTTGGTCAGCTCTGCGACCATAGCGGCAATGCGGTTGGACTCCTTGACCTTGAGCTCCTGCGCGTCGCGGATAACGGTTTCGCCTTCAGCGAATGCAGCGGCTACCGCGATAACGGGCAGCTCGTCGATCAGGCGCGGGATGATAGCGCCGCCGATTTCCACGCCGTGCAGCTTGCTGTACTTGACGGTCAGGTCGCACATCGGCTCGGCCTCGTCGCGGAAGTTCGACTCGGTGATGTCCGCACCCATGTCGCGCAGAACGTCCAGAACGCCAGTGCGGGTCGGATTGACGCCCACGTTTTTAATCGTCAGCTCGCTGCCCGGAACGATCGCACCGGCAACGAGGAAGAACGCCGCCGAGGAAATGTCGCCCGGAACCGCAATATCGACCGCATGGAGATCCTCCGGCGGGTTGAGCGTGATGGTGCTGCCGTTGGTCTCAATCTCAACGCCGAGTGCGCGGAACATGCGCTCGGTGTGGTCGCGGGAGGGAGCCGGCTCGATAACGGTTGTCTGACCCTCGGCGTACAGACCTGCCAGCAGGATGGCGCTCTTCAGCTGAGCGGATGCTACCGGCAGACGGTATTCAATACCGTGCAGCTCACTCGGGAACAGGGTCAGCGGGCAGAAATTGTCGTTCTTGCCCTCAATGGACGCGCCCATTTCACGCAGCGGCTTCATCACGCGTCCCATCGGGCGCTTCTGGATGGACGGGTCGCCGCTCATGGTAACGGTGAACGGCTGACCGGCCAGAATGCCGCACAGCAGGCGGGTGGTCGTGCCGGAGTTGCCGGTGTACAGCGCTTCTGACGGCGCTTCGAGACCGTGCAGACCAACGCCTTCCACGATAACCTCGTCGTCGGTGATGTTAATCTCGACACCCATCTTGCGGAAGCAGTCAATGGTGGACAGGCAATCCTCGCCCATCAGAAAGCCGGTGATGTGGGTGGTGCCGTTGGCAAGTGCGCCGAGCATAACGGCACGGTGCGAGATGGATTTGTCGCCCGGCACGGTAATTTCACCGCGCAAAGGGCCGCAGGGTTGAATTTGCATGGGTTTGTACTCCTTTTATTCGTTAGGCACGCAATAGCTGCCGATTACTTTGATATAGGGAAGCTCCTCATGAAGCTGATACAGCAGGGACTGCACCGCATGGTCGCGCATGTTGCCGGTGAAATCCACATAGAACACATAGCACCACGGGCTGTCCTTGAGCGGACGCGAGTGGATTTCGGTCATGTCGATGCCGTAGTGCGCGATGGTGTCCAGCACGGTGATGAGCGTACCGGACGCATTGGGAATGTGGAATGCGATCTCGATGCGGTTATCCTCGGGCTGACAGGTCAGCGTTCTGCTGACGGCGATAAAGCGTGTTTCGTTGTGCTGCATGTCGTTGATGCCCTCGGCGAGAATATCGAGACCGTAGCGCACAGCCGCCTCCTGCGAGCAGATGGCAGCAAGGCTCTTGTCGCCCTTTTTCTGCACGTTCTGGGCCGCAATGGCGGTGTTTGCCACCTCGATGGCCTCCAGATCGTGCTCGGAAATGAAGCTGTGGCACTGCGGCAGCGCATGCGGATGCGAGCAGACACGCTTGACATCCTCGAGTTTTGTGCCGGGCACCGCCGCCAGACAGTGCGAGATTTTCTTGATGTATGAGCGGTTGATGTACAGGTCGTAGTCGAGCAGAAGGTCATAGACTTCGCTGACCGTGCCTGCGGTTGTGTTCTCGACCGGCACAACGCCGATATCGGCCTTGCCGTCGCGGACGGACTGGAAAACCTGCTCCCAAGTGGGTACGTTATGCGGCTCACAGCGCGGGAACAGCGCCCGCGCGGCCAGCTCCTGATATGCGCCCGGAACGCCCTGATAGAACACGGTTTTCGGCGCTGCAAGCGTTTCTGCGGGATAGAACGGGAACTTTTCCGGCGTCTGACGGAGGATTTCGCTGTACTGATACTCACGGCTCGCGCGGATCATGCTTTGCAGAAGGGAAACGTACTTGAGCTGCAGCTCCTCCTCCATACCGGCGGAGCGCTTCTCAACGATTTCCGCTTCGCGGTCCGGCTTGTAGATTTTATCGTCCGACTGGGCCTTGGTCTTTGCGACCTCGAGCGCCAGCGACATACGCAGCAGGAACAGCTCTCGGATAGCGGAGTCAACGCGGTTGATATCCTGACGGATTTCGGGAAGTTCACGCATGATAACCCTTCGCCTCCCTCAGAAGATCTGCCAGTGCAACGGCACAGGCGGCCTCGACTACCGGCGCGGCGCGGGTGACGATGCACGGGTCGTGGCGGCCGTGGATGGACAGCGGCTCGATCTTGCCGGTGCGGATGTTGAGCGTATCCTGCACCATGCCGATGGACGGCGTAGGCTTGATGCACGCGCGTACGATGAGCGGCATACCGCTCGTGATGCCGCCGAGGATGCCGCCGTTGTTGTTGGTTTCGGTCTTGACAACCCCGTTTTCCTCATAAAACGGGTCGTTTGCGTGCGAGCCGCGCAGAGCAGCGAAGGCAAAGCCTGCGCCGAACTCCACGCCCTTAACGGCGGGTACGCCGAACAGGATGGAGGCCAGACGGCTCTCTACGCTGTCGAGCATCGGGCTGCCGATACCGGCGGGGAGCCCGACTGCGGCGCACTCGATGACACCGCCGACCGAATCCTGTTCCTCACGCGCTTCCTCGATAGCGGCCAGCATGGCCTCAAGCGCACGCGGATTGTTCACCGGATATTCGGCGTTCCGCAGCGTATCCAGCTGCTCGGCGGTGACTTCTACATCATCAAACGGCATATCCTGAATCTGGGCGATGGACTGGATGTGCGAGCCGACCGTCACACCCTGCTCCTTGAGCCACAGCTTGCACAGCGCACCGGCAAACACCAGCGGAGCCGTCAGTCGGCCGGAGAAATGGCCGCCGCCGCGCGGGTCGTTGCAGGAATCGTAGCGCAGCATACCCGTGTAGTCCGCGTGACCGGGACGCGGCTGAGCCGCCAGCTCGGCGTAGTCGTTCGAGCGCTGATTGGTGTTGCGGATGACGGCACAGATAGGCGTGCCCGTCGTTTTACCATTGTAGATGCCGGACTGAATCTCCGGCCTGTCCGGCTCCTTGCGCGCGGTGGACTGCTTGTTGCGGCCCGGTGCGCGGCGCTCCATCTCGCGCAGGACAAACGCCTCGTCATACGCCACACCGGACGGGAATCCGTCGATCACAACGCCGATGCCCGTGCCGTGCGATTCACCGAAAATGGAAATTTTGATTGTATTGCCCCAGGTAGAACCCATGCTTCTCCCTCCTTACAGCTTCAGAACGTATTCGTGCAGCTTTTCTGTATCAATCGGGGTAATTTCTGCCCGACCGGCTTCGCGCACGAGAATAAAGTTGACCGTTGCGCCGAATTTCTTTTTGTCCGACAGCAGAGCATTAAAGATGGACTCGCGGTCGTAGTTCAGCTCGGTCGGCAGACCGATGTGCTTCAGAATGTCGATGAGCGGCGCGGTCAGATCCTCGTTGCCCAGCAGGGCAGAGAGCCGCATCGCGGCCACCATGCCGATTGCCACCGCCTGACCGTGGGTGAGGTCGGTGTAGTTGCCCAGTTTTTCTGCCGCGTGGCCGATGGTGTGGCCGAAGTTGAGAATCATGCGAAGTCCGGTGTCGTGCTCGTCGATGGCAACTACATCGCGCTTGATCTTCACGCACTCGTAAATGATATTCTCAATGTTGGACTTGTAGTCCGGCTGAGAAACCATCGTCAGGATTTCACGGTTGGAAATGTAGCCGTACTTGACGACCTCGGCCATGCCGTCCGCAAAGGTGCTGTCCGGCAGGGAAGCGAGCACGTTCGGGTCGATGAGCACGAGCCGCGGCTGATAGAACGCGCCGACGAGGTTTTTGCCCTCAGGCAGATCAACGCCGGTCTTGCCGCCGACCGAGGAATCCACCTGCGCGAGCAGCGTGGTCGGGATTTGGCACAGCGACACGCCACGCAGGAAGGTCGCCGCGGCAAAGCCGGTGATATCGCCGACAACACCGCCGCCGAGCGCGATGATCAAATCCTTGCGGGTCATGCCGGCGGTCAGCAGATCATGGTAAATGCCTTCGACCGTGGAAAGCTGCTTGTGCTCCTCACCGGCGGGAATGACCGTGTGCGTCACTGGTAGGGAGAACTGCTTTTCCAGCTTCTCGAGATACAGCGGCGCTACCGTTGAATCCGATACAATATGCACGCGGCTGGGCGAAAAGGTTTCGAGGATTACCGCGCCTGCACGGTCCAGCAATCCGGTTTCGATATGAATTTCGGACACGCCGTTCGCGCCCGTCAGACTCAGCGTTTCTGCCATTTTTACAACACCCTTTTGGTTGAATTAGTAATTAGGAATTCGTAATTAGTCGGTGCGAAACCGGATTACTGATTCCCGTATATTTGCGAAAGAGGTCGGTGGAACACCGACCTCCGGCTATGTTACATTATAATATGTATCAGATTTCTCTGTCAACTGCCGCTGCAACAGCGCGCAGTGCGTTCATGGTGTGGTGGAACGAATCGTAGGTCAGCGACTGTGCACCGTCAGACAGAGCGTGTGCAGGATCGTTATGAACCTCAATCATCAGACCGTCCGCACCGGCTGCAACAGCAGCCTTTGCCAGCGGCTCGACCATCCAGTAAATGCCGCCTGCATGGGACGGGTCAACGACGACCGGCAGATGGCTCATGCGCTTGAGCACCGGAACGGCGGAAATATCGAGTGTGTTGCGGGTGTACTTCTCGTAGGTGCGGATGCCGCGCTCGCAGAGGATAACGTTCTCGTTGCCGCCCGCCATGATGTACTCGGCGCTCATCAGGAACTCCTCCATGGTGTTCGCGAAGCCGCGCTTGAGCAGGATGGGCTTGCGGGTCTGACCGAGTTCTTTCAGCAGCTCGAAGTTCTGCATATTGCGTGCGCCGACCTGGAAACAGTCGCACTTGTCCATGAAGATGTCGATGTGCGCCGGATTGGTGATCTCGGTAACGACCGGCAGACCGGTTGTTTCGTGCGCCTTGTGCAGCAGCTCCAGACCCTCAGCCTTCAGACCCTGGAAAGAGTACGGGGAAGAGCGCGGCTTCCACGCACCGCCGCGGAGAACGGTCGCGCCGTCCGCCTGCACATGCTTGGCAACGTCGATGATCTGCTCCTCGCTTTCAACCGAGCACGGACCTGCCATAACGACCAGCTTCTTGCCGCCGACAACAACGCCCGGTGCAATCTCAACGACAGAGTTGTCCGGATGGAACTTGCGGTTTGCCAGCTTGAACGGCTCCTGCACCTTGATGATGTTCTCGACTTGCGGGTCAAGCATGAGTGCGTCCTTGTCAACAGCGCCGGTGTCGCCGACCAGACCGATAACGATGGTGTCCTCGCCGTAGATCGGGTTTGCCTTTACGTTCCAGCGCTCGATATGCTGGGACAGCTCCTCAACGTGCTCATGGGTCGTACCCTGCTTCATAATGATGATCATGTTGTGAATCTCCTTTATATAGGTGGTATTTGCTGTTTGTCATGGCGGAATGGGTATAAAAAAAGCCCTTCATCCACAAAGAGGGACGAAAGACAAACGGTTCCGCGGTACCACCCACATTCGGCATAACAATGCCGCACTTTTTCGGATACAAATATATCCTATCCCTGTAACGGAGGAAATCCGTCAGCGCCTAATTCGATAGGGTTCAGCGCCGCAGCTCAGGAGGGAACTTCATCGTACCGGCGTCTGCGTCCGTTTCCAGTCATGCCGGACACTCCCTGAAAGCCGCACTTGGAACGATTACTTTCCTCTGTCATCGCTTTGTGCAATATTTGTGTTTATTATATCGCTGGACGGGCGAGTTGTCAATGACTAATTTGACATGGTTCGCGGAGAAAATGCATAAATTTTCATATATTCTGACAAGTCCCTGGCCTTCCGCACGTCAAGCGGATGTGTAATCTTATCTCGTAGGGGAGCACAGTGTGCTCCCGCACAACGCTAAGTTTAATGTCGTATAACGAAAACGTAAAATGAAAAACAACGGATGAAATATCAACCATAATATCGTAAATTTTATCTATAATCCGGTGGTTTGTTTGGGAAACAGCGGGATGAGGTCATCCCGCCCTGCAATATAGATTGGAAATGAAGAATAATGGTCAATCACAACATCCATTCTCAATTTTCAATTACTCCTTCTACTCCGTTCTGCTCCTGCATAGGTTATAGTGGTGATGAAAATGGACAAACGAAAAGCGGCCTTCCGGCAGGCGATTTCGTGCCTGCCGCCGATACGGCGGGCACAGATGGAGCGGCTGGACAGGCCGGAGGACATCGAGGAATTACGCTTTCGCGCGGGACAGCCGCCTGCGGCGAGAACCGCCGTCGGAGAGCGGCCGCTCCCGCTTGAGGCGGTCGCATCGGCGGAGCTGCGCGAGATGCTCA
>ENA-ORUQ01003121-ORUQ01003121.1-human-gut-metagenome-genome-assembly--contig:-NODE-3121-length-11855-cov-2.309407_pt1 | contig 11855 bp, 10 predicted proteins | sample MGYA00242081_ERZ509211 | MGnify/ENA primary metagenome ERZ509211 (study PRJEB26280, sample SAMEA2338785) | human gut metagenome | biome: human gut; feature: human-associated habitat; material: faeces...
GTTTATGACCGTCTCTCGGAAAGATTGGACACGGTTGATCAGGATCGTTTTATTGGGGTAACGTCTCTTGCGTTTGATCGTTCTGATCGCCTTTGGATAAGTACTCATGAAGGGTTGTATGCGTATGTACCGGATGAGAAGCGTGTAATCGTTTTTGGGGAATCTGACGGTGTCTTTACACGTGAGTTTCTTCCGGAACCTGCTTTTGAGGCTTCTTCCGGTAATATTTATATTTCTGGGGTGGAAGGGCTGGTTAGGATACGGCCCGACTATGACATTCATGAGGAAGAGGATTTTTCTGTAAGCATGATTAATTTGGCTTTAGATGGGGCTCCGATTCATCCCGATGGTATATCCGGGGAACAGGCTATTTCCATTCCGTGGGATTATGTTTCTTTTGGGTTAAGTGTTATCGTGAAAGAGAAAGATTTGATGCGGAAGAAATTATTCCGTTTTTACATCAAGGGAGACCGTGAGGAGTTGTTGGAGACTTCAAGCCATGCATTTACATTTCCGGCACTTTCTCCGGGCAACTATGAATTATGGGTTTCCTATAGCAAGAAGAATGGAGACTGGAGTGTTCCTTTGAGATTATTGACAGTAGATGTGGAGCCTCCTTTGTGGAGACGCGCTTGGTTCCTGATCGCGATGGGGGTGATTGTGTTTGCGGCAATTGGAGGGATGATCTGGTCTGTCATGCGACGCAAAGAAAGGAAACTTGCTTGGGCCATGAAAGAACATGAACGAAAGTTTTATGAGGAAAAAGTCCGTTTCATGGTGAACATCAGCCATGAATTACGTACGCCGCTTACTTTGATCTATGCTCCGCTCAAACGTTTGCTGAAATCCGGAAAGGTGACGGATAAAGATGTATCCCGGCAATTGGATGGTTTGTTGTTGCAAACTTGCCGGATGCGGGAGATCGTCAATATGGTGCTCGATGCCCAGAAGTCTGATACGAACGGCGATGTTATGGATATTCGTTTTTACGATCTTAACGATTGGATACGATCGGTAACGGATGATTTTATCATGGAATTCGAAGCCCGTAGGATTTCTGTGCGGTTCCAGTTGGATGCTTCAGTAGAGAAAGTACCCTTTGATACTTCCAAATGCCGTGTCGTTTTATCTAATTTATTGATAAATGCGATGAAATTCAGCGATCCGGATACCTCATTAGTCATTGGTACGGAGCGTATGGATAAGAATGTGCGGGTTTTCCTTGCGGACCAGGGGATCGGATTGAGACATGTGGATATAAACCGTCTTTTTACCTGTTTTTACCAAGGTGAACACGACCGTAAAGGGAGTGGGATCGGGTTGGCTTATGCCCGGAAACTTATAGAGTTGCATGGCGGAAGTATAGGTGCTTACAATAATGAGGATGGAGGTGCCACTTTCTATTTCGACCTTCCTTTCACGCAAGCGTTTGTTGCCGCGGAACCGGATAGCGTTATCGATTTAAGCGTGAAGGGCACTGACAAGCCGGAAACAGATGTGTGCGGGGTACAGGTAGATACGGAGCTTGCTAAATATACATTGTTGGTGGTTGAAGATGAGATAGAGCTGCGTAACTACTTACTCGGTGTCTTGCAGGCAGAGTTTAAGGAGGTTTTTGTAGCCGGAGACGGGGAAGAGGCTTGGGAAATCTTGGGTCAATGTCAGCCGGATATTGTAATCAGTGATGTCATGATGCCTCGGACTGATGGTTTTGAGCTGTGTTACCGAATCAAGAACGACGTAGCGGTTAGCCATATTCCTGTGGTTCTGTTGACCGCAAGGGTGGATCAAGCAAGCTCGGTAGAGGGGTATAAATCAGGGGCGGATATCTATTTGGCGAAGCCGTTTGATATAGATTCCTTGTTGGTGATTCTGCGGAATATATTAAGACAGCGAGACCTACTTCGTGTGCGTTATCGTGAGTCCGGTTGTCTATTCTCTCCAAAAGAGGATGCGACAAGCAATGCGGACGAACAATTCATGTGTAAATTGAATACGTTGCTTCGGGAGAACTTGAGTAATCCGGATTTGAATGTGCCTTTTATCGCCTCTGCGATGGCGATGAGTAGAACGACGCTTTATAGCAAGTTCAGTCATTTGTCGGATGTCTCGGTTGGTGATTATGTGATTAGGTTTCGTATGGTCGAGGCTTCTCGGTTGCTTTCATCTCATAAGGATATGAGTATTCAGGAAGTAGCGGACCGTGTCGGTTTTTCCAGCGCTCGTTATTTTAGTACGGCTTTTAAACAAAGCTATGGGGTCACTCCAACCGAATATCGTCGAAATAAGTAAGTGTTAGTTGCAGACTATTCTTTTCATAAATTCAATCTTTTTAGCAAAATCTGATAGATATCTCCTATAAACAACTTTTTGGGTGAGTCATATGTTTTAAATAGCCCCTGAATGAGGACATTATGATAGATTTTCTATGATAATTATTATTGTCTACCTATTGACATTTCGGGTTGGCTAGTGTAAAATTGGCTTAAAAAAGTATGGCTACAATAAAAGTAAAGTTTCGTCCATCGACGGTGAGAGGCAAAGCGGGTGTTGTCTGTTACCAACTTTGTCACAGACAGGAGAATAGGCAAATAACTACCGATATGCGGATATTTCCTCATTGGTGGAATGGGGAGAAACGAGAGTTGGTTGTTACGCCTGACAATGAAAAAACTATTTTTTCTTATCAGAAACGAATAAATGCGGACTTAGCTGCGATCCGGAAAATCATTCGGGAATTAGATGCTGTAGGGAATGAATACACCTTGTCCGATGTGATCGGGAGATTTCGATCTCCAAAAACTGAAACCGGAATGTTGGACTATTTGAGAAAAGAGATTGGACTCCTTCATGATAGCGGTCAATTCAGTACTTCCCGTAATTATTTACGAACATTGAACAGCTTTTCCTCTTTTTTAGAGAATTGTGATATACCTCTCACCGCATTAGACTCCGATACGGCTTGCAAATATGAGAAATGGCTATGGGGAAGGAGAGTGAGTAAGAATAGTAGCTCATTTTATATGAGAATCTTGCGTGCCGCTTATAATAAAGCTGTACAAGAGCAACTTGTGGAGCAAGCTTTTCCTTTTCATGAGGTATATACCGGGATCGCCAAGACATCGAAACGTGCCGTTAGTGAAAAGACCATTTTGAAATTGCAGAGACTTGACCTGTCTTATTCATCGGCTTTGGCTCTCTCCCGGGATTTGTTTGTATTCAGCTATAGTACTCGAGGGATGGCGTTTGTGGATATGGCTTATTTGAAAAAAGAAAATATAGGTAAAGGGGTAATTACTTACTGTCGCCATAAGACCGGTCAAAACCTGACGTTGCGTATTGAACCTTGTATAGAGGCGATCTTGAGACGATATCTATCGGACTCTTCGAAAACTCCCTATGTATTTCCAATCATTACCGATGAAAATCCGGATCGGGCTTATTTGCAATACCAAACGGGATTGAATTACCATAATCAGAAATTAAAGCGATTGGGGAAGTTAATCGGTGAGACATTGCCTCTATCTTCATACACTCCCCGCCATAGTTGGGCTACCGCTGCACGCAATCATAATATCCCTGTTGCGGTTATCAGCGCAGGAATGGGACATACCTCCGAGAAAACAACTCTTATTTATTTGGACTCTTTGGATAACTCGTTGATAGACAATGCGAATAATGGGATTTTAAAAGATCTAAATTCTACTGTCTCTTGGTAAGAAATCTTAGAAATACGTCGTAAATGTAATTATAATCTGCAAAACAAAAAAATATTAAAGTAATGTGTTGGGCAGTTGGATCTAAATCTGTAGGTTTATCATGGGCAGATGCTGATTGTGTTTTATTAGCACCACAATCTGCTTCAGAATTATCTAAATTTGAAGAAATGATTCATGGGGTTATTCCATGTGCATTGATTAATGAAAATGATTTTGTTGAAATGAATGGTGAGGCTGTTTTAAATCAAGCTTTAGATTTAATCAAAAAATAAACATCCTAAGCGATGTTTTTTTTTGCTATAATATTTTTTAGGAGGATATAACGATGGCTGAAATTATGATCAAAGCTGCAGGCTTTGTCTTTGTTATCATCATTGCTTTTGTATTAAAGCAAGTACATGTTTTAGAAAAAAGGGATGGTTTAACAATTGCAACAATTATTATGAATGTTACTTTGCCTTGTGCTTTACTAACAAATGCAAGTGGTATTACCATTGATCAATCCATGCTTCTTTTACTACTTATTGGATTGACTTCAAACATTATCATGCTTTTTATTTCGTACATCCTTTCAAAAAAAGAGGACAATGTATTAAAAGGATATTACATGATCAACTGTTCTGGATATAATATTGGAAACTTTGTTATGCCATTTGTACAAAGTTTCTTTCCGGGAATGGGAGTTGCTTATTTATGTATGTTTGATGTTGGAAATTCAATTATGTGTTTAGGAGGGAGCTATGCTTTTGCAGGAAGTTTAGCTAGCAGTAATCAAAAATTAACACCTAAGACAGTCATAAAAAAATTATTTTCATCAATTCCTTTTGATGTCTATCTTTTGATTTTTGTTTTGGCACTTTTTAAAATTTCTATTCCACAACCTATTTTATCGGTTGCTTCTTTTATTGGGACAGGAAATGGTTTTTTAGCGATGTTTATGATTGGACTTTTATTAGAAATCAAAATTAATCCAGCAGAAATGAAAATTGTTTTAAAAACACTTATTATTCGTGTCTTTTTTGGGGCAATCTTAATGTGTATCGTTTATTTTTTTATTCCAATTCCTTTACTTGCTAAAAAAATTGTTGTTCTTGCTATGGCAGCACCTATTACTACTGTATCCGCTGTTTTTTCCAAAAATATTGGTTACCATCGAGATGCACCAGCTATTTCAAGTTCTTTATCAATTATTATAAGTATTGCGGTTCTTGTTATTTTGATTATTTTATTTGCTTAGGTGATTTTATGGAATATGAACTAAAAGTATTGAAAATTAATGACAATAAAATCAAGCAGCTTAATGAATTGTCTTTATATACTGTAAAAGATTTGATTTTACATTATCCTTATCGTTATGAAGAAATGTTAGAAACACCTCTTCATGATGAAACAAAGGTAATTATTGAAGGAAAATTAATTGATGAACCGAAAGTCTTTTTTAAAGGAAGACTTTCACGACTTACATTTCATATTGATTATCATGGAGAAACTTTAACGATTACCTTATTTAACCGTCATTTCTTAAAAAAGAATATGCATGTTGGAATGAAACTAACAATAGTTGGAAAATATAATGAAGCAAGAAAGTCAATTACCGCAAGTGAAGTTAAATTAAAAGGATTAGAAGAAATTAGTGGAATTACGCCGGTATATTCTTTAAAAGAAGGTTTGACGCAAAAAAGCTTTCAAGGCTATGTAAATAAAGCACTTTCTTTTTATAAAGGACATATTGGAAATTCTATTCCAGATTATTTATGTCAAAAATATCATTTAGTTGATCGACAAGAAGCCCTTTTTAAAGTGCATCAGCCACAAACAAGAAGTGATGTTATTAGCGCTTTAAGATATTTAAAATACGAAGAATTTTTTAAATTTCAAATGACAATGCAATATATTAAACAAAACAGGACACAAAATATTGGTATTTCAAAATTAATTGATAAAGAACAAATTAATAAATTTATTCAAAAATTGCCTTTTCAATTAACAGAAGATCAACAAAAAGTTGTAGATGATATTTTGATTGATTTATCAAGTCAGAAATTGATGTATCGTTTTGTTCAAGGAGATGTAGGAAGTGGGAAAACCGTAGTCGCTGCAATTAGTCTTTACGCTAATTATTTAGCGGGATATCAAGGAGCAATGATGGCACCAACTGAAATTCTTGCTTTACAACATTATCAATCTTTAAAAAAGCTATTTAAAAAAACAAAAGTCAATATTGCTTTACTTACAGGGCATTTAAGTTTGAAAGAAAAAAATGAAATTTATCAACAATTAGAACAGGGGAAAATCGATATTATTGTGGGAACCCACGCTCTTTTCCAAGATAAGGTTCAATATAACCAACTCGGTTTAGTCATTACTGATGAACAACATCGCTTTGGTGTTGAACAAAGAAAAGCACTTAAAAATAAAGGAAATAAAGTGGATTTTCTTGTAATGACAGCCACACCAATCCCACGTACACTTGCAATTTCACTTTATGGAGATATGGATGTTTCAACCATTAAAACAATGCCTAATGGTCGAAAAAAAGTAATTACACGTTTTGTTAAAGGAATTTCCATGAAACCTATTTTAAAAGATTTAAAAGATTATCTTGCAAGTGGTGGACAATGTTATGTTGTTTGTCCTTTAGTAAGTGAAAGTGAAGCAATTGAAGGAAGAAATGCCAGTGATATTTCTAAAGCCATGGCAAGCTATTTTAAAGGTCAATATGAAGTAGGCCTAGTTCATGGACAAATGAATGATGAAGAAAAAAATCAAGTTATGAATGCTTTTAAAGAAAATAAAATCCAAGTTCTTGTGTCTACAACTGTTATTGAAGTAGGAGTCGATGTCAGCAATGCTAATATGATGGTAATTTATAATGCTGAAAGATTTGGACTTTCTCAACTTCATCAATTACGTGGACGTGTCGGTAGATCAAAGGAACAAGGATATTGTTATTTGCTTTCTCAAGCAAATAATTCTGAACAAAAAGAGAGACTAGAATTTTTAGAAAATCATCATGATGGATTTGAAGTCTCTGAATATGATTTAAAAATAAGAGGGCCGGGAGATTTATTAGGACAAAAGCAAAGTGGTTTACCAACTTTTATGATTGGTGATATTTTTAAAGATTATCATATTTTAGAAATTACGCGTAAAGATGCTTATGAAGCATTAAATCAACATCAAGATGATGAAAAAATACAAAAGATGTTAGTAGAAATAAAAAACAATTTAACAAAGAATAATGCATATATTGATTAATGTGTTATAATCTTGAAGAGGTGAGAACATGAAATTAGCCATAGATGCAATGAGTGGAGATTTAGGTAGCTCTATTGTTGTAGAAGCTTGTCGTTCATTTTTAGAAAAAAATAAAACAGATGAGCTTTATGTTGTAGGAAAAATAGAAGAATTAGAAGCATTGAAAGAATATCAACAAGTCACATTGATTGATGCAAGAGAAACTTTTGAAATGACAGAAAACATTCTTGCTATTCGTCGAAAAAAAGAATCCAGCCTAGTTAAAGCAATGATGCTTGCTAGAAATAATGAAGTAGATGGTGTTTTATCTTGTGGAAATACAGGTGCTTATTATGCTTGTGCAATGCTATTTTTAAAACGTATTAAAGGAATTGATAAATCATGTTTAATGGCAACCATTCCAACTTTAAATGATAAAGGGGTTTGTATGCTAGATGTAGGTGCCAATGCAGAAAATACCGCGGAACAGTTGGTACAATTTGCAATCATGGGAAATGTCTACGCTAAAAATGTTAGACATATTCAAAAGCCAAAAGTTGCGTTATTAAACATTGGTAGTGAAGATCATAAAGGTGATGAAATTCATAAAGAAACATATCAATCTTTAAAAGAATTACAACAAATTGATTTTGTAGGAAATATTGAAGGAAAAGAAATCTTAAAAGGTGATGTTGATGTTATTGTAACAGATGGTTTCACTGGAAATGTTACTTTAAAAACCATTGAAGGTGTTGCTTTATCAATGATGTCCGCCTTAAAAGATGGTTTCATGTCATCAACACGTACAAAATTAGGTGCGGTCATGTCCAAACCTGTTTTAAAAAATTTAAAAAATAAATTTGATCCAGCAGGTGTTGGAGGGGCTTTGATGATGGGGTTTGTTAAACCGGTTGTTAAAGCACATGGGGCAAGTGATGCCAAAGCATTTGAAAGTGCTATGAATTTAGCTTTTAATATGATTGAAACAAATGTCGTAGATAAAATGAAAGTAGGGTTAAACGAAAGTGGAATTAGGTAAATTTTTACAAAAATTAGAAATCCCTTATAATAATATTTTAATTTATAAAGAAGCTTTTACACATCCTTCTTATACAAATGAAAATAAGGGTAAAAATTATGAAAGATTAGAGTTTTTAGGAGATTCAGTTTTACAATACTATGTCTCTAAATTTATATATGAAAAATATCCAGAAAAACCAGAAGGAGAATTAACACTTTTACGCTCTAAACTTGTAAGAGAAGAATCACTTGCAAGATTCTCGCGTGAACTCGGGTTAGGACCTCAAATCTTTTTAGGTGCCGGTGAAGAACACAACGGTGGTCGAGATCGTAATAGTGTTTTGGCGGATATCTTTGAAGCTTTCATAGGGGCTATCAGTGAAGATTGTGGGATTGACTATGTTTTAAAAATCTTAGATATAACAATTTATAAACATGTAGAAGATGTTAATTATGATGACATCACAGATTTTAAAACAAAATTACAAGAACTCATTCAAGCTGATCAAAGAAAAACAGTCACATATTCACTTCTTTCAACAACGGGTCCAGCCAATGCTCCTGAATTTGAAGTAGCGGTGATGATGGACGATATGACTTTAGGAACTGGAAAAGGTTCAAGTAAAAAAAGAGCGGAACAAAAAGCTGCCAAAGATGCTTTAAAAAAACTTGCAAAGTAGATAACATTCGTTATCTCTTTTTTTTGCCCAAAAACTTTTTATCTAAAGACATAGAGTAAACTGAAGGAGGTTAAATATGTTTGAAGATGATTATGAAAGAGTGATTCATCCTCGTAGAGTAGGTGATATTTACTTATACACCGTAAGACCTGGAGATAATATTTATCGTATTGCTCGTAATTTTAATACAAAGATTGAATGGATTGCTTGTATGAATAAACTTAATCAACAAATGATGATCTATCCTGATCAACAACTCTATATTCCATTTATTCCCCAAGGACCAATACCTTTACCACAAACAAGAGATTCTTATGAATTATATTTTTAATGGACTAGATTTTTTTTATAAAAAAGCTTATTATATTCATAAAATAACGTTAAAGGAGAATTATATGAATAGACATGCAGGTAGTGAAAGAAATCTGACTCTTGTAATGGATTTATATGAATTAACAATGGCATATAATTATTTTAAACAAGGTAATAAAGATCAACTTGTTTATTTTGATATGTTTTATAGAAAAAATCCAGATAATGGTGGGTTTGCTGTTTTTGCAGGCTTACAACAATTAATTGAATGTATTGAAAATTTGCATTTTAGTGAAGGAGATATTCAATATCTCCGTTCACTTCAAAAATTTGATGAAGATTTTTTAGATTATTTATTAGATTTTAAATTTACAGGTTCAATTTATGCAATTAAAGAAGGAACACCGGTATTTCCTAATGAACCACTTATTACAGTCAAAGCAAAATTTATTGAAGCACAAATCATTGAAACAATGTTACTTGTTACAGTGAATCATCAATCATTGATTGCGACAAAAGCACATCGTGTCGTACAAGAAGCCAAAGGAAGACCTGTAATGGAATTTGGTGCAAGACGTGCACAAGGTTATGATAGTGCCACTTATGGAGCACGTGCAGCTTATATTGGTGGGGTTGCAGGAACAGCAACTGTTTCAGCAGGCGAAATGTTTGATATTCCAGTTGTAGGAACAATGGCTCATTCTTTTGTACAATCTTTTGATAATGAATATGAAGCCTTTAAAGCTTATGCACTTACTTATCCAGATGATTGTGTCTTATTAGTAGATACATATGATACCTTAAAAAGTGGTGTCCCTAATGCTATTGAAATTGCCAAAGAAGTTTTAGAACCAATGGGTAAAAAACTCAAAGGAATTCGTTTAGATAGTGGAGATATTTCTTATTTATCAAAACGTGCAAGAGCGATGCTTGATGTAGCTGGATTAACTTATGTCAGCATTTCTGCATCTAACTCATTAGATGAGTATTTAATTCGTTCTTTATTAAACCAAGGAGCTCAACTTGATTCTTTTGGTGTTGGAGAAAACTTAATTGTTTCAAAATCATCACCTGTTTTTGGCGGGGTTTATAAATTAGTAGCCATTGAAAAAGATGGACAAATCATTCCAAAAATCAAAATTTCAGAAAATACAGAAAAAATTACCAATCCAGGATATAAACGTGTTTACCGTCTTTTTGAAAATGAAACAGGAAAAGCGATGGCTGATTTAATTACTTTCCATGATGAAGTCATTGATTCAACAAAAGATTTAACAATTTATCATCAATCAGATGTATGGAAATTTAAAACAATTGAAGCTGATACATATACAGTTGAAGAACTTCAAGTACCTATTTTTGAAAATGGAAAATTTGTTTATGAAAAATTATCTGTTAAAGAAATTAGAGATTATTCAATAAAAGAAAAAGCACGTTTATGGGATGAAATTTTTAGATTAGAATTCCCACATAATTATTACGTTGATCTTTCAAAAAAATTATTAGATTATAAAATAAAAATGTTAGAAGAAAAGAGAAAATAAAAGATGGCAAGATTTGATAGAAAAGTTGAAAGAACAAAAAAAGAATATCAATTTACCCAAAAAGAAAAAGTAGTTGAAACAAATAAAGATTTCTTTAAAAAGAATTTTAATTTAAAATGGGTGCATTTAGATTTAAAAACAATTCTTGTTTTCATTATTGATTTTCTACTTGTAACTTTACTTATTATTCCAATTTTAATGCAATATTTAAATGAAGCTGTTGCTTTTGTGGTTGGACATGGTTTTATTACAAGTTTATTAATTGTTCTTACAGGATGTTTAGTTAATCGAGAAAAACCAAAAATGATTTCATTATTTGCTCGTTTCCTATTTATGTTTATTTTATTAGGAGCCTCATCAGGTATTTCAATGATGATTACTTCATGGTTGAATTAATTATTTTATCAGCATTAGGAGTCATTACCTTTTTTTCAGGTTTGATTTCTTTAGGAAATCAAGAAGTTTTTATGGGAGCTTTAACATTTTTGGTTTTATTAGTAAGTTATGTTTTAATTGTACTTGTTTATCGAAAAAAGAAAAAATTAAAATTAGCTAAAGAAGTTATTTATACAGGGTATGAAAAATATTTATATGGGGTTTCATACATTTAGAGATGGTACAAATTGTTTCAATGACGTCACCAATATTGATGGTTTCATGGCTTGTACCACTTATTGATTATTTAGCTTATGAATCATTATTAGTATTTAATAAACATGAAATGATATTAAATGGGGAAAACATTTCTTATAAAAGTATTCGTGCTGTTAAATTAATGGATAAACAAAAGAAATATAAAATTGTAATTAGAGTGAAAGGAAAAGAGTATCTATATAAAACAAATGAAAAAAATAGTCAAAAGATCTTTGATTATTTAAATAAAGTTTGTCCACGTATAGATCATAGGGAGAAATTATGATTATAACAGTCGTTGGTCTTGGTGTTGTTGGGGGAAGCTTTGTTAAAGCATTAAAAGGTCAAGGTCATGAAGTTTATGGTGTTGATGTTGATGAAGAAACACTTGCTAGAGCAAAAGCTGTTGGATCTATTAACGAAGGATTTGTTGATGGTAGAGAAATCATTAAACGATCAGACATGACAATTATTTGTCTTTATCCATCTCTTGTTTTAGATTACATTAAAGAACATGAATTTAAAAAAGGAAGTATTATTACAGATGCTGTTGGGGTTAAAACACATTTTTTAAATGAAGCCATGAATTTATTAAAAGATAAAGATGTAGAATTTGTTTCGGGACATCCAATGGCTGGAAGAGAAAACAAAGGCTATCTTTATGCTAGTAAAGAAGTATTCCAAGGGGCAAACTATATTTTGATTCAACA
>ENA-ORUQ01003128-ORUQ01003128.1-human-gut-metagenome-genome-assembly--contig:-NODE-3128-length-11834-cov-7.256643_pt1 | contig 11834 bp, 7 predicted proteins | sample MGYA00242081_ERZ509211 | MGnify/ENA primary metagenome ERZ509211 (study PRJEB26280, sample SAMEA2338785) | human gut metagenome | biome: human gut; feature: human-associated habitat; material: faeces...
TGGCATCCATAGGCTCGAATTTAACTTTACAGTGACCATACTGTCCACGACCACCAGACTGTTTAGCATATTTGCTGTCGATGTCTACGGCCTTAGTAATAGTCTCTTTGTATGCAACCTGAGGAGCACCTACGTTAGCCTCTACTTTGAATTCACGAAGCAGACGGTCAACGATGATTTCCAGATGCAGCTCACCCATACCAGCGATGATTGTCTGACCTGTTTCCTGATTTGTATGTGCACGGAATGTCGGGTCTTCTTCTGCCAGTTTTGCAAGAGCTTCACCAAGTTTACCCTGGCCGGCTTTTGTCTTAGGCTCGATTGCAAGTTCGATAACCGGTTCCGGGAATTCCATGGATTCAAGGATTACCGGGTGCTGGTCATCACAGATTGTATCACCAGTTGTGGTGAATTTGAAACCGATTGCTGCTGCGATATCTCCTGAATATACTTTATCCAGTTCCATACGTTTGTTAGCATGCATCTGAAGGATACGTCCAACACGTTCTTTCTTGTCCTTAGTAGCGTTAAGTACATAAGAACCAGAGTTCATGGTACCAGAGTATACACGGAAGTATGCCAGTTTACCAACAAATGGGTCTGTCATAATCTTAAATGCCAGAGCAGAGAATGGTTCTTCATCAGAAGAATGTCTCACGATCGGGTTGCCATCCAGGTCAACACCCTCGATTGGAGGAATGTCTGTTGGAGCAGGCATGTATTCAATGATTGCATCCAGAAGTTTCTGAACACCCTTGTTTCTGTATGCAGTACCGCAGCATACCGGTACAGCTGTACATTCACAAGTAGCTTTACGAAGAACTGCTTTTAATTTTTCATTAGACGGTTCTTCACCTTCCAGATATTCCATCATTAAATCGTCATCCAGTTCGCAGATTTTCTCTACGAGTTCTGTATGATAAAGTTCTGCTTCTTCCTGCATGTCTTCCGGAATCTCAGTGATGGAAATGTCTTCACCTTTCTCATCATTGTAGATATAAGCCTGCATTTCGAAAAGGTCGATGATTCCTTTGAATTCATCTTCTTTTCCGATTGGAAGCTGTAAGCAGATAGCGTTTTTACCAAGACGAGTCTTGATCTGATCTACAGCATTGTAGAAGTTTGCACCGAGGATATCCATCTTGTTGATGAATGCCATACGCGGTACATTGTAAGTGTCAGCCTGACGCCATACGTTTTCTGACTGAGGTTCTACACCACCCTTTGCACAGAAGACGCCGACAGCGCCGTCAAGTACACGGAGTGAACGCTCAACCTCTACGGTGAAGTCTACGTGTCCTGGAGTATCAATGATGTTGATACGATGTTCCAGAGCACCTGGTTTCTTCTTGCAGTGATCCTGCAGAGTCCAGTGACATGTGGTAGCAGCGGAAGTAATTGTGATACCTCTCTCCTGCTCCTGCTCCATCCAGTCCATTGTTGCGGTACCTTCATGAGTATCACCGATTTTGTAGTTGACACCTGTATAATAAAGGATACGTTCTGTAAGAGTTGTCTTACCTGCATCGATATGAGCCATGATACCAATGTTTCTGGTACGCTCAAGCGGGTATTCTCTACCTTCTTTTCCAGCCAATTGGATTTTCCTCCTTGATTAGAAACGATAGTGAGCAAATGCTTTATTTGCTTCAGCCATCTTGTGCATATCTTCTTTCTTCTTAACAGATGCGCCTGTGTTGTTCATTGCATCCAGAAGCTCGTTTGCAAGTCTCTCCTCCATAGTCTTCTCGCCTCTTTTACGAGAATATGCGGTGAGCCAGCGAAGAGCCAGTGCCTGACGTCTGTCTGCTCTTACCTCGATCGGAACCTGATAAGTAGCACCACCGATACGTCTTGCTTTTACTTCGAGAAGTGGCATGATGTTGTTCATAGCCTCTTCAAAAACTTCGATAGCTGGTTTGCCAGCTTTTTCTTCAATTCTAGCGAAAGCGCCGTATACAATCTTCTGAGCGACACCTTTCTTACCGTCTAACATGATGTTGTTGATAAGTTTGGTAACCACTTTGTTGTTGTACATCGGGTCTGCCAGAACGTCTCTTTTCTGAGTATGTCCTTTACGTGGCACGTTACTTCCCTCCTTAATCAAAATGATTAAATCATCGGTACTCACTATTAAAACTAAGGTGTTCGCACTGGTAAAGTCCTATATTTAACCCGCAACCGACAGGGTATATGGAATACCGTACAATATTTATAGTTATAAGTGAATCTTCGATTGATTACTTTTTTCTACTTTATTTTTTCTTAGGTCTCTTAGCACCATATTTGGAGCGGGCCTGTTTTCTGTTTGCTACACCTGCGGTATCCAGTGTACCTCTGATGATGTGGTATCTGGTACCAGGTAAGTCCTTAACACGACCACCACGGATAAGAACAACGCTATGCTCCTGAAGGTTGTGACCTTCTCCTGGGATATAGCTTGTTACTTCGATTCCGTTGGAAAGACGAACTCTGGCGATCTTTCTAAGAGCTGAGTTAGGTTTCTTAGGTGTTGCAGTTTTAACTGCTGTACAAACTCCACGTTTCTGTGGTGCGGACTGTTCAACAGCTTTCTTTCTTAAAGAGTTGAATGTTCTCTGCAGAGCCGGTGCTGTAGATTTCTTTACAGCTGTCTGACGTCCTTTTCTTACTAACTGGTTGAATGTTGGCATTCCATTTCACCTCCCGATAGATTTCTCCATGGTTTACCATGGGGTTGCGCGGTTGCTATTGTCAAATGAATAAATAATGCGACCGTCAGAACCTGCCACTGGCAGCTTCCTACGGATGCACGGGCAACAAAAAAACAGCGTTCTTATTGCACGCTTGCTCATTATATCCCGTAAAAATACGACTGTCAAGCCATTTTACAGGATTTTTTCTATATTTTACGATTTTATGATTATTGCTTTTTGTGACTACTCTTATTATAATAAAAAAAACAAATTTTCACTTTATCATTTTACTTCTATATTATAGGAAAGGATTTTTTATGAAAAGTAAATTCATCCTGCCGACGATCCTGCTTCTTATTACCGGAATCCTGCTTATAGCCGGTATATTTTTCATCGGCATCCAGACCGGACAGCAAATTCAGGATACGAAAGAACAGCTTGAAACTTTCAGCTCTCAGGTCGATGAAGAACAAAAAACTCTGAGTGAAGCACAGTCTTCTTTCGCCGCTGCCATTCAGAGTAAAAAAGATCTCTTCAACTATTATGAAAAGAAAGCTTCAGCCAAACAGACCACCGTTCAGGAACACATAGATTCCGACGAATCTTCTGCAGATGCCCCGGCTTCTGTATTCAGTCAGGTAAATTAAAGAAAGGATTATTCCCATGAAAAAGAACAGACAAAAACGCCCGTCATTTCTTTATGCAGTCATTATTTTTCTTGCACTTGTCATTCTCGCACTCGGTGCACTGACTCTTTATTCCCTGCAGGATCTGATTGATCTGCGTTCAAAAGTTTCCGGGCTCCAAACCACCGTACAGGAACTTTCTGATGCCTCTGCTGACCTTGTAAAGCAGGCACAGGAGCTTGCAGGCCTGAATGATCAGCTCAGTAATGCAACTTCCGACACTGATACTGCCAGTGCCTCTGGTGACACACCGGAGGAAGGCACACTTTCACCATCACATGATGCATCTTCTTTCACTGATTCTGCGGATGAAAGTCTGGATAACCTGCTTTCTCAGCTTGAACCACTGCTTCCACAGAATAACGGCACATGGTCTGTATATGTATGTAATCTTATGAAAAATACAGAAGGCACCATTGACGATCAGCAGATGCAGGCCGCAAGCCTGATCAAGCTTTTCATCATGGGTGCCATCTATGAAAATTTTGATTCACTTTGTGATACATACGGAGCTGATTCTGTAAACAATTATCTGAATCCAATGATTACTGTAAGTGATAATGATGCCGCCAACACTCTTGTCAACATGCTCGGATACGGCGACGATTCCGCAGGTATGGATGCCGTGAACAGTTTCTGTCAGGCGCACGGATATACCAGTACTTCCATGGGCAGACTCCTTCTTCAGGACAATACCTACGGTGATAACTATACTTCTGTCAGCGACTGTGGCCATTTTCTGAAAGAAATCTATCAGAGCAATGCAGGTACCACCGATACCACACTTTCTCATACCGATGCTATGTACTCGCTTCTCAAGATGCAGGAAAGACGAAATAAAATCCCTGCAAATCTTCCGGAAGGTGTAAAAGTTGCCAACAAAACCGGCGAGCTCACTGGCGTCGAAAACGATGCCGGAATCATATACAACACTGCAAAAGGCATTGATCTGGTCGTTTGCTTTATGTCACAGGATCTTACTGATTCCGGTGCAGCCCAGGCATCTATTGCACAAGATGCAAGGCTTATCTATGGTTATTACAATGAATAAGTTATGAAATATCCTTCTTGTCTTCTTCATAGGACATCTCCCAGATATCTGCAAATACTGCCAGTGGACAGTCCGTGAGAAGACACATCAGAAGGAAACACTCATACGGATTTACAATGTAGATCTCACTCATACCGCATTTGTGCAGAATTTCCTGAATTTCTTCCAGAAAATGATGATACCGGTTATAAGGATCATCATCCTGCATCTCCTGCGACACGATAAAAAATTCGAGAGTGATCAGGTCAAATCTTTCTACAGGAAATTTATGATTCAGAATACTGTTGATTCTCTGTCGGCTGAAACGTTTCTGGCTAAAGTGCTTTGCCAGGATTGAAGCCGACATTTTCTTTAAATTTCCCATCTTATTTACAGGAATTCCGCTGCAGATAACTTTTTCCACATCGGAATCCGTAATATCTGAAATATTCCACACTTTATTTCTGGACTTTTCCTCTTCATCCCCCTGATACATACGGGCAATAATTTCTTTTGACTTTGTGAGTAAGCGTACAAACTCCTGAAATGCCTGACTCTTTTCGGACATCGGATCATCTGTCCCTGCCTTCACATATGCAAGGTACGCCAGGAGTTTTTCTTCTGTGTCCAGACAGATTTTCCCGGAATACACCTGCGGTGCATCTGTATAGTTTGCATCCGGCTGCAGTTTCTCATATTTTTTCTTTAATTCTTCTGCCTTATGGTAACCCAACTGTTTGTAATAACAATACCAGTAGATCACCTCATCCGGATTGTGGAAATCAAAATCCTGTTCCCTCAGTACACGGGTCAGAAAATCCGACACATCTTCCACGCTCATCCGCAGCCCGAATCCAAGCAGAAAAACAGTCTCACGTTTAACAGAAGCCTGCGTCAGCCAGTTATTTGCAAGCGACGTAAGCTTCGTTGAAGTCGGATTCATTGATTTCGGCGTACAAGTTTCATGGAAAGATTCCACCACAATATCCCGGTAGATATCCTGCGTCACCTCATTGTATGGTTCTTCCAGCCCCGCACGCTCATAAATGTATCGTTTCAGATGATCTCCAAAAGAGACCAGTTCCATTTCTTTATATAAATAATGAAAAATTACATCCGCATCTTCATCTTCAAATCCATCAAGACTGACTACCTGTCTGAATCTCTGCGCTGCCTTTCTCGTGAATTCAAAGTCTTTTACGGAGTCAAAAGCAACTGTCTGTTCAAAGTCAAGATCCTGCATTCGATTTTTCATGATACATCACCTTCATGTCTTTTTAGCTGGTTCCACATACGTTTCCACCAGTTTTCTTTTTGATTCATTACCTCACATAAAATCACAGTAATATTGTCTCTGCCACCTTTTTTCAGAGCACGTTCAACAAGCACCTGAACAGTTTCTTCTACCGGAATCTCCCTTGTAAAAATATCTGCGATTTCACCATCAGACAGCATATCCGTAATCCCATCCGAACAGATCAGATACCGGTCACCTTCTGCAACAGGATAACTTGTCAAAGATGGTGCCAGTTTCAGGTCTTCTTCCTGCATTCCCAGATACTGTGTAAGTGGAGCCTTACCAAGAAAATGTCTGCCTAATGTATGATCCTCGGAAATCTGTCCAAATTTCTCGCAGCTGCTTCTGTATATCCTGCTGTCCCCAAGATTGCAGCCATAAATCATATCTTCACCAAATGCAAGCATTGCTGCAGTTGTACCCATGCTGTCGATTCTGTTTTCTGTCCCATAATCACATACTGCCTGATTCATTTTTTCACAGGCCTCAAGTAAAAACTGCTCTCCATCTCTACGTATACGGTCTTTTTGTTCTTTATAATGCAGTCCACAGGATTCTGCTGCAAGAAATGCAGCCATTTCACCGCAGCTCTCACCGCCCATTCCGTCAAATACCGCCATCACCGGAAGCTCCGATTGTTTCCTGCAGCCGCTTTGAATATGGCTCATTCCCTGATTTTGCGCATTCAGAAATTCACCGCAGCACCAGAAATTATCTTCATTATTGTTACGTATCTTTCCGATATGACACGTATATGCATATTTAATCTGATATGCCATATTCCGCCCTTTCTTATGATTCAACGTTGCTTTCAGTTGAAATATTCAGCTGATTCTTGTATTCTTCTGCAAGATTCCAGTACTTTTCTCCACGACTCTTGTATTCATCATTGTCAGTTTCGTTATCATGACAGCGGTTCTTTTCATCGATCCAGCGTACTAATTTGCCATCATCATAATAATAACGGTCAACCTTCTGTTCTCCGTCTTTCAAAGTACTCAATGTATGGCTATCCGCCCATATGTAAGCAAAAAACAACTCATCGTCCCAATAGTAATACTCCTGATAATACCCGTCCTTTGACATAGAAGGATAGATCAGAACCTTCATCAACTGAACACTACCATCATCAAGTTGTTTCAGATAGCTGATCTTTCCCTGATCTTCTGAACCGATCCAGCTGTAATCATTCAGGTTATCACTGATTTCTGTAGCCTGAGCCTGAATCTTCTCCAGAGTCTCTTGAAGCTGTTTGTTCTCTGCAGTCTGAACTGTTTCTGTTACGGATTTTTTCAGTTGCTGCAGTTCTGCATTTGCCCTGAGCATCCAGATAAATACACCGATAATTACGCATACAGCTACAAACATGATCAGAACTGCAGCTACCAGTGGATCAAATTTTTTGCGTTTCTTTTTCGCTGGTTTCCTCTGTGGAACACTCTTTTTTAACTCTGAAACTGTTGCCTGTTTCTGTACCGGTTTTCGGACTGCCACAGTTTTTTCGAAGGTCTCTCCCGGCTGCTCTGTCGTCCCATCCATAATTTTAGCCGGTTGACTGGTCTGTTTATGTTTGTGCTGACTGTGTTTTGGCGAAATATCTTCACCGGCATTTACACGTTCCAGTGCTTCCCGGAACTCTTCTGCTGTCCGATACCGTTCATCGCGGTCATAAGCACATGCTTTCAGGATCACTTCGCTCAAAACCTCATCTGCCTGCACCGGCATCGGCAATTCTTCTCCGGACATCCTTCGATTGAGCGCATTTTCTTTGTCATGGTATGTAATCAGCTGCTTTTGCAGACTGATAAAAGGCAGTCTATTATGATTGCAGAGTTTATATAAAACAATTCCCAGTGAATAGATATCTACCCTGGCATCGTATTCTTCGCCTTTATACATCTCCGGGGCCATATAGGAAAATGTGCCTTTTTTGGATAATCCGCTCATCGACCGATCCAGTTCACGGGCAATTCCAAAATCTCCCAGTTTGAATTCACCAAATCTCGATACAAAAATATTCTCCGGTTTGATATCACGATGTATGATATTCTGGCACTGACAATACTCCAATGCTTTACAAAGATTGATTCCAAGGCGGATCACATCCTCTTCTTTTAACGGTTTCTCCGCACAATACTCCATAAAACTTGTAAGATATTCCATTCGAATAAAAATATCCCATCCAATGTCATCCAGATATTCCACAACTTTATAGTCTTCAACGGAAACAACATAAGAATTTCCACGGAAGTATTCCATTGTACTGACTTCCTGAATGCACTCATCAACAAGTCCCTGAAAATACTCCTTCACTGACTGTTCATTCGGACTTTCAGAGCGAACACTGCTCAACTCGCCCTGATTTGAGGGGATCGTGATGACTTTTATTGCAGAATAAAATGTTGTTCCCTGCTCCGTCCGACATGCCTTATAAACTTTGCCAAAAGAACCTTCACCGATTTTTTCAACAATTTTCCATTCCGGCCACACAGATACCGGCAGATGTTTGTCCATCATTCCCCCTCCTTTCTTGAAATATCTTTCATTTATAGTCTCTCATATGCCCCTAGTATAGCATGTCCACCTGTCTCTGTCTGTAATTTTCGATATTTTTCCAGATTTTTTCATACAATATTTATAAGAGCTTCTTAAGGAATGATTTACAGATACAAAAATCCCCAACTGTACCGCAGTACAGTCAGGGACTCTATATTTTTACTCTTCTGTTGTATCTTCTGTCAGGTCTTCGTCCACATCGTCCAGGATTTCTTCATCAGCATCATCCATTGTGAGGAGTTCTTCATCTTCTGGAAGTGCTTCTGCAGTTTCTTCGGACTCTGCCGGGATTTCTTCCGGCATTCCAGTATCAAGCTGAATGTCTCTGTAACGTTTCAGACCTGTTCCGGCCGGGATCAGCTTACCAATGATAACGTTTTCTTTCAGACCTACAAGATGGTCAACTTTACCTTTGATTGCTGCTTCTGTCAGAACCTTTGTTGTCTCCTGGAAGGATGCTGCTGACAGGAAGGAATCTGTTGCCAGAGATGCCTTGGTGATACCAAGCATAATCTGTTTTCCTTCTGCAGGTGTCTTTCCTTCTTTTTCGAGTTTTTCATTGACTTCTTCAAATTCAAGAACATCAACAAGTGTTCCCGGAAGGAACTCTGTATCTCCGTTTTCTTCGATACGGATCTTCTTCAGCATCTGGCGAACGAGAACTTCGATATGTTTATCGCTGATCTCAACACCCTGCAGACGATATACACGCTGTACTTCACGAAGCATGTAATCCTGAACTGCACGAACGCCTTTGATTCTCAGAATGTCATGTGGGTTTACGCTACCTTCTGTCAGCTCATCACCAGCCTCCAGAACCTGTCCGTCAACAATCTTGATACGTGATCCGTAAGGAATCAGGTATGTCTTGGAATCGCCATTGTCCGGATTTGTAACGATAATCTCACGTTTTTTCTTAGTGTCGTTGATTACTGCAACACCAGGGATTTCTGTGATGATAGCAAGACCTTTCGGCTTTCTCGCCTCGAAAAGCTCCTCAACTCGAGGAAGACCCTGTGTGATATCTCCACCGGCTACACCACCACTATGGAATGTACGCATGGTAAGCTGTGTACCAGGCTCACCGATAGACTGAGCTGCGATAATACCAACAGACTCACCAACCTGAACTGCTTCACCGGTTGCCATGTTTGCACCATAACATTTCGCGCAGACACCAACCTTGCATTTACAGGTCAGGATTGTACGGATCTTAACTTCATCGATCGGTCCACCATTTGCGTTTACGCCCTCTTTCATGATACGGGCAGCACGTTTTGGTGTGATCATATGGTTTGCTTTAACAAGAACCTCTCCATCTTTGTTTGTGATGGTCTCGCAGGAGAAACGTCCTGTGATACGTTCCTGAAGGTTTTCGATTTCCTCTTTGCCATCCATGAAGCCTTTGACATACATACCGGAAATCTCATCTCTGTTTTCACAGCAATCGGTTTCACGAACGATCAGTTCCTGAGAAACGTCAACCATTCGTCTGGTCAGGTAACCGGAATCGGCTGTACGAAGCGCTGTATCGGACATACCTTTACGGGCACCATGCGCAGACATGAAGTATTCCAGTACTTCAAGACCTTCACGGAAGTTTGACTTGATAGGAAGTTCGATCGTATGACCGGTTGTATCAGCCATCAGACCTCGCATACCTGCAAGCTGTTTGATCTGTTTGTCGGAACCACGGGCACCGGAGTCAGCCATCATGAAGATGTTGTTGTATTTATCAAGACCATTCAGAAGCGCTTTGGTAAGCTCATCGTCAGTCTTCTTCCATGTTTCAACGACTTCTTTATATCGCTCTTCTTCGGTAATAAGACCACGTTTGTAGTTCTTTGTGATCTTGTCAACGATATTCTGTGCATTCTGGATCATCTCTGGTTTCTGAGGCGGCACAGTCATATCTGAAATGGATACAGTCATTGCAGCACGTGTGGAGTATTTGTAACCGGTAGCCTTGATATCATCAAGAACTTCTGCTGTCTTTGTTACTCCGTGTGTATTGATGACTTTTTCCAGAATCTGTTTCAGCTGTTTCTTACCTACCAGGAAATCAACTTCAAGGAGAAGTTCATTGCCCGGGATGCTTCTGTCTACGAATCCAAGATCCTGCGGAAGGATTTCGTTGAACAGGAAACGACCAAGTGTAGATTCTACGATACCTGTCATTTCTCTTCCGTCTGCCAGAGTTCTTGTGCAGCGAACTTTGATCTTTGACTGAAGAGTGATAACTTTATTTTCATAAGCAAGAATTGCTTCGTTTACGCTCTTGAAGAACTTACCTTCTCCCGGATTTCCAGGTCTTTCCTGTGTCAGATAGTAGATACCAAGGACCATATCCTGTGAAGGAACGGCTACCGGACCACCATCTGAAGGTTTCAGAAGGTTGTTTGGTGAAAGCAGAAGGAAACGGCACTCTGCCTGAGCTTCCTGTGAAAGCGGAAGATGAACAGCCATCTGGTCACCATCGAAGTCAGCGTTGAACGCGGTACAAACGAGCGGATGAAGTTTGATAGCTTTACCTTCTACAAGGATTGGCTCAAATGCCTGAATACCCAGACGATGCAGTGTAGGTGCACGGTTCAGCATAACCGGATGTTCTTTGATGACATCTTCCAGTACATCCCATACTTCCGGCTGAAGCTTTTCAACCATTTTCTTAGCATTTTTGATGTTATGTGAAGTTCCGTTTGCAACGAGTTCTTTCATAACAAATGGTTTGAAAAGCTCGATTGCCATTTCTTTCGGAAGACCACACTGATAAATCTTAAGTTCCGGTCCAACGACGATAACGGAACGTCCGGAGTAGTCAACTCGTTTACCGAGCAGATTCTGACGGAAACGTCCGGATTTACCTTTCAGCATATCAGAAAGGGATTTGAGAGCTCTGTTTCCAGGTCCTGTTACCGGACGGCCACGACGACCGTTGTCGATCAGAGCATCTACCGCTTCCTGAAGCATACGTTTCTCGTTACGCACGATGATATCCGGTGCGCCCAGCTCCAGAAGACGTTTCAGACGGTTATTACGGTTGATGATTCTTCTGTACAGGTCATTCAGGTCAGATGTTGCAAAACGTCCACCATCAAGCTGTACCATAGGACGCAGATCCGGTGGGATAACCGGGATTGCTGTCATGATCATCCATTCCGGACGGTTTCCTGATTCACGGAAGGACTCTACAACTTCCAGTCTCTTGATGATTCTGGCACGTTTCTGTCCTGTAGCGTCAACCAGTTCTGCTTTCAGCTCTGCAGCATCTTTTTCGAGGTCGATTGCTTTGAGCAGTTCCATGATAGACTCTGCACCCATTCCTACACGGAAGTTGTATCCGTATGCTTCACGCGCATCTTGATACTCCTTCTCTGTAAGAACCTGTTTGTACTGAAGTCCGGAGTCTGCCGGATCCAGTACAATATAGTTTGCAAAGTATAAAACCTTTTCCAATGTTCTCGGAGAAAGATCAAGGATCAGTCCCATTCTTGACGGGATTCCTTTGAAATACCAGATATGAGATACCGGGGCTGCAAGCTCGATATGTCCCATACGTTCTCTTCTGACAGATGCTTTTGTAACTTCTA
>ENA-ORUQ01003132-ORUQ01003132.1-human-gut-metagenome-genome-assembly--contig:-NODE-3132-length-11830-cov-2.812654_pt1 | contig 11830 bp, 9 predicted proteins | sample MGYA00242081_ERZ509211 | MGnify/ENA primary metagenome ERZ509211 (study PRJEB26280, sample SAMEA2338785) | human gut metagenome | biome: human gut; feature: human-associated habitat; material: faeces...
CGGTTCAGATTCACCACCTCCCGGCCATCCGTATTCATGGCCTGCACTCCCCAAACGACCCCACAAAGCCAACACCACCCTATCCATATTGCTTTTTTCATCCCTACACTTTATTATATGAATATAAAAGTACATAAAGGTTTCGCCTCATAAAAAAATAAGTTCCTCATAGCCAAGCATTTGAAAAAGTTCGCCAAACTGCATTTCATTCTCCTGAGATTGATTTATCATTCGGCTGAGAACGATTTTTCAATCTCAGGCGAATGAAAAATCAATCTCAGGACACTCATCCGGCACAGACAAACCTTTTACAAACAAACATCCATTCCGTACCTTATCCGGCACGGAATTTATAAGTTTTTCCGGGCCGGGTCTGCACATCATATTCATACACTTCGGGCACGGACACTTGCGGACGGTCTTTCAACTCGGAAGAGAACAAGGGTTCTTTGATGTCGGCCGGTGCCAACATTTCGTTAGGACATGCGCCTGATGCCTTCCGCAAACCCTTACCCTTCAAAGGCACATAGGAACGCAGGCGAAGCGTGCCGCCCACGGTGGAACGTACGGTAGCCTCAGACAGACGGCCATCCGCCCACTCCATATCCACTTCGTAACCTCCACGTGCCCGCAAACCTTTCACGCTGCCTTCTTTCCACACATCGGGCAAGGCCGGTAACAGATGCACCGCCCCGTCGTGGCTTTGCAACAGCATTTCGGCAATGCCGGCAGCCGCTCCGAAGTTTCCGTCGATTTGGAAAGGTGGATGGGCATCGAACATATTGGGATAGGTGCGCCCTTCGGGATATTCATTCGCTACGGCATCACTGGGCAGCAACTGAAGCATGTTGCTTATCAAACGATAGGCATGATTACCGTCCAACATGCGTGCCCAGAAGTTGATTTTCCAACCGATGCTCCACCCGGTAGCCTTGTCTCCACGCTGTTCCAATGTGGTACGGGCAGCCCGAAAAAGTTCGGGGTGCAAGAACGGAGAAACCTGATTACTGGGATAAAGGCCGTAAAGATGGGAAATATGGCGATGCTCATCCTTCGGGTCATCCACATCCTGAAGCCATTCTTGCAACTGGCCGTGCCGCCCGACTTGCATGGGAGGCAGCTTGTCGAGCATCTGCGCCAGAGAATCGCGAAAAGCGGCATCATCGCCCACAATCTCAGAAGCCAGCAATGTGTTGCGTAGGGCATCGAACACGATTTGGTTGTCCATGGTGCAACCTGCCGTGACCGGACCGTGCTCGGGCGACACTGAAGGAGCCACCACCCACCACTTGTAGGAAGGATGTTCGACGAGGAAATCCAAAAAGAAACGGGCCGTACCTTTCAATACCGGATAATAGGCTTTCAGGAAATCTTTATCCGCAGTGAACAGGTAGTGTTGCCACAGATGCTGGGCCAACCATGCACCTCCGCTCGGCCACATACCAGCCGCCGCAAAATCCACCACGCCGCAGATACGCCAAAGGTCGGTGTTATGGTGAGCCACCCAGCCCCCGCAACCATACATTTCACGCGCCGTTTTCGCTCCTGTCACGGACAAGTCTTCCAACATGGAGAACAAAGGCTGGTGCATCTCACTCAAGTTAGCCACTTCGGCTAGCCAGTAGTTCATCTCGGTATTGATATTGATGGTATATTTGCTGTCCCAAGGGGCATTCGTACTGCGATTCCAGATGCCTTGCAGATTGGCAGGTTGTCCACCGGGCTGTGAGGAGGAAATCAACAAATAACGGCCGTATTGGAACAAAAGGGTAGCCAACGACGGGTCGTTTCCTTGACAGAAGTCCCGGATACGCAACGTCGTCTCTTTCGACGCAGCTGCCGTCTCACCCAAGTCCAACTGCACCCGCCCGAATAACTTTCGGTAATAAGCCACATGGTTTTCCAAAGCTTTTTTATAAGGTATCTGGACGGCACGCTGTAAACAACGGTCGGCACGGACAGCCGCATCCCCGCTCACATCGTGATAGTTCACGTAATTCGTAGCAGCCGACAGATAAAGCGTGGCTTCCGTGGCACCAGTCACCTTCAAATTTTTTCCCTCGGTGATCGTCTGGCCGTCACTGACCACTTTCACACGGCACTCGGCACGCAAAGCAGCCTTTACGCCTTCTTGGTCTTTTCCCTCACAAGTGATGGTAAGCAGGTCACCCTCGACATTGACTTCGTGCTTCAAAGGAGCATCGTAGCCCACCGTGAAAGCCAAAGCTCCGGCTTTGTCGGCCTGCAGGCGCACCACAATCACGCTGTCCGTGAAAGAGGCAAACACCCTGCGGGTATAAGTCACGCCATCCACCTTGTAACGGGTGGTAGCCGTGGCATCCTCTATGTTCAAATCGCGGTAAAAGTCCGTAGCCTCTTCATGTCCCGGGAAATCCAAGAAAAGACTTCCCATAGTCAGATAACTCATACCGTCCTTGCGTGCCAAGAAATTGGCATCAACCAATCGTTGGGCTTCGCGTGTCTTTCCCTGAAATATCAGATTCCGCACCACTGGCAAGACGTACAGCGCGTTCGTGTTATTATTGTCGTAAGGGCCACCTGCCCAGAACGTCTCTTCGTTCAACTGCAATTCTTCGCGTCCCGTGCCGCCATACACCATAGCTCCCAATCTGGAATTACCCACGGGCAAAGCCTCCGTCCAATCCTTAGCAGGCTTGCTGTACCAGAGTTTCAGTTCTCCGGCCCATGCCATACACACCCAGAACAAGAACAATATTCCCAATAGATTCTTTTTCATCGTACTTGATTTTTCAATATTTCCTAACCTCTTGCAAAGATATATAAATAAGTGTTTTTAGCCCTAAAATACAGAAAAAATTCCCAACCCTTTTTATCTTCTAATGTTACCGTCGCGAGATTTACTTCTCCCCCAACGAATAACGCTTGCAGAAATTCCATATTTCCTCCGTCGTCATGACACTGGCCGGGTCGTTGGAATGCCAATGTCCTTTGCCCTCTATCGAAATGAGCACGACCTCCACACCGTCTTTTCCACCAGTATATCGGGTATAATCGGCCACAGAGTTCGGCTTATCGGAGGGATAAGGCTTAATGACCTCCGGAGTCATGTTACAACCGTCAAAAGCAGCCCACTTTTTCACGTAATCCGGTATACTTCCGTACCCTCCATCCGGATGATTGGCATCTCCATTATAATATACCACATTATCGGCTGTACCATGCGTATGGATGACGGGTACGGCACGTCCGCCGGAAGGATTACGGTAGTCTACGGGAATACCGCTCACCGGACCGAAGGCCGCAATCTTATCACTCATCCGTGCCATAGCATGATATGTCATCATACCGCCCATGGAAAAGCCGGACAGGTACACCCGGTTACGGTCGATATGGTAACGATTGTACATCGTGTCGATAATCGTCTCCAAAAACTTTATATCCGTATCGCCGGATATGTCCCAAGCCTTGTTGACTCCATTGGGATAGACCACCACGAACTTGGCCGTATCAGCCACGGCCTCCCAATTTGCCTGCCCTTTCTGATAGTTGGCATCCTGGTTCAGTCCGTGCAGTGAAATGACTAAAGGCGGATTGTAAGGCAGCCCTTCGGGAGCGTATGTAATCATGTTACGGGTCGTGTCGCCTACCTTGATGCTCTCTTGCGCGTTCGCCTGCTGTCCCCATGCCCAAGCACAGAGCAGGCAAGTTCCTAAAAGTTTGTTCATTTGCATATAGTTCCAATTTTTAACGGCTATTCTTCCCTAAAAGGAATAACATTTTCTCGGCATAACGCCGTCCCAACTCACGGTAGCCGGCCGCATCGAAATGCAACGAATCCGTAGCGCACGTACATCCGGCAGAGGATACCACATCCGCTGTCGGAATCACTTGCGGAAGCGTCCGGATGATATTATTCATCGAAGCGCACACACCGCCTTGGTCGGCATGCACTACTTCCCCCGCCAATAAAGGTACGTCCTTCGCCTTGAGTCCGAGGTCTTTCAACAGACTTTCATAGACCATCTTCACCTTCTCCGGCCATGCCTTATCGCCGGTATTGGATTCGCCCTGATGAACCAAGATGCCTTTTATCACGCCATCCTTTTGAGCCAACCGTGCTATTTCCACAAGGTGCTCATACGGATTATTGGCGTATGCCTTCAACGGCGCTTTCATCCAGTCCGGTGCACGATGAGCCACATAACCGGATATGCTGTCTTTCATAAACGTCTCGATATGGCAACCGCCAATGGCCACGTTGATGACTCCGACACGGACATTTTTCGGCAAAGTGGCCACCAATGTACGCCCGAAATAATCCACCGGAGTAAGTCCCGTATTGGCACGGCAAAGCGGCGGTACGGCCGTATACCAATGTCCCTTCTCGCGTTTCCGTCCGGCATCGTCCACCGCAGCCATCATGCGGAAACGTTCGTCCACTCCGTTCATATCCCGGATTTCGGCACGTGCATTCCCCTCCATGTTCGACTGTCCAAAACAGAGGAAGACATAAAAATCCGGATCGGGTTTTCCGCCATCCTTTTGCGCCCATCCTCCCACGGAAACGCACATCATACAAATACCTAATATTATCTTTTTCATCGTTCTGTTTCTTTTTCTGCCATGTTATTCTTCAATCTCACTAACTTTTTGCATAAATCGCTCCCGCTCAGCAGAGGCAAGCAAGCTTTCCTCTGCGCTCGCTTAATCGCGATTTTCACTTTTCGGCTTTTTCATACCGGAAATAGTCTACATCCACGTAACCTCCAGCCGACTTCGTAGCATAATTGAATATCCCGAACTTCGTACCCATAAAAAGCTTCCGGTAATCGAAAAGCATTCTGAAATCCGAACCGATCTTCGTCCAATCCTTGCCGTCCATGCTGTAATAAAACTCTGCTATATCCCGTTTCAAACGGAAATCCGCATCGACACGCAGATACACTTTCTTTGTACGGGGAAGCTTCACTCGGGCGCATTCTTTACGTTCTACCCCATTGACTTTCTTCTCCTTATCCGTCAACGAAACGACTTCCTCACTCATCACCAAGAACAAATCTTTCCCTTCTTTCTCTACCGTAAGAATACCGGAGTGTCCGTTGAATGCAGCCAAACCGGCACGGTCGCCGTCCTTCATTCCACCGACCTCCAATGCAAGACTTCCACTACATTCCGGCCCTTCCATCCTTTGGGTAAGCGTATTACGGGCCTCATACAGATTAGACACGACCTTATTGGTTTTCAAACGTAGGAATCCTTTGTGTTCTTTCAGTGTCCAAGCCTCATCCACGGGGTTGTGGTTCCACTGCCACTCCATCTTCAGCTTATCCCCGTCGAACTCATCGCCTACGACCAAGGGGATGACCGGTCCTCCTTTCACTGGAACTTCCATCGTTTCGGGTACCCGCCCGTCTTCATCACCCAACATAGGCCAACCGTCTATCCAATGACAGGGAGACAATGTCAGCACACGTCCTACGCCGCCCCGGTCTTGGAAAATCACACCATACCAATTCCCCTTGGCATCGTCCACAATCGTTCCCTGTCCCACATAGGGGAAACCGGCAAAATTATCGCACAGAATGACCTTCTTTTCGTATGGTCCGGTAATCTTATCGGGCTGATAAGATTACCGGACCATACGAAAAGAAATCATCAGGAGATAATATTTCCCGTCATGTTTGATTACGCGGCTACCTTCCAGCAAACCTTTCTCTTCCTCATCGCGAACCTGCAAGGTCATATCCACCCCACCTTCTTTCACACCGGACAAGTCTGCTTCCAACTCCGTGAGCTGCCCAGTACCATAAAAAACATACACTCGTCCGTCATCGTCGAAAAACAATGAAGCATCATGGAAATGCTTCATGCGACTGTGCAAAGTCCACCCTTTAGCCGGGTCGTCCGTTGTATATACAAAGGAACGGTAAGGTACGTCATTGGGAGAAAACAAAGCATAAAACTTACCGTCATGATAACGTATGGAAGTCGCCCATTGTCCCCGGCCATACACTGTACCTTCCTCCATATCGTACTTCGGTGTTTCATGCAGTTCATCGAAAAGATAGCTTACCGTTTCCCAATTCACCAAATCTCTGGAACGCATCACCGGCGCACCAGGCATCAGGTGCATGGTCGTGCTCACCATATAAAAATAATCACCCACACGAATCACATCGGGGTCGGGCACATCAGCCCAGACCACCGGATTCTTAAACGTTACAGCCTGCACTTCGGCTTGGTTCCTTTCCAAAGACACCGCCTCGCTCCAAGCCGCAGCAGAAAATGCCAAGGCGCATGCCAACGGCCATCTCCATATTTTATTTTGTATCATCATTCATCCTCCTATATATATTAAGGTATAAAACTATTATTTTGAAAACATCCAATAATCGAAGTACATCAACCTTCCGGGTTGGTTGCCTTTGCAAATGAAATACAAATCATGTACCCCGGTAATTCGCTCTATTTCGGAAGAAACCAATACCCAACGGTTATCCCCTCCGGTCATAGGCACTTTCAACGTGGCCAACAACCGCCCTTCCCGACTGTCGGCACGCACTTCCATCGTCACACCGCCGTTGTGCGTCGTGCCCACACGGGCCGTGATGTGGGAAGCACCCTCTTCGCGGAAATCCACGTCCCTCACTTTAATATAAGCCCCGTCCTTCATGGCATTGACAAACACACCGACTTCCTCGTTCTGGGATGCTTTCATCCATTCGGAAAAAGCGATGGTTTCCGCCTCCGTCTTGCGGAAAGGATTCAGCGTCTCCAAACCCTTCTCTATCCCGGCAGTCATTTTCAGCGGAACAATCGAACCGTCTTTATTGAATTCCGCCTGTTCCACACATACCGAACGGGTAAAACCTCCGCCACCGGGCAAAGCTCCGTTGTGATAGAACAGGTAAGTATTCCCTTTATAGTCCACCATGCCAGGATGGTTGGTAAAGCTCCGCCCCTCGGTAGGCATCAACACACCACCGTACTTCCACGGACCTGTCGGGCTTTTGCTCGTGGAATAACCGAGATGCTCCGATATGGGTCCTCCGGCCCACAGCAAATAATACAAGTCCTTGCGTTTGTAAAGCCATGGCCCTTCTTCGTACAACGTAGGACGCTCGGCCACATTGCCCTCACGCTTGCCGAATGCCTCCTCGGTCATCGGGACACGGACGATATCACCACTGTAGGAAATCATGTCTTCATTCAGTTTCACATAATAACAGAACGGATTCCCCCAATACAGATAAGCCTGCCCGTCGTCGTCGATGAAGACCGTTGGGTCGATGTCTCCCCGTTTGCTCTGAGCCAACGGCTTGCCCAACGGATCGTGGAACGGACCATAAGGGCTGTCCGCCACGGCCACACCGATGGCACCGCCACCCGACTTCATCGTCACGGGAACGTAAGCGTAAAACTTTCCGTCACGTTCCACGCATTGCATTGCCCAGGCATCTCCTTTTGCCCATGAGAAAGTCTCATAGGACAACACTGCCCCGTGGTCGGTCCAGTTCACCATGTCGGTCGTGGAATACAGTTTCCATTCGTTCATGACAAACCACGTTGACGCGTCTTCGTCGTGACTGGTGTACAAAAACAACTTGCCGTCGTATACCATCGGAGCCGGGTCGGCCGTGTACATGGTTTGCACAATGGGGTTCTGTGCCGCCAACACCATCGGCAACCCAACCAATCCCCCGATACAATACCTTAACTTACCTATTTTCATATCGTTCTTTTTCATTTAAAACACCAATAATCAAAATTAAACAATTCATGGGGCTTTTTCCCTTTACACACGAAATACAAATCGTGTACTCCCGTTACGCTTTTCACATCCGTAGCAAATTCTCCCCAATTCTCCCATTCTCCGGTATAAGGAATGCGCAACGTACCTATCACTTCTCCATCGCGTCCGTCTATGCGTAATTCCATCTCACCACCGTGATAACGGCTTGAAGCGGCTGCCACAAACCTCTTTGGCCCGGTTTCACCGAAATCCACGTCGCGCACCTTGATGTAATCTCCGTCATGTATCCCGGTGATATATACCCCTCTCTTTGCCGAAACAGCAGAAGTCACCCCTTCCGACCACGCAATAGTCTCGGCTTCCGTACAGCGGTAGGGGCTCAATGTACCCACACCCTGCTTCACCCCCTCACGCGTCATGTACAATTCCGGAATCGTCCCGTCAGAACCGTAAACAAACTCTTCCACACACACCGAACGGCAATAGCTGTGCCCTCCGGGCAAGGCATCATTATGATAGAAAAAGTAAGAATGCCCCTTGAAATCCACGATGCCCGGATGGTTAGTGTTGCTTCCTTTCTCCGTCGGCATGACCACACCTTGTGCCGTCCATTTTCCTCCGGCAGACTTCGCCGTGGAATAATGGATGGATTCGGGAAATCCTGAAGCGTAAACCAAATAATAATGCCCCTGCCTCTTATAAATCCATGGTGCTTCCGTAAAGCCTCCTGAAAAAGACGAAGCGTCCTTCCGGTCGATGGCCTCGATTTCTCCATCCAACGACACCATGTCGTCTTTCAACTTGACTCGGTAACACACGCCATTTCCCCAATATAACCATGCTTGTCCATCCTTATCCACAAACACGGACGGGTCGAGGTCATCCCAACTGTGTTTGGCGTATGTCGTCATGTCGTTCGTCACCAACGCACGTCCCAAAGCATCTTTAAAAGGACCGTAGGGGGTATCGCCAACGGCCACGCCAATGGACGAGCCGGGCTTGAACTTGTTCTGCGAAGAAATATACCAATAGAACTTGCCATTCCGCTCGATACACTGTGCCGCACTGGCATCTCCCGCCGACCAATCGAAAGCACTCGTACGGAGCACCGCACCGTGGTCGGTCCAGTTTACCATATCCGTAGTCGTGTACAAGCGATACTCCCGCATCAGGTAGGCATTCCGGGGAGCATCCTTTTCGTCACACCCCACATATAAATATAAGGTGTCCCGGTACACCATCGGTGCCGGGTCGGCCGTATAATGCGTCTGCACTATCGGATTTTGTGCAGACAAAGCCATAGAAAACCAACCCAAAGACAAGGCCAACAATTTTTTTCCAACTTCCATTTTCTTCATCATTTCATCGTATAAAGATTACTTTACCGCACCGTCGGCGTTTACTGCATACTTCTTTACCTCTTTCGGTTCCTCCGGATAAGGATTGACCATCAGAGATACTTCGTCAGCCGTTTTGGGAGGTTGCGTCACTCCGTCCTCCGTCTGTTCCACGTACGCCATGGAACCATCCGGCATATAGTAAAGATAGTCCACACAAACACTCCTGCGACCTGTGGCTCCGGCCTGATTGCCGATCACAAGCGAGGCATTATGGTAGAACAGATACCATTGCCCTTTAAACTCCACGATTCCGGGATGTATCGTGAAACTGTTCTCCGCCATTCCTGTCAAAGCACCACGGTAAGTCCATGTCCCGCCGATAGATTCCGCCGTGGCATAGTGCATCATCTCACGCCCCTTTCCCATCGAAGCATAAGTCAGATAATATAAATCTCCCCGCTTATGCAACCAAGGACCTTCCACGTAATGAGGCAAATCAAGCACCTGTATCTCCCCCTCCAGCTCCGTCATATTAGGTTTAAGTTTGACTAAAAAACACGTGCCGTTTCCCCAACTTAACCAAGGTGTTCCCTCATCATCAATGAAAACCGTAGGGTCAATGTCATTCCACCAACCTCTTTTCCCATTCGGTGTCATGGCATCCGTAATCAACGGCTTACCGATGGCATCCTTAAAAGGTCCGGTCGGAGTATCGCCCACTGCCACACCTATTGCCTTACCGGGATAAGGATCGCCGGCCTGTGCTGTGGTATAATAATAGAACTTACCGTCTTTCTCCACTACTTGCGAAGCCCAAGCCTCGCCCACGGCCCACGAGAAATCTGTAGGCTTCAACACTGTCCCATGGTCGGTCCACGTCTTCATGTCTTTCGTGGAATAGCACAACCATTCCGTGATATTGAACATTTCTCCATCACGCGCCTCGTCGTGTCCCACGTAAAGGTATAGGGTTCCGTCATGGATCAATGGAGCCGGATCGGCCGTAAACTTATCTGTAATGACAGGATTGCCTTTCATCTCAAAAGTTTTTGCAGATTGCCTTTGCCCGTAGCCCCAAAGCGAAATCATTAGGGCTCCACCTAAAATCAAACATCTCCTTGTATTCATCTCGTGATCTTCTTATTTTTTCATTCAACCTTCTATAACTTCTTCTATAAATTTCTTCCATCTCCTCACTGCTTGAACAACAAAGGGAGGAACTCATTCAGGCAACGTCTCCACGTCAGCCATTCATGATGTGTACCGGGAGAGGCATAATATACATGGTTTATACCGGCCTCTTTAAGTGATTGACTCATACGATCGCACCCCATACCCTCTTCCGTACCTTGTCCCAAGAAAAGTGTATGCACCTGCTTATTGAACTTATCAGCATCAGAAAAAACTCCACCATACACATCTGTTATATTTTGTCCCGGTGCCATCAGGATAGCTCCGCTAAAAGCCCCGATATGTGCGAACTGATCCAAATGGGTCAACGTGATTTGGAAAGTCTGGTGCCCTCCCCACGAAAGTCCGGCCATCGCACGATGGTCACGGTCTGTTTTTACACGAAACGTCTTCTCCACAAACGGTATAATGTCTCTCAAAAGGATATTACCAAAAGAAGCACCGAACTCATCACGTGTCTCTCCTTTTTTTGTCCCGTGAATGTATCCGCAATCACCGTAATCCATTACCACAATCATAGGTTTGCATTTCCCGCTTGCTATCTGCCCGTCCAGAATATTGGCCATGTGCCCTTGTTCGTGCCACCCGCGTTCATCTTCACCCATACCATGTTGTAAATAAAGTACCGGATATTTACTTTTCGGTGAAGTCTCATATTCCACCGGGGTATAGACAAAACAACGACGCACTTGCCCTTCCACTTCGGAATAGTACTGGCACTCACGCACCTGCCCATGGGCAATGGATTTGTTAAAAGTATAATATGCCGCCTCTTCTGGGGATTCCGGAACCTCTATTCCACTGGCCATACGTCCGCACCCGTAAAAACAATCGGAAGCCGGATCGGTTACCTGTACCCCATCTACAATGAAAAAGTAATAGTGGAAACCCACCACCAACGGGTCGGTCGTTACCGTCCACATCCCGTTGTTGTCTTTCGTCATAGGGTATTTCTTTCCACAGATATCTGCTTTCACGTCATAAGCCTCAGGAGCATACAAACGAAAGAGTGCCCGTCGTTGCTCGTCCACTTTCGGATATTCTGCCATCGGCACATTATAAATAGAACTTATCGCGGTTTGCGACCACGAGTTTTGCGTCCCACAAACGATAATGGTTCCCCAAACAAAGGCCCACACTATTCTCGAATTCCATTTTCCTCTTTTCATATCTCGTTCTTATTAGTTCATAACTTTTGATTTCCACATAACATATACGTTTCCCACCTTTTCAAACACTAATGTCTGACCGACGGTGCACCGAAATAACTCGGGTGTGCATTATCCGGGTTAAACACAAGCTGTTCCAATACGATTTCCGGATCGACCATATATACCTTGAACGTATGTAATCCCGGCTTTTCCACCTCAAACTCCGCTGTGAGCCAACGCAAATTGTCGAAGATTTCATTGCGGCAGAAACCATCCCCATTGATCAGTTTCAATGTTTTATTACGCGGTGGAAGCGGTTTGAGTTTCGGGGATTTTTTCAAGTTCTTCGGGGTATATTCACTGAATGTGTCTACGAACCCCTGACGGGCATCCAACGTACGGACTATACCCCC
>ENA-ORUQ01003139-ORUQ01003139.1-human-gut-metagenome-genome-assembly--contig:-NODE-3139-length-11814-cov-4.972957_pt1 | contig 11814 bp, 23 predicted proteins | sample MGYA00242081_ERZ509211 | MGnify/ENA primary metagenome ERZ509211 (study PRJEB26280, sample SAMEA2338785) | human gut metagenome | biome: human gut; feature: human-associated habitat; material: faeces...
GGGTCATGATCCGTAAGAGTGGATCGTTCGACATCCGGACCTTATCTGGAGAGCTAGTCACAGTTAATGCAAAGTTCTGCAGACTTTTACAAAATAATTCGGGATATCAGATGATGATAAAGCGTGCGATTCCTCTCGGTAATTGAATGGCCGAGGATCCTCGCATTTTATCCTGAATGTTCATTTCGAATTCCTTAACACCTGCATGGCTTGCATCAGTACAGATTCGTTCACAAAAGATTTTTTTCATAAAGGTCTCGAAATGATACAAAAGAAACTAATGTAAGAAAAAAGGAGGGATATCATGGACAAACAGACACCAATAATATTTAAAGTAAGTGGATATTTACTGGATCCGACTGGCAGGCTCAATGCAGACAAGATCCGTTCCAAGCTCGCATATGGCTGCGGATACCCATTCCATACCCAGCATCTCCATGTTGAACAGGAGAAAGTGAAAGATCTGACGGAAGATCATCCTCTCCTGCATGAGAATTGTGACCTCAAGGATTGCGAAAAATATTTCCATGCACATCATCCTGTTGTGGATGGACGTGTTGTAAGACCGGGGCAGGTATACCGGCATTTCAAAGGAAATATGGTAAAAGTTCTTCAGGTGGCTCAGGACTCGGAAGCACCGGGGCAGTATTTCGTTATCTACGAATGTGGAGACAGTAAAGCTGTGTGGTGCCGTCCTTACGGTATGTTCTTAAGCGAAGTAGACCATAAGAAATACCCGAACATTACCAGAAATATCGGTTTGAGTTGGTCGAAGAATAAGAAAAAAAGACGTCTCGATTGTGGGAAGACGTCTTTCTATGGTGGGAGCTGTTATTGTAACAGTTCCCTTTTTGATTTCCACTTTTACCAGTGAAAATCAGGGTGAGTGTACCGAATAATATTTATTCAGCAGAATCATTCTAACATATTGCTCCGAAAAAAGAAACGTAATATTTGAGAAAATGCCAATACCGTTTTTGCTTGTCCACAACTTTGCCAAATCTGCCTTAATCCTCCATACTAATAAATAGAAGAACAAAAGCAATTGTTTTGGAGGATAACGATATGGATAAAAATAATAACAAAAAGCGTAAAAACTTAATTCAGGAATTTTTAACATATACGGGTTCTGACCCGTCAACCAACGAGATCATTGGATTTCTTGCTATTAAAAATGCAGAATATCTGGCAAAGAACGAGGCGAACCATGGACAGTTCTCAAAAGAGGAACGGAAAGACCTGTATGAGTTCTATAATTATTTCGCGGAACATTTCGAGAAACAGACCCGGGATGCGAGATTGAGAAATTGGGGACAGGAACCATACCTGTTCCGCCTCACGATAGACCTTTACGAATGGGAGCAACAGGAACTGAAAAATCTCAGTGAAGAACTCCCAGAAAAAATCAGATCAGAAATGGAAGCACTCAAGAAAAAACTGATAGAGATTCCCAAAAAGAAAATCATCAGCTGCATCAGCAGCCAGGGGGCATCTGCATACGGGTTTCCAGCAGTTATCACGGAAGAAGAGAGGGAAGCATTTGACAATTGTTTTCTGGAAATCTACTGTGAAATGATCACCTGCCAAGGAGTCATAACTGTGCGTGCTATTGGTAATGAAGCAGAAAAAGACTGCTTATTTGGTATTGTCTTTTGGGGAGATGGAACATGGGAGCCGGTTTCGAAAAAAGACATGGAAGAATCACACTGTATCGATGCACAGGGACATCCGATACCGCCGGAACCAAACACGATCTATACCGAGATTGAGAGGTAAGGAATATGCCAAGGAAAAAGACCCAGGTCCCCGGTCAGATCGACCTTCCCCTGACTGCACCGGAACCAACCACGACCAAAACCAAAAGGGTTAGAAAGAAAACTGAGACCACGGCAAAACCAAAAACTAAAGAACTGGAGAAAAAGGCAAAGAGTCCGGTCAAAGATTCTGAACCAGTTAAGACCACAAGAAAAAGAAAAAAGAATACTGCATTGTCACAATCAGATATTCCAGTCAAAAAAACTTCCAGGAAAAAGAAGTACACACAGGCGCAGTATCGTGCAGCTGTGGAAATGGCAGAGGAATGCGGAGTGGTCAATGCAGGAAAGCTCATTAACCGGTTCCGCATTCCTGCAAATATGGCACTGGATATCCTTGCAAAGATGCAGGAAGAAGGTATCATCACAGAAAAAGGAGCTGTCGCGAAGAAAAAAGGGATTGTCTGGAAGGAGAAATAAGATGCAGAAAATAGATGATTTTAACTGGGATTATTTATATACAAAGGCCGAGGAATATATTAAGGAATTCATCCCGGAAGCTCATGTAAACCATGGAACGATGACTCTTCACGGTGCGAATCCGATCGTAGATGTTTCCTTTCCGGAAAAAGGAAATAAGAAAGTGATCAAATATCTCTTAGAGCAGAAATGTATTCAATACCGACGAGGTACGAATACAAAAGGGACGAGGGTACGTAATTTGGGAATCATATTTTCGGAAGATGGAAAGAACTTGTATACAGGGTGGTAAGAATCTTATTTACATGGAGAAAAAATGAGAGAAAAAATAGAGATGATAGATTTACAACTAGATCAAAAAGAAAAAGTATTAACATGTCTGACAAAATTGTATCAGTCATTGGAATTCTTTTATCAGCTGGCAAATGATGATAACCTATCTAAAGAAAATGTAAAAACTCATATGGGATTGTTTGAATCTTATTTTACGGAACTGTCAGATATTCTTGGATATGATTCAGTCATTGCTGAAGAACGAAAAAAACGCTATAAAGAGATTCGGACCTTACAGGAACAGTTGCGGGAAAGCCTGGCAGAGCAAAGCAAAACAATTACCACAGATCTTCTGACAGAAAAATTAAATCACTTGGATGGGTTGTTCCGTGCCTGGTATTCCTCATTAGGATTCCATTACGCATCCCAGGAAAAGATTACACAAAGAATGTTCCTGTACACGGTCACACAGGAATTGGAAAAAGAACCTTCCTGCAGCTGTGTTCCAAAAGAATGCAGGAAATATATGGACGAATGGGGAATTGTTCCAATCAGCAAAAGAGATGACTGGGACATTTTTGAAGATCAGTTCCATGACGAATTACTCGACACAGATAAAAATAGAAAGAACCTGGAAAAATTATATGAGAAATATCTTCCAGGATTCCGAATCTGGAAATTTGAAAGTCACAGGAATGATTACGGGCATTTTGTCCTGCGCCATACGGTATATGTGCCGTTTGAAGCAATCGAAAACCTTGAAAACAATATTTAAGAAAAAAAGGAGAAAAGAAAATGAGTTGTCATGATATTGGACATGCAGCAGACCATATGGTCAATTGTATATATGAGAAATATGATGAAGGGAAGTTGGATACAGATACGGCAAGGAGTTTAATCCGGTCTGCCGTCGGATTAACAAGGTATTGCGACGGAAATGAGTACGAGGCATACGAAACAGCCGGCGCCTGCAGATGTGGCTGCTGCCTGAGAAAGCTGAATCAAGAAGAAAAGCTGTATCAAATAGACTACTCTGTCGAGAATCAATTATGGGAAAAGGGAGTTAATCTGGAAGATTTTAAAGACCACTATGCATATGGTGTCCTCTGTGAGGATTGCATCAAAAGAATTTTCCCAGATTCAGTTGTTAACGATATCATCAACGAACATAATGCAGATATCGTTAAATAACAAGAGAGGAGGACTTGGAATGGGAGCAGTAAGCAGAATACAGATCAAATATGGATGCAATTTTGTCACAGCGTGCAAAACAGAAGGTGTCTGCCGGTTCGTAACAAAACACAAAAAAGAACTGCAGGAAATCCTGCATAATAAGGGCAGAAGAGAATTGGAAACCCTGTTCCAGCAGGATAATATTCTGGACTGGGAGGAGAGGATCAAGTTCTGCAGATATCTCAGCAATCACCCAAAAGATTTCTGTTCAGTCCTGGATAATGGCAGCGAAGAAGATTTGCAGAGATATTTGGTCGAATATTTTCAGAAAGGATAAGGGACATATGCCAACATATACATACGAAAAAGAATCAGAAACTATCAGACGCCAGGATGAGACAGAATGTGAGGATAAGATTCGTCTCAAGGTGCTGACCGAACATATAGGGGCTTTTCATTCCCGGCTATGTAACGAGGAATTCCGGACACGGAAAGAACTGGATGCTGCGCTTGCAGTCATGGACACATTAAGAGTTCTTGAAAAAACTATGGAAGAAAAATATACGATTCGGAAAAAGAACTATTATGACCAGGGATGCAGCTGTGATTTTCCAGATGAGCTGTAAAGAAACTTTTCCAGAATAATGAGGAGTAAGGATATGTTAGATATTTTTAAAAATATATTAAATAAAAAAAAGAAATTAACGATTTCAGATAAGGATAAAATTGCAGCACTGCTTGGAACAAATGCGGAAGCATTGGAAGCCTTTGAAAAAGCATATCACAAAGAAATGCTGAACGAACCGGTCAGCGATAATTTATTCGCTGTAAATGCAAAGCAGGCATCTGATATGCAGGAGCATGTTACCGTTGAAGATGCATGCGTAAGTGAACTGATCGACCGGATCGTTGCAGAACTTTTGCAGGATACAGCATATTATACATATAAAGATGGAAAATCCTCCAGCGGGACATACCATGTCTTATCCCCGGGTACTCCCGTTACAAAGGAAGAAAGCATGGCATTGCCGGATGAACTGCGTCCACAGCTGACCGGAAATCTTATGATCCGTGATATCAAAGATGACGCTTATCCGGCTCTGCTCGGCATTTATGCTGATTATCAGAAAGAAAAGAACCCAAAGAAAAAACAGCAGCTTTACGGAATGTTCCGCCAGGGTCTTGAACTCCAAGATTTAGATGCGGTCATGTATCGCATGCTGGAGATGAATCAGAACTCTATTGGAAACTGGTTCCCGCAGCTGACTGAAGCAGCATCCAGACATTCATTCTTTCAGATTCCGGATATAACGATCATCAAAGTCCCCCTCACCATGCTGCAGCTTGCAAGACTGGATTATTTCACTTTGACAAAGACGACTCTGGAGATTGTAGATCGGTTCTGTGAAAAAGCTTTTCATCTTGACCGAGATAAAGAATATTTTATTAAAACAGGTGTGTTCTCTTCTAAATATGATTTCCGAAATGCCCGTGTATCTGGGGCAGAAGAGGTACGGACGCTGGGAGAATATCTGCTGTTTATTCAGTTCCAGTCAGTCTGTTATGCACATTATGATCTGAGCGGCAGGAATCAGCCGGCTATGTACGGGCAGGGATCTACCGTGGAATGGGTCGTCCGGGAATTCATTCAGGATAAGGAGCATAACCCGACCATTTATAAAGGATTGTCATTACATACAGAATACCGTGTATTCATAGATGCAGATACAGACCTGGTCATCGGTATCAGCCCGTATTGGCGGAGCGATGTAATGAAACAGCGGTTCGGTCATGAAGAAGACCAGGATTCCCCGCATCAGATCCATGACTATATTACTTATTCTGCACATGAAAAGACCTTAATGGAAAGGTATGAAGCGAATAAGGAGCAGATCATCCGGGAAGTAGAAAAGCTGCTTCCGGATCTGGAACTTGACGGACAGTGGAGTCTGGACATCATGCAGAATGGGGACGACTTTTATCTGATTGATATGGCACTGGCTGATAATTCTGCACTGAGCGACTGCGTTCCGAAAGGAATGCTTAAGAAAACGGAAGAAAACTGGATCCCGAAACTGGATTCAGATAACCCGGAGATATACGTGTCACCGGAAGACATCTGTGTCTGCTGTGGCAGGCCTGTCCCAGAAGGTACCATGCTGTGCTGGACCTGTACCGAGAGAACAAAGAAAGAACCATAACTTTTTTGTCCAGAACTTTGCAAAATAGAGGTACTTCTGTTATACTTAAAAACATCAAAGGAAGGAATGTATAAGAAACTCCATTCTTCTGTAACTTCCTTTGGTAGGTTATCCTCAATAACCAAAAAGGCGCCTTAGTGGGCGTCTTTTTGTATTCTAAGTATGCAAGCCCATTCAGGGCTTTTTTTTATTTCTTATTCCATTTCCCATTCTATTAATAGAACAATCATTCACAGAAGAAATGGAGGCAAAGTAAATGAATGTGAAAAATTTTGTAACAACACACAAACAAGGGATAAGCCTTACTTCATTTTCCCTGTCATTTCTCTTCCTTGCAGGTATTTTTGGCGGTTGTGAGAACAATGACATCAGTTTTCTAAAATGCCTGGTCTGCTCCCTGGCTGCTCTTGCGGTCATGGCAGGATCGGTATGGTATGGGAAGCTTTGGGAATTGCCATTGGATATGGAAGAGACTGAGGAAGATGTCGAGGACTGGAATAGGGATTCCATGGACTCCGCTTTTACTTTGAAAAGCTGGAATGTCTTGAAGATGAAAGTTTCCGGCATCTTATCCAGAAAAAAGGAGGATGACCATGAAAAAAGAAACATTTGAAAAGGGATCTTTTTATTTCAATATGTTCGGAGACTATTACAAGATTATGAAACTCTTGTTGAATGGCGACCAAAATGGTGAACGGACAGAGGGCTATTGGGAAACTGCCGTTGGCATGATAGATCTCTTTTACAAAAAGTATCCATGTGATTATGCAAAAGACCTGGCCCTAGCTTTAACAAATGAATTGGAACGCCGGGGAAAGGCTGAACAAAAAGAAAAAGAGCAGATCCTATCTGCATAGAGGAGGATAACTATGAAGAAATATGCTTACAAAACAACAAAACTTACAGAACACGAGAATCGGACATTCCCAGCGCTCAGTGCGGTCGTCGGACTTGACAACCTGTATTCCAGACAGATCATCGAAGATATTCCGGCTTTTGTAGAAAAACTGGAATTCTTTCAAAAATATTCCGATGATCAGGGAATCTATATTGTGGATGATACTTATCAGGAATATGGAGATAAGGGTCTGCACTTTTATTATTGGAGTACGATCCTGCATCAGATCAAGTGGTCAAATCGTTCTCCAGATCCGAGATATCTAAAGGACTATCGGATGACGGTACATTATGAACATGGACTTTTCTTTGAATTTACAAGAAAGGGGCAAGAGTAATGAAAAATGTGATGATGATCAACCGATTACGCATCAAATATGACAAAAAAGCAGATTCGCTCTCAGAAGCATATTCTGTCTGGACTCCAGATGGAAAATGCTGGGAAGATCGTCTGACTTTGGACCAGGCAGTTGCTTACTGCCAGGATACAAAGGATTTTGTTACAAGGTCGATATCAAAGGACAGTATCCAGTATCTCCAGAAATGGATCAAGGTCACAGGTCCTGTCCGGGATTCTATCGGAAGACACCTGAAACGCTATCCATACCTCGGAAATATCACAGCCTATTATAAAGACTGGGATGATTTCTGCAGTGACTGGACTGCGATCGGATACACAAAAATTGAAGCACGGAAGATCTTCCATGGAGGTAAGGGTGAATTCAAACAGCTCCCGGAAGGATTAGGAATCGTGCGTTTTGCAATGTAAGAAATAAGGAGGATAACCATTATGGCAAATTACGAAGCAACCGTAAGAAGTAACTATTTTCATGTAACAGACGAGGAAAAATTTCAGGAGATCTTTGAACAGATCCAGAAAAAGAATTTTGGAATTGAGCTGTTAACCGGTCCTGACCATACTTATGGATTCGGTTCTTATTCTGATGTTAACATGGATGATATCCTTGAACTTCAGGATATGATCCCGGATGATGACTGTATCATCGTCATGGAATCCGGACACGAAAAGCTCCGTTATGTAGACGGAATCGGCTATGTGATCACGAAAGACCGAATGGAATCTATCAGCATCATGTCCTGGGTGCAGGAGAGGGCAAAAGAACTTATGCAGGATCCTGACTATACTACTCAGATTGATTATTAAGGAGGGGTTCGAGATGAGTGACAAATATATCCATTGCAGCTGGGATATTCTGGAACCAGGTTCACTGATTCCAAGGATTCCAAAATCAAGGGTTAACGGACCAAATATAAGCGAAGATGACTGTACGCCAAGAATCTGTGTCGCAGATACCGTGCAGCGTGCATTAATGGCTATGCCTGGTACTGGAAAGATTATTCGTATCATGCAAAAATACAACATTCCTGTTGTTATTCACGCTTATTATCTTGAACAGGACTGGAAAGCAATCCGGCGTCCAAGGGAAAGCGAAGTTCCGGATGTAGGACTGACCGGAGAGTGCTGGATGTTAAAACCGCCAATCCATGTCACAAGACGGGATTATCTGGTGACGAATCCATCGATCGAATCCATAAAGGATTTGAATGGAACAGATATGGAAGCTTTATACGGCTGCATGTTAAAGCCCGTTAAATTCCAAAGCAATTTCCAAAATTTCCTTGATTCCCTGCCTCTTACGAAATATGTGGGTGCGCCGGATGTAAAGGACTTGAAAAAGGCCACATCATTTCGGACATTCATGCAGAACATGGATGAAGAACTTTACCAGATGGTCACAGATGCACAGACCGAAAAGCTTTGGGCGATGCTGACCGATATTCCGTTCGATGAAGATCCGGAAGGACGCATGCTTCTTTCTGAGGACTTTGCTCTTTGGAAAGCAGGAACTGAACGGGAAGATATCTGGGAATGGTTCGATGAAAAGCACTCCAAAGGCGTTGGCTGGATGATGGAACATAACTGGGACATCATGCGAAAATGCAGACAGGAGGCTTCTTATGAAAGATAGGAATTATCCTGTGATCCTTGGATTGAAAAAAGATGGGAAACCGACAAAGGCTGCCCTTGGAATACGGGTAAAAAACGGAACAGCTTATGATGTGATGATCCTGGGGCTGAAAGATGACGCTCCAGATGTAAAAACATCTACAAAAGAAGAATTTGCAGAATCTTTAGACGGGAGGGTGTATACCACCCTCCGGTTCTGCAATTTGGAAGCACTGGACAACATGATCCGATTGCTGCAGGATACCAAAAAGATGTGGGAGTCCGATCTGAAAAATAAGGAGGATGACCATGGAAAAAACGGTTAATACGCTGATGTTCAAAGATGAAACCGTCATTGTTACGGAGAATGCAGAAGGAGAAATGTATCTCATACATTCCAAGTATATTCAGGATATTCTGGATGATTGGGAAGGGGATTGTAAATTTGTTCCAACAAATGATGCAAGAGTGTATTTTGCAAGCTGGAATGGAACTCCGATCAGTCCCTATGAGTATACAGATTTTGAAAGTCTGGCTTGTTATCTAAAAGTCAAAACACTACAGGAAACAGACCATAAAACTTATATTTACAAAGGAGAAAAATAATGACAGTAGAAAGATTGATCAAACAGTTAGAAAAATATAATCCAAAAGCAGAAGTGAGGCTGAATGATAGCCGAGGAACAACTGCACTTTTTGCCTTAAGCATGAAAGACAAAGAGGATTTTGTATGGATTGAAGGAAAGGCGGATATCGACCTTGGAGAGGAGATCGCTGCAAGGTTTGAAAAAGCAGCTGAAGTTCAAATGGACGAACTTGATTTTTTCATGGACCTTATAGATATGGGGATTACATTGGAAGACATTAAGGAATTCTGCCCGGACAAATATGATTACAGTAAATCGTTCATGGAAGAGCATGGTCTTTTCTAATAACTTTTTTGAAAAACAAGGAGGATAACAATATGATTTATACAATGAAAAAAGAACACTTGAATGAAAAACATCTTATCGAAGATCTTACAAGTAACTTATACCATGAATGGAATGATAAGTTAGAAATCCTGACAAGAATCTGTGACTACTATTCTTATACGTTCCGGTTTTTTTCATACGGAAGACTTGTACTGCAGATAATGAATAACAATACGAAAGATGATGACTCTAGGTGGAGAGGAAAAGATGATTGTGGCCATTTGGAATATCCTTCCATAGATGTCATGCTAATTGATTGGCTGGATGAATTAAAGAAAAATGAAGGTTCTTATAAATTTGAAGAAGAAATTAAATTTATTAAGGACTTACAGGAAAGTAATAAGAGAGTTGTCGATTACGATATTTTGAAGGAGCTGGAAGATATCCGAATCCGTATGTACAATACCAATTTTGATCAGGACAGAATCATCCTGTCGGATGCTATTGAACTTATTAAAGACCACGAAAAATATCGTACCGGTATGAAAGTCATTTATGAAGGAACAGATGAAAACGATGACATTTTGTGTCCAAACTGTAGAACGTCTGTTGCCAGGATGGATGATTACGAAGAAATGCGTCCGGCTCACTGTCCGGAATGTGGCACGAAACTGATTTACGGAGCAGAAAATCCTACAGAAAAGACCGATATGGAATATCTGCAGGAACTGGATTCCGGCATCGTAAAAGCGGAATTACTTTCTTTTTTAGATGATGCTGTATACAATCAGAACCGCCCATTCAAAGAACAATTTGTGGAATTCATAAAAAATGACGAAATCTAAAAGGAGGATAACCATATGTATCAGAATTCTTTTTGGGATACGGCTGCCGGACAGCAGTTTGCATCTGTTATTACCTACGAGCTGCCAAGATTTACAGACAGGAAACATACCATTGAAAGAGTCAGCTTAAAAGAGCTTCCTGATTTCTTAAAAAAACATTTTGAGGAGGGAGAACGCTATATTGATTCTTTTGAAGACCCGGATGATCCGGCATACCGCCAGGTCATTTTAGAAAAAAATCCATATTGATAAAAGGGAGGATAACCATATGAAAATCATATTACTTTCGCTGATCATGATCTCATTCATACTCGTAACTGCCATGGTATTTGTCTATCTGATATGGGGAATCGGAAGACTTTTCCGAATCCAGTATATGGACAGATATCAGGATACACAGAAAACATTGCGGATCAACAAGTATGGTGAACTGCTCTGTGCAGTATATGCACCATTTGTCTTTTTCTTGCTGACTGCAATTTTCTTATAAGGGGGATTAAAAATGAGACATGAAATCAAAAAAATAGAACATGGATACATCATCGACGGGATATATGCCCTGTATCCACTTCCGAATGCATTTAACAATAAGACATCTTATTGGATGTCCAAGAACGGCTATACGGTTGCCAGATATTGCTTCTCTACAAAGAATGCTTTTTCTGTAGAGGAGCAGCTTGAACATATTGATTCCTATATCCGTATGTTCGAAGAATCCTTAAGTCCGCAAAAAACGATCGAGATGACCGACCCGGAATTGACCGGGCGCCTGATTGATGTTGTGGAGGACTGGATGGAAGAGAACGGCTTTGAGGGAATTGCAGTACAGGGAGAGGATTACGATTTCCTCTCTTCCCGTTTCCGTACCGCTTTAGGTCTGGAACTGAAAGAAATAAAAACTGAAATGCCAGAACCGAAAAAGAGCAACAGTGAAAGCGCGGTACCCGTTCTTATGGAAAAGAAACAATTCTCCCTGGAATCCCCGATCAAATGGGGAAAAGATTCCACGGGAAGTGCCATGGTAAAATACGGAGATATCATATTCTCTGTAAACTTTTATGGCAAGGACCTGGAACACGCGATCTATTATGACCGTCATCTGTTCGCAAAGGAGCCGCATAGGATTCATGAGGAATTCTGCAAATGGTTCGCGGGTGAAGTTACAAAAGCAAAATAAATTCATTTACAACATGGAAAAGAAGTCTCGTATGAGGCTTCTTTTTTTTATTTTTCATCTCAAAAGTCACTCTATTAGTAGAACATAATTTTACAGAAGAAATGGAGGAGAAACAAAATACTGTAATGTTC
>ENA-ORUQ01003174-ORUQ01003174.1-human-gut-metagenome-genome-assembly--contig:-NODE-3174-length-11685-cov-2.118831_pt1 | contig 11685 bp, 7 predicted proteins | sample MGYA00242081_ERZ509211 | MGnify/ENA primary metagenome ERZ509211 (study PRJEB26280, sample SAMEA2338785) | human gut metagenome | biome: human gut; feature: human-associated habitat; material: faeces...
TCTCCTCCGGCTTCACAGAGAACAGCTCCCCGTCCACCGTCACGCAGACGCCTTCCTTCACACAGTTTCCGGAGCAGAAGGCACCGTTTAAATCTACCCTGCTCCCCAGCCCGTTTTTCGCCACCAGATCCTGCATCTGGGAGATCACATCCCTGGAAGTGACCAACAGAATACCCGGGGACAACCCGGATGACCACATTAAGAAGTACGGGATCCTGATCATGGGAGAGGACGCGGGGACACTGCGCCATATGTACTGTCAGAATCTGTATGTGCATGATGTAGTCTCACACCCCATCGGTCAGCAGGCCGGCATCGGGCGCGGCGGTATCATTTACATTATCAGGGGCAATCAGGTACCTACCAATTGGGATGATATTGTAGTGGAGAACAACTATGTCGGGCCGAATATCAACCATTACGGCATCAACTTCCTGTCCACATGGGGAAGCAGTCAGTTCCAGCACGAGAGCGGCATTCCGGACAGCGAGTATGCAGGTCAGAGGGTCAACAGCACCAATCTTGTGATCCGCAACAACTACTGCAAGGATATCGGAAACGCGGCGATCTGTCCCTCCGCCTACAGCAATGCCCTTATAGAGCACAACACCTGTGACGGCTGCAACAGCGGACCTAACGGAAACGTGCCGGTATGGTGGGAGAACGGTGACTGTACCGTGGTGCAGTTCAATGAGGTCTTCGGTTCAGGTGCATCCAGCAGCAAGGAGGATTCCCAGGCATTTGACGCGGATGTGAACGCGAAACTGAATTATATTCAGTACAACTATACACATGACAACCCGTCAGGCGCATTTTTCGAGTGTGCCCTGGGGACAAAATACACTACATATATCCGTTACAACATCAGTGAGAATGACGGATGGGGAACCAACGTATACGGCGGCGGGGCTATTGTGACCCTGGGCGGATATTCCAGCGGAAGCGGAAATAAGATGTATGTGTATAACAATGACTTTTATCTCAGTGAAGGCCATGACAGCTATATCACCAACAACTGGGACCAGCAGCAGTTAAACGATGCGGACTTCCAGTTTAAGAACAATATCATTTATAGTGACGCCCAGTCCAAAGGCTGGAGTGAATGGTTTAAGGGCAGCGTGGACAACAATGCTTACGGCGGCACGGACCAGAATATCAGAAGAGCGGATGATGAAAATGCATTGGAAGTTAAAGCTTCTGATTTTGAAGATCTGGGAACAGCAGGAGCCGGAGTGGACGGGTTTAAGCTGAAAGAGACTTCCGGCTGTATAGGCACGGGAGCGCTGATACCGGATAACGGCGGACTTGACTATTTCGGCAACCCGGTATCCTCTGACGGATACCCCAATGTCGGCGCTGACAATAGTTTTGCTGAGATTGGCGCGCAGAATGTGGGAATCGACTTCGAGGACCGTCCTGAGGAGGAGACAGCACTTACAGGCTCCTACGCAGACTGTGATTTCCGGGAGGGATGGCTTACCGCACAGACAGGAAGCTCCAAAGAGCTGTACGGGGACGGACAGAGTACGGTATATAAGATCAGCCTTCCGGACAATAAGACCCTCAAATCCTTCCAGGCACACTGCTCAGGAAGCGCTCTGGTGAAGATCGGGGGCAATGGATATGAGAAGACATTCAACATTACAACACTGAAGAATACCTATGAACTCCAGATTCCATCTGCTATCAAGGAAATGACCGTCACTGTCAACTCCCCAAAAGGAAGCAGTGATGTAAAGTTTGACAACCTGGTTTTGGAGGATGCGGAGTATGCGAGATACAACCTGGCACTGAACCAACCCGCTTATTCAGATGGGAACGACCAGTACTCACCATCCTGCGGAAACGACGGGGATGAGGGAACCATGTGGGTACATGCAGGGGATGACCTGGACGGCTATTGGTTCGTGGATTTGGGACAGGATTATGATCTGTCGGATTTTGAGCTGGTGTTTGAACAGGATGAAGAGAATGCCTGGGGTTACACCATAGAGGCAGCACGTGATGGTGAGGAGTACTTTGAGGAACAGCCTATTTATGACGCGTCAGAAAATACAGATGGTTCCAGAGTGCAGACCGGAAGCTTTGAACCGGGTACTTCCTATCGGTTTATCCTGATTAGACTGACAAAATTCCCGGGGGATGACTACTGGCCCGGATTTGCGGAATTTAAGGTTTATGAGAGGGACAACAGTGAGCTTGACAAATCCGCTTTGACAGATCTGATCCTGAAAGTAAAATACATGCAGCAGGGAAATTATACAGATGAGTCCTGGCAGAATCTGATGAATGCACTGGAACAGGCAAAAGCAGATTTTAACGCGGCAGTTACACCGGAGCAGGTGGATGCAGCCATTTATGCACTTCAGGCAGCAGTGGACAGTCTGGATGAGCATACAGACGGCAATCTGGCACTGAATAAGCCGGTGACATCATCTGCGGAAGAGTATGCGCCTGCATCAAACGGCAATGACGGAAGCACAGATACTTTATGGATCGTAAACGGTGACGCTGTGGAAGAACTGCTACCTCAGTGGTGGCAGGTGGATCTGGGCAGTGAGTTTGTACTCAGCAATTACCAGCTTGATTTTGAAAAGGACGAGGCAGAGGGATTCTGGCAGTACAGAATCGAAGGCTCAAAAGACGGAGAGAATTTTGATGTCCTGGAAGATAAGACAGAGTCCGAGAGCGGTATCCGTACGGAAACAGGTGCACTGACATCTGCGGAGAGTTACCGTTATGTCAGAGTGGTTCTCACAGGATTCCCGGAATACGACGGTGCGGACTACTGGCCTGCATTTGCGGAATTCCAGGTATTCGGGCAGGAACCTGCAGAGCCGGAAGTGGATAAAGAGCTTCTGAAGGCGAAAGTGGAAGGTGCAAAGGCCTTGAACCCGGATAAATATACGGAGGAGAGCTACGGCGTCCTTCTGGATAAGATTACCGAGGCGGAAGCAGTGATCGAAGACGATGAGGCAGCGCAGGAACTGGTGGACCAGAAATGTGATGAACTGCAGGCTCTTATCGATGCCCTTGAAGTCAAAGTGATCGAACAGGTGAAGAAAGACAGGCTTGCTGCAATGGCAGCGGGATGCAGGGAGGCTGATCCTGAACTATATACGGAGGAGAGCTTCCGGAACCTTACCGATGTACTGGCTCAGGCATCCGAAGCACTGGAAGAGACCTGGTATACCCAGGAGATGGTAGATAATATTTCAGCTCTTCTGGAGGAGGCCGTAAATGGTCTGGTACCGGCAGAGGAGGTTTCAGCGGAGGACACGGCAAGGGACCTGGCGAAGATGAGACTGGCCCAGGCAGCAGCACTTGATACAACCCTCTATTCAGAGGAAAGTCTTGAGAAGATCGCGCTGCAGAGCAAAGCACTCAGCGATGCCCTGGAGAATCCGGAACTGACGGCTGAGGAGATCAACAGCCTGACAGCACAGCTTACAGCGGCTCTGTCTGAACTCACAGATAAGGAAGAGCCTGCGGAAGTTGACAGAGAGAAGCTGAATGCCAAGATCATTGAGGCAAAGGCTATCGAACAGGGTGATTTTACAGATGAAAGTTATGGAAATCTGCAGAATGCCATAATTGCAGCCGAGGGCGTATACGCGGATGAGAATGCCACACAGGAACAGATTGATGAGCAGGTAGAACTGCTGAAAAATGCCATATCCGCACTGGAGAAGAAACCGGCAGAAAAACCGGATGATCCGGATGATCCGAAAGACCCGGAAAAACCCAGTGACCCGGAAGATCCGCATAAACCAGGTACCACACCAACGACACCTACGACACCGGGGGATAACGGCAGTGACAAACCGAAACCGCCGGCAAAACCGTCCGGAAGCGGACAGGGAAATAAGAATACCGGCACCAACAACAATGGAAGCGGCGCAAAAGGTACTTCCGGCGGCAGTAGTGTGAAGTCACCCAAGACAAAGGACGAGGCAAGGACAGGAATGTTTGCAGGTCTCTTTGCAGTATCGGCGGCAGGTATCATTGTATTGGAAATGAAAAAGAAAAGAAGCAGAAGATAACAGAAGGAAACGGGAAACCGGGGCAGCCAAACCATAGAGGGGAGGCTGTCCCGGTCTTTCTTATTTCTTCTTTTTTTTGTTCCTGGCCTTCTTTTTCCGGTGTCTTTTGATCTTAATGATAAGGAGTACAATATAGAAGATAACGGCTGACAGCAGGAAAATGAGCGCCGGATACTTCCACGTGGGCATGTCCCGGAAGTTATATTTAAGTTCCTGGAAGAATTCTCCCAGGGAACTGGAAGAGGTCTTGGGTGTTCTTTCGGCAGACGCGCTGTCCGCGGTGTTATTCTGTGCGGCTGCCCCGGCTGTATTTGCTGTATTGGCAGGAGAGTCTTTGACCGCATCCAGGAATTCCGGCAGGGTGAGGGTCGGACAGACCTCTGCGTGGCTTGTTGAGAGGAGCTGATCGCCCAGGTAATACTCTGTGGTCTGTATCTTTTTTTCCACGGAAGTCTTACGGGTCAGTTTCTCCACTGGCAGGTCTGTCGGCAGGTCCGCTGTTGCGGTATCTGTAAAACGCGTCATCGTTTTAGCTTTGGTCAGGTTATAGAGATAATGCTCAATGGGCAGGGGCTTCAGGCATTCAACCTCCCCCTTCTGGGCAAGAACTACCTTATGAAAATTGGAAAATCCGTAGTCTAAAAGTGCCGCGGTATCCGGATACTGATAGACGGCATTGTCGGCCAGGACCACAGAGATCAGGTACATGCCGTTTCTCTGGGCATATGTCACAAGCGAGTTTCCGGCATCGCTTGTGTATCCTGTTTTTCCGCCCAGACATCCGTCGTAATGCATGTCACCGGATACCAGCATCTTGTGATGGTTGTTCAGCCAGCGCTCCTCGTCTGTGATGTTGGTCTTTGGCTCAATGTAGTATTCCGTTCCGATGATCTTGCGGAAGGTCTCGTTTTTAAAGGCTTCTCTGGCAATATTCGCGAGATCCCGGGCTGTGGTGTAATGTTCCGGGTCATGAAGGCCGTTGGCATTGACAAAGTGGGTGTTTTTGCATCCGAGCTTCTCCGCTCTGGCGTTCATCATATTTACAAAGTCAGGGATACTGCCGCCCACAAACTCAGCTACACCGGATGAGACCTCATTGGCGGATGCCAGCAGGATAGCGTACAGACTCTGTTCCATGGTAAGTATCTCGCCGGGCTTAATGCCGATGTGCGTGCTGCCGGGTTCTATGCCGTTTACAGCCTCAGCCGAGAAGGTGACCTGGTCTGTCAGAGCGCTGTTCTCAATGGCAATCAGGGCTGTCATGATCTTAGTGGTGCTTGCCGGGTACCTCTTTTCGTCAATACCCTTGGCGTAGAGTATCTCCCCTGTCTCTGCATCCATAAGAATGGCGGTTTCCGCAGCTACCTGCGGGCCTGTGGGCCACCCCGGAAGCGCATCGGACTGGACTTCCCAGTTATAACTGTCCGGCGGCGCATTTGGATCCTTTGGTGCCTCGGCAGCATCTGCAGGTACGTTTGGGTCGGCCGGGGCGGCATTTGGGTCGGTTGCTGCGGCATTTGGATCTGTTGCGGCAGCGTTTTGGTCAGCAGGTGCCTGCGCTGCGTTCTGGGCAGCTCCGTATACTGAGGCCTGTCCGCTGCCGAGAAGAAGGCAGGAGGTCAGGACCAGGGCATTTATCCATAGTTTGGTTTTTTTCACAATAAAATCCTCATTTCTTAAAGGCTTTATTTATTATAAGAGATTTTATTCGCGGTTACAACCCCTTTCCTGCAACAAAGGTGTTGACAAATAGGTTCATAAGTGCTATGGTTAATTACATAAGTAATGAACCATATAACTAAGACGGTCATAGATATTTTCCAGAAAGGGAGTGAGATGCTTGCAGGAACTATTGAGTCAGGAGAAGTCCATATATTTACAGATCAAGGAAATGATAGAAAACGATATTATCCGGGACATTCTGCTGGAGGAAGAGCGGGTGCCGAGTACAAATGAACTGGCGAAGCTCTACGCCATCAATCCGGCAACAGCGGCAAAGGGTGTAAATCTTCTGGTGGATGAAGGTATTTTGTATAAGAAAAGGGGGATTGGAATGTTTGTAGCATCAGGAGCAAAGCAGGTAATCGTGAGGAAGAGAAAAGAGAGATTTTTTGATGATTATATCAGGAGCCTTCTGACAGAAGCTGCAAGCCTGGGAATCACCAAAGAAGAATTGATCGATATGATAGCAGCAGGAAAAGGGGAGGATGCAAAATGAGCGTAATGACATTAAAATGTGAGAATCTGGTAAAACAGTATAAAGACAAAAGGGCACTGGACAATGTGAGCCTTACATTGGAGAAGGGAAAAATATACGGCCTGATCGGACGAAACGGCGCGGGCAAGACCACGCTTCTGTCAGTTTTGACCGCCCAGAATCCGGCCACACACGGAACTGTCACATTGAACGGACAGCCGGTTTGGGAAAATGAGGCGTCCCTGTCCCATCTCTGTTTTTCAAGGGAGATCAATGCCAATATGAATGCCGGAGGAATCGGCGCATTGAAAATAAAAGAGTATCTGAAAATGGCAGAGACATACATGCCTCACTGGGATAAGGAGATGGCAGAGCATCTGCTTGACATTTTCCATCTGGACCGGAAAAAAAGGATCTCCAAGCTGTCAAAAGGTATGACATCCATGATCACCATAATCGTGGCACTTGCCAGCAAAGCGGATTTCACATTGCTGGATGAACCTGTTGCAGGGCTTGATGTAGTGGCAAGGGAACAGTTCTACAGGATACTGTTGGAGGAATATACGGAGACAGGGCGTACCTTTGTCATCTCCACACATATTATTGAGGAAGCAGCAGACCTTTTCGAGGAAGTTATAATTCTGCATGAAGGCAAAATGGTACTGAAGGAGAATACCCAGGAACTTCTGGAAAGCTGTGTACATGTAAGCGGCAGGGAAGAGGATGTGGATGCCGCGACAGCAGGACTTACGAAATACAGAGAGGAGACCATTGGAAGGAGCAAAAGCGTCACCGTAAAACTGGAGCCGGGCCAGAGAGTGGAAGCTGCAGACAGTGTCAGTGTACAGCCAATGAATCTTCAGAAAATATTCGTGGCGATGTGCGGCGGGGAGGTATAGAGATGAAGAAGTGGAGACTGTTCATGGAATGGGCACTGCAGGTTATAGGCATGTCTGTCGTAGTGGTTCTGGGTATGACAGTGCTGACCGGGGGGCAGATATGGCTGGGATTTTCAAAGGCATCCGGCGGGCGTATGGTATCTGATCTGCCTGTTAAGATGATGCTTGTCACGGTATTTGTATCGGCGGTGACGTCCTCCAGTGTGTATACCAGTTATATACCTGCGGGTATGTGCCTGAACTGCAGGCGGAAAGATGCTTTGATGGGAATGCAGATCATGAAGCTGGTAGTTGCGGTACTGATGTCTGCCATCACTTTATTGCTGGCGGCAGTCGGAGATTGGCAGTTTGTCAGGGGAAATACGGCTGAGGCACTGGAGATTCTGGCGGTCGCATTCTGCGCTCTGCTTCTTGTGACATCCGTGGGAGAAGTTGTGGGGCTCGTCTATCTGCGGTTCCGGAAGATAGGAATGATAATCATGGTTTCCTTTTTCGCCATCGGCGGAGGCGCCCTGGGAGCAATTGTAGCCATGAATATTAAGGACATCCGTTTTGATTTTAAATTTACGAATGTGCTTATATATACAGCCGCAGCTACGGCAGTCGTATGGATTTTGGATATTATTATTTCAAGACGCCTGCTGGAAGGCCTTGAGGTGCAGTAGAGGAGGGATATCATGTGGAAATCAATAAAGGAGCAGATAAAAATAGAGGTCTGCGACATGAGAGTTTATCTGGCTCTGGAGGCAGGACTGTGTGCCCTGGGTATGGTTATTATGACCTGTGTGCACATGTTCGGCAATGAGGAGAGTTATTTCCCTCTGGGCAGTATGATAGCGGCAATCGCTGTTCTGTGTCTGATCATATTCGGAAATATATTCAGCCTGTGCATGGGATTTGATATGGCGGTCAGCATGGGAAAAACAAGAAAGCAGTATTACCCGTCAGCTATTATCGTATATTTTCTCATGACACTGGTGCTCTTAGCAGGTCTGTTTCTGCTTCTGCGTGTGGAGACGGCCATATACGGTGTGCTGCTTCCGGGGAAAATAAAAGAAAATATACCGATCATGACAAAGTTTACAGTGCCCTGGATCTTTGGAGGGGCCGCAGCTTTAAACGGCTGTGCCGCTCTGGGGGCGGCCATTGTTAGACGGTTCAAAAGAGGAAGGTTCATCATTTTGGCTTTTTGGCTGCTTGGCTGCTGGACACTGCCCGGTGCTACAGATAGCAGGGCCAGTAATTTCATGAACCGCATCGGAATTGTATGGGGACAGTGGTTTGGAGGATTTGAGACCTGGGCACAGATTAGTATGATGGTGGGGGCCGGAGTTGCTTTGTGTGCGGCTGCGTATCTGATTTTCAGGAAACAGGCAGTGCAGTGGTAGGAGTTACAGACTCTGTAATTAGGATGATTGTGGAAACATCTCCTTTTACAGGGTCTGTTTTTGCGTTATAATAACACATATCAGGAAAATTCTGCAATGACAGGACAGAGCTTCCTTCCCCTGTCTGTAACGCTGTATTGTGAATATTATATAAAAACAGCAATCTAAATACAGGAATAATAACGAAAAAAATATAAATACAGAAATCCTATTGACATTTATATGTTAATTTCGTAAAATGACAACGTAAGACAAATGGAGAATTAAAACAAGATGAAAAAAGCGACGATTATTGATGTAGCCAATGCCTGCGGCGTATCCATGAAAACAGTATCAAGGGTGATCAACAACAGCCCTAATGTCAGTGATGCGACCAAGAAAAAGGTCTTTGCTGCCATGAAAGAACAGGGATATCAGGTGAATATCCTGGCAAAGGGACTGAAGGGAAACCGTACGAATATTATCGTGGTTTTTGCTGACCGTCATCATGAGGAACATTTAAGCATCTGGCATAATATCATGCTGAAGCATCTGTTCTCTTATGCGAAAGACAGAAACATGAAGATAGTCCTTTCTCCGTCCAACAGTGAAAAGTTCGAGGAGGATGAGACCGACGGTTTCTATCTGATGGCAAGCGGTATAGCAGACGGCGCCATACTGCTGGAGAATATTCTCAATGACCCGCGGGTGGATTACTTTGAAAAGCATAACATACCGTATGTGGTATTCGGTGAGCCTGAGAATCCGGATGTTCCTTCCGTCAGCCTTGACAATTTTGATGTGGGCTATAATGGAGGCAGATATCTGATAGGCAGGGGATACAGCAAGATAGCACTGCTGATAGGCGAACAGAAATTCCTGTCCACCCAGCTCCGCATAGAAGGCTTTGAAAAAGCCATGTATGGAACTGGTGCCCAGTATCATATCTTTACAGGGATCGATACCGTGGAAAAGGCTTATCACAAGTCAAAGGAAGTCCTGGAGGAGTATGATATACAGGCATTCTTCGTATCCGGTGATGAGAGAGCACTTGGTGTCTACAGAGGGATATATGAGAAAGGCATGAGGATACCGGAAGATGTGGCTGTTCTTGGGATTGATAATATAACATTAGGCGAATTTTATTATCCTCCTATTTCCACTGTCGCTCAGGATTTTAAACAGCTTGCAAAATGCTGTATTGATTTTGTGGTAGGAGAGATAGAAGAAGGTAAAAAAGAGGATGCAAGAAAGATATTTAAATTTCCGACAGAGATTATTGAAAGAAAATCTACATAATACCATAAAAAAGGAAGGAGATACTTCCTTCCATAATGACAACGTTGTCTTTTAGTGACAACGTTGTCAGAAAGGAGAAAAATATGAACCTGGAAACAAAGGCAAGACAGAGGCTGGCCGTCATCTATAAAGACGACGGAAAAATAAGCGAAGCCTGGGACAAAATTTCCCGTCAGCTGCAAAAGTATCAGCCGGCGGAAGAAAAAGGAAAGAAGTTAACCCAGAGAGATAGTATTTTGATCACATACGGAGATACTATCACCAAAAAGGGAGAACCGGGTCTTCAGGTACTTCATAAATTTTTGGAAGACTTTGTGGGGGATGCGGTGACGAATGTACATCTGCTCCCAATGTATCCCTATACATCAGATGACGGATTTTCTGTGGTGGATTACAGAAGCATCAATCCGGAACTGGGTGACTGGGAGGATATATCCGCACTATCTGAAAATTACGGGCTGATGTTTGACGCGGTGATCAACCATATATCCAAAAGCAGTGAATGGTTCAGCCGTTATCTGGAATGCGAGGCACCTTACAGAGATTATTTTATCACCTGTGATCCAAATGCGGATTACAGCACAGTGACCAGGCCAAGAGCACTTCCTCTTCTGACGGCCTTTCACACAAAGGAGGGGGAAAAGCATGTATGGACAACCTTCAGTGAAGACCAGATCGACCTGAATTTTGAATGTCCCGATGTGCTTGCGGAGGTTCTCGATATTCTGGTCATGTACGCAAAGGCAGGGGCAAAATTTATACGGCTGGATGCCATTGGGTTTATGTGGAAACAGCTTGGAACAACCTGTATGCATCTGCCGGAAACACATGAGCTTATCAAACTCATGAAGGATGTGCTGCAGGAATACGCACCGGGCACAAAACTGATCACAGAGACAAATGTTCCCCATGCGGATAATATCAGTTATTTCGGCAATGGGGAGGATGAAGCTGATCTGGTTTACCAGTTTCCGCTGCCGCCGCTCACCATGTATTCCCTCTTAAAGGGAGATGCATCCATTCTCAGTTCCTGGATGGCAGGCCTCAAACTTCCAGGCAGCAGGGTAACATATTTTAATTTTCTTAGTTCCCATGACGGAATCGGGGTGAGACCCACTGAGGGTATCCTGAGTGACGAAGACAGACAGTTTCTTGTGGAGGCGGCTCTTAAAAACGGAGGCAGGGTTTCTTATAAAGATAACGGAGACGGGACCAAAAGCCCTTACGAGCTGAATATCAATTATCAGGATGCCCTGGCAGGACCCGATGAGTCAGACGAGGAACGGATTGGAAAATTCCTGGCAGCAGAGACTATTTTACTTTCCATGCAGGGTGTTCCCGGTATTTATATCCACAGCCTGCTGGGTTCCAGAAACGATTATTCCGGTATGACCACATCGGATATCCCCAGAAGGATCAACCGGGAGAAGATAGATTATGATTATCTGAAGCAGCAGTTAGACGGAAAGACAAACAGAAGCAGGATCTTTCATGAAATGCGCAGAAGACTCCGGATCAGAAACGGGGAGAGCGCATTTTCACCGGAGGCAGAACAGGAGGTCATGGACCTGGATCCGAGAGTTCTGGCACTGAAACGTGAGAACAGGGAAACAGGAGAGATCATTTACGCGCTGATAAATGTATCCTCCCATAATGTTGAACTGAATCTTCCGCACATCTGCGGAAAGGACCTGCTCTTTGATAAAGAGATACAGGAAAAAATCAGCATGGTACCATATGGTACAGTCTGGCTGAAGAAACAGTGATTGTTGCAGAAAGGCGGCGTCCGAATTGTTTTAAGACGGTCTTTTTGACACAAATAAATAATGAGAATTCAAAAAAAGGAGAAAAAATTATGAAGAAAAAAGCATTGTGTGTAT
>ENA-ORUQ01003178-ORUQ01003178.1-human-gut-metagenome-genome-assembly--contig:-NODE-3178-length-11676-cov-2.252044_pt1 | contig 11676 bp, 9 predicted proteins | sample MGYA00242081_ERZ509211 | MGnify/ENA primary metagenome ERZ509211 (study PRJEB26280, sample SAMEA2338785) | human gut metagenome | biome: human gut; feature: human-associated habitat; material: faeces...
GTGAGGTGGGGAAGTGGAGAAACAGGCGTACTTCGGCGCGGCTTGCTTTTGCGGAAAGTTTCAAATTATATAGAATGAACGGTGCCCCGGACACAAGTCCGGGGCACCGTTTTATCAGGAGTTGCCCGTGCAGAAACGGGTGAGCATGGCCGCAGTCTGGGCGCGGGTGGCGGTGCTGCCGGGCAGCAGGGCATCCCCGCTGCCGTTGAGAATTCCGGCGGCGTTGGCCCATTGCATGGCTTCCAATGCGTAAGGGGCAATTTGAGCAGCGTCGCGATAGCCGCTCAGATCTGTCTGCTGCGTGACATCCCGGCCTTTGTACTGCGCATAGCGGTACAGCATGGCAGCGAGCTGCTGGCGGGTAATCGAGGCATTGGGACGCATAGAACCGTCGTCATACCCGGTGAGAATTCCTGCCTCGGTAGCCCAGCTGATGGCGGTTTCATACCAGGCACCCGCCTCAATGTCGGTATAGCGAACGTGGGCGGTATCGGGCCGATTCTCCAGATTGTAGAGCAGCTGTGCCAGGTGCGCGCGGGAGAGCTTTCGCTCGGGGCCAAATGTACCGTCGGCGTAGCCGTTCATGATGCCGTTGGAGCTGACATACTCCACAGACGCATAGTACCAGGCGTCCGACGGCACATCCGAATAGGGGTTTTCCCAGGCCGGCTGCTGTTCGGGGGTGTCAGGCGGGGTGACAGGCTTTTCTGTGCTTCCGCCGGAACCGCCGCCGGAGCTGCCTCCGCCGGATTCTCCGCTATCACCGCCGGAACCGCCGCTTCCGGTATCACCGCCGCCGGATTCTCCGGAATCACCGCCGGAGCCTCCGCCGGGCTGCGTTTGAACGGGGACAGACTGCAGATCCTTCAGCGCGGTGTCCAAAAGGGTGATTACGCTGCTCTCAGATGCCGCTGCTTCCATGGACAGAGTTGCCTGATGCCAAATGCTTTCCAGCTGTGCCTGTGCCGACTCGGAATACTGGGTCAGGTCGTAGCCCTGGTAAGCGGTGTGCAGAGCGTCGGTAGACTGCTGTTTGCAAAGGGCCAGGGCGGCGCGGTCCTGCAGACTGCGCGTCAGATCTTCATGGAGCTGAGTGATGTGGTCATTGGCTTCTGCAACGGCGGTTTGATATGCAGAAACGGTCTGAGAAGTCACCTCGGACATGGGGCGCAGAGACAAGCCGTCCAGTGCCGCAGCCCATTGGGCGGCGGCTTCCAGGCGATCCAGACCGGAGAGCTGAGACTGTGCCGCATCGCGGGCCTGTTGGGCCAGAAGTGTTTGATCCGCCGGGTTAGTCAGATCGGTGTGCTGGGCCACAAAGTCCGCACTCAGGGAATCACCGGCATCCCGGGCGGAGGTGAAAAGGGACTGTGCGTTGGATTCCTGTACGGCGCCGCGGTCCACCAGATCCAAAACTTCCTGATTGCTTTGCTGCCAAAGGGTCAAGACGGTTTGTGCCCGCTGGGATTGGGTGAATACCCCAGCCATGGATTGTTCTGCATCGGCACAGATGCGGGACATGGCTTCCTCGTTTGCGGCAGCGACCAGGTTCTCCATAGCCTGGTGATAAAGGCCCTCCAGGGTGACCCAGTCCTGAGCGGTGTAGTCGGAGGAGTCATACCGGCCATAGATTGCGTCCAGCTTGTCCAGATATTTGTTAAGCACGGGCGTCCCCCATACAGCATACAGTGTAACGACCTCGTCCTGCGTGGAGGCAAGATTTTGAATGGGTTCTTCATCCCGGAAAACCACCGGGCCTCCGGCTTTGCGTGCCCAGCCCACAAATTCCAGTCCGGTGGGAGCGGTCAGAGTGCAGGGAGGCAGGGCCTTTTCCTGATCGTAGGTATACGTTCTGGGTCCCATAGAACCGGAACCGTTGTCGGCGTTGAAAGCGACGGTATAGGTAATGGGGGTCCATCTGGCATACAGCGTGACCTGGCTGCCCTGGGTTTTGCCGGACAGATTGGTCACCTGGGCACCATCCGGATAAGTCTTGCCGTTGATGGAGCTTTCCCAGTGCCGGAAGGCATAGCCGGTGCGGCGGAAGGTTTGAGGAGACAGAGTGATGGGGACATCCCATACAGCGGCCAGAGATCCCATGGAGCCGAATCCGCCGGCTGCATCGAAGTGGATGGTGTAGTCATTGGGGAGCCATTTGGCATACAGGGTCCGGCCGTCGGCGGGCGTAAGCTCTTCCACCGGGTCGGTATACTGGAAATCATAATACCACTCCACCCGGTCATGACCGGTCTGGGGGTTTTGTTCCAGATAGACGTCCCAGTCCACATACTGGCCGGGCCGGTTGGGCAGGGTCAGCGTTTCCAGATAATTGTTTTTGGCAACGAAGCCGCTGCCATCACCGGTGAGATTGGGATTGTGGCTCAGATCCAGATGGGTGAAGCGGTTGTGATCCAAATGAACAAACTCCAGCTTTTTGAGCATGGAAAGGTCGATCTCGGTGAGGCGGTTGTCAAAGGTCTCGATGAATTTCAGATTGGTGTTGGTGGAAAAATCCACGGATGTCAGGTCATTGCTGCGGCAGTAGATGATTTCCAGCGCTGTGCAGCCGGCCAGTTTGATGGAGGTCATATGGTTGTGTTCACAAAACAGTGCGATCAACTGGTCCAGACCGGATACATCCAGACTGCTGATGCGGTTGGATTCGCAGTACAAATAACGCAGGGATCGATTTTGACGAACATCCAGCTCGGTCAGCTGATTATCGTTGCAGCTGAGCTGTTCAAGGGCGTAAAATACCTCGATTCCTTCCAGTGAAGAAATGCCCAGATTGGAGACATTGATGGAAAGAATATCCGCCAGTTCCGCTTGGGTAAAGCTCCCATCAGCGCCAGCGCCATTTAAGTTGGAGGGATCCATCAGCCACTGACGGAATATCGGGTCAGGAAACACGTCCTCCGTGATGGAAAGATCTGCTGAATACTCACTTTCTGATTCTAAAGCAAATACAGATGATGAGCTTGCGACCAGCAAGCAGAGCAAAAAGGCCAGACCTCGTCGAAAAATAGATTTCATTGATAACTCCTTTTCTATTGTTATGTTATTTTATAAATGTAGGAATGCAGCGGTTTGCTTTGCGTTACAACTTTCTGCTTTGCATTATAACACTTTGCTAAAAGATTGACAAATAGCAAAAGACACAAATTCAAACAAAATATGTAAAGATAATGTTTTTTTAAAACTTTTGATTTGGAAGAGGCGGTAAGGCAGGCTGTGGAAAAGAGAGCCTAGACATTGAAAAGCACCGCCCAGGCGCTTGTCTGGGCGGTGCTGATTCAGGAGCGTGCTTACAGGGACTTCTCGTAGGACTCAATCATCTTCTTACTTAATTGACCAGTACGACCCTTTATTTTTTCAAGTTCACGCTGGACGATCTCATCTGTCAGAAGATGGATTTGCAGGCTAAGGTGCCCGTTGTCCAGCGGGGTGACGTCAATCCGCTTGATGAAGTTGTCCACGAAGTCGCGGGTTATCATGCCGTCCTCCAGGTCCTCCAGCTTGAAGGACAGGGCACGCTTGAGACGGTCCACTTGCTCCTCCATCTGCTCCGCGATTTCCTCCCAGTCGGCCATACTATCAAGGGCCGCTTCCAGATTTGCCTTTTGAACGCGGGTCTTGTCCATCATGCGTTTAAACTCGTCCAGGGTCAAATCGCCCGCCACCTTCATGTCCAGAAGTTGGTCCTGCTTTTCCTCGACGGAAGAAAGTTCCTTTGCAATTCGCTCCCGCTCTGCTTTATAATGGGCCGTATCGTCCATGACTTGCCGGTATTCTTCCAGATAGGCGGCTAAGATTTCATCCGCGCCCTTGGAGAACTCCCGGAAGGCGTCCAGGATAATCGGGCTTAATTCGCTCTCGTAGATAGCGATAGAGCGGCAGGAGGCGGCCCCGTGGTTGATTTTGTGGCTACACAGCCACTTGCTGACGTTTGTGCCCTTGTAACGAACATCTTTGCAATAGTAGGGCGCTCCATCCTCAGTGCAGTACAGCTTCCCGGTGTAGATATTCTTATGGGTGGAGCAGTTGCGCCGCCCCTTCACGTCAATGCTCCGCCGCTGAAATACCTCGTTGGCAGCTTGCCAAAGTTCCTCGCTGACCAGGGCCGGAACGGTGGTGCCGTCCTCGTCCTTGTACATGACCCAATCTTCTTCGGGAAGGAACTTTTGACGCTTGTTGAAAATATCAACGACCTTTACCTTGCCGCCAACGAAGTATCCCTTGTATTTGGGATTGGTGATGATATTGGACATGGTGGTGTGGGACAGGCGGTTGCCGTTATTGTTTCTGTAACCCTCCTGGAAGATAATTTCCTCAATCTCTTTCATGGAATATTGATTGGTGGCGTAGAGTTCAAAAATCCGGCGTACCATGGGGGCGGTCTTTTCGTCAATCTCTAATTTGCAGTTTACTTTTTTATATCCCCACATCCGGCACCCCAGGACATGCCCCTTCTGGATGCTTTTTTGGTGTCCGCGCTTGACACGCTTGCTGATTTTCCGGCTCTCGTTCTCCGCGTCCACTAGCTTCTGCTGGATTTGAATGTCACAGTCGGTATCATAGGTGTTCAGATCGTCATAAAGAAAGATAACCGGAATGCCCTTGTCCTTGAGGTACTGGATATTTTGAAGCCCCTCCATGGTGTTGCGGCCAAACCGGGAGATTTCACCCGTTACCAGCAAGTCATATTCACCCGCAGCACCAGCGGCCAGCAGATTTAGAAAGTCTTTCCGCTTCTTTGTGGTCAGACCGCTTTTGCCGTCATCAACGAATGCCTTTACAAAGGTCCAGTTTTTGTGCCTCTCGATATAGTCCCGGAAATCGTCGGTCATGTTGTGGAGGGATGCCGCCTGAGTTTCCTTCTCCGTACTGACACGGGAGTATGTGGAGCAGCGGAGGGGGAGGTCTGAAATATCGCTATGTTCCAACAAGTCTCGCAATTCATAAATAGTCATTTCGATTGCCTCCTTTTGGGAAGTAATATCATGTTTTATTAACAATATTATAATATAAGTTCCTATAAATGTAAAGGGCAACGGGCTGGAAAAATTATGATTTCCAGCCCGTTCTGCTCGCCCGTATATGCTTCTAGGTCAAATTCATTCCATATTTTTGTATCATACTAATTTCCATTTTTCTATATGTTTCTTCTGTAATCAGCTCATTTTTTAACGCATACCGGTTGAGCTGAAGCAAGTATGCCAACATGACTCCTTGCTCCATGCGTTTGTGCCCCTCTGGTGGGGATTGAGCCAATTTATTCGCACCTCTCCTTCCGCTGAGTTGTTTCTAGGATTTCCCTGGTCAGGTTTTCTATTCTTCACAGAACCAAAATGCTTGAAAAATAGTTCCGTCATGCAATAGAAAACGCCCATGAGTTTCCTTCGGGATTAGATCGGCAGCGTCAGTGCTGTCTAAGATGATTTGGGAGAGAACATTGTCGGCAGCACCACAAGCGCGGCCTACAATATTATTCTTGATTTGACCTGGAAGCACATTTGCATCCGGGCGCTGGGTGGCGAGGATTAGGTGTATACCGAAGGCCCGGCCCAGTCGGGCGATGGTGGAAAGATAGCTGATGATTTTGTCCACCCGTTCTTTCCCCTCTTTGTTCATTCCAGTTTTGTCAAGCAGCTCCGCAACCTCGTCACAGGCAAACACAGCGCGTTGGAGATGTCCATTTTTCTTCTCATTATATTCATCAATGTTTTTGCATTCAGCATCTAGGAGCATTTGTTTGCGGACATTGATGGTTTCAACAAGGTAGGAAAGATTTTCCAAAAGAGAGTTCTCATCCGTAACAAGGCAACTGTGCTCTCTCCAAAGAGTTGAAGAATAGTCAACGCCTCCTTTGAAATCCGCAATGCAAACTACGGCGCCTTTCATAATGGCCTGATAGAGCAGGCACCGAAGCAGGACAGACTTTCCGCTCCCTGTGGCACCGCCGATTAGGATGTGACTGATTTCGGCCAAATTCAGTGTGACAGGCCCGGCCAGCCCCATACCAGCTACAAGTTCAAAATTCTTGTCAGATAGGTAATCATCTTTCCAGGGGAGATAGGTCGGAAGTCCGCCATCGGCAGGCACGGTATAGAGCAGGAGACGACTATTGTCAGACCCATTTCGATACTGTGCGATATACAGATTGAGCGCGGCTTCTATATCGGCTTGTTTTTCTTCCCACTCGGACCGAGGAATACCGTTCACGTCAAACTCCAGAATGGTCAGCGTCGGGTTGTCCGGGTCCGGGTAACGGCGAAGCAGATACGGGGCTTCTCCGGCGTGGTTGACGAGGCCCGCACGCAGAAGACCATTGTGGACAGCCATAGCGCCGCGAGGTGTTCCAACCCAAATGAGCAGGGCCAGCAGGCCGGAGATGAGCAGCACCGGCAAGGTCGTTTGGTAAATACCCTGCACCGTGAATGCCAGAGGGCCGGTCACATTTCCGAGGGATACAAGCCAGATGAATGCTGCGGCAAGAAGATAGCCCGTTATAATATAGCGTTTACGGGGATTGGACTTAATTTCTTCCACCCCAGAGCTGAGGCGGAGGAAGAGACGACGGCGGAGTGTTTCACCGCTCACGCTGTCACGGTTGATTTGGTTCATATTATGGACCTCCTTCTATACAGCGGCACATGGCCGGGGCCGGGGATAGCCCAGCCGGAGTGTAATAGTGGGATAGTTTGTAATGAAACGACATTACGCAGGACACGTGCTGAAACGACTGGGGCTCAAGGGATAGCGGGGGGCATGTAATTGTAATGGGGTGGGGGGTAATACTAGCCCCCACCCCATGGATGGGTTCAGAGCAGGGACAGCGGAGAAGAGGTGGCGAAGATAGCTTCAGCCTCCAACGCCTGATACGTGGTATAGTCAGACATAGGTACGGTGTAACGCTTATACTCTGTTCCAGCCTTGTAGGTATAGGTAATGTCCGTGATACGGCGGTACATTTGCTGGCGACTGTCATAGTCCCAGTTGCCCAAGGGAACCATGAGTTGATACAGACGCTCTGGGGGATAGACAGATGTAATATAGACTTCGTTCCATAGCGTCCAAATATTGGAATATCTCGCGTGAATCTGAGCTTTATATTTGTCCGTCAACGTTAGAAATGTTGAAAAAGGGAACTGTCCCTTATACTCATCCATAAACAAGATTGGTTGCCCCGCATAGTGGTCCAATCCGCCTATCGCATAATCGGTGACGATACATACATTATCATCCCCATGTTTGTCACACAACTGAGTATAGATGTATGATTTTCCAGTTCCGCTTTCGCCAACAATCAAATGGACCTTGACCTCACGAACTGACGGGGTATTCACGAGGCACCTGCGAAAATATGCTTTTCGGATTTCCTTTTCATACCTGTAGTAAGCAAAGTTTTCGTCAAGGATTTCACTCGGAGTTTTTCCATCCTGTATCAGTTCTTCGATGCGTTCCAAATCCGAGCGCTTGCCTTGCGCACCACGGATACGCCCAGCTGTGACGACGCATTTGACAATTTCACCCTTTTCGTCGTAGGGGTGCCGCTTATAGATATAGTCCTCTGCTTTCTTTTTGCTGCCCTTTGTAGGTTCTAAGTGTGCGCCGATGGCATAGGTCTTTTTAACCATGGAAAACCGCATGGCAACAGCATCCTCCAGAACCATGTGCACATGATGCAATCCTTCCGCGCTGATACAGTATGCCCATGCGCCTGTCCGGGTCGTGCTATCTTGAATCCACTCGTCTCTCAGTTGCTCACATACCTCTTGTGGGGACCCAGGATATCCGTGGTCTGCGGGGTTGTTGAGTGTGGCAAACCAGGACAGTGTAACGTCTTGCGACATACGGTTATCCTCCTAACGTGTCGATGGTACCACCGCTCCAGGTGGTGGAGGCTGCCCTTATGGGGCCTCCTCCACCACCCCTGAGCGGCCTGCAATGTCACGGAGAGTTACCGCCCGTTGCCAGAAGGCCCCTGTTTGGGCGCGGGCGCAAAATCTACCAAATGACCACCGGCGTCATAATCAATGACATACTCAGCGCCTACGACCAGGGTGTCGTAAGGATACTCCACGGCATCCAGCGTAGCCGTCTGGGCAGCCTGCCCCTCCACGCCGCGTACAGAAGTCAGGTAGTGAATAATGTTGATATTATAAGAGCGTCCAGTTCTGGCGGATGTCCCTTCCCGATGTATCTTTCCTGCGAGCTTAATTTTCATATAATATATACCTTCCTTTGTTGATTATTTAGAGTGCCGGCCTCCATGCCCATATTGTCTCACACTTGGGGCGGTTTTTGGCGCCAGCTTTGGCAGATTTCTGTCAACTGCTAAAAAGGTACGGCCACCCCATAACATGAGGTGGCCGCATGATTTTTAATTATCCGGTAGCAATTCTGAAATAGGAATCCGAAGAACTTTAGCAATAGCAGACAGTTCATCAAGTGTGACTGGGCGTGACCCTGACTCAATCCGGGCAAGCGTGCTGGTCGACATGTGGACTAGGTCGGCAAGGGTAGCTTGGGTTAACTGGTTGCGGTGGCGGTAGATGACAATTTTTTCTGAGGTACTGAGTTGCATAGACCGGTCCTTTCATTCATAAAAAAGGACCAACGGCAGCGCCTGCGCCGGTCAGGTGGGAGGTGCAGTATTGTTGCTTCATAAAAGTAATAAATCTCCGCGTTCGTGGCGCTGCACCAACTCCATTATATTTCATTTTTATATTTAAAAGAGAAAACGCTATAGCTTAATTAGCTATAGCGTAAGTAATATAAATATCTCGCTTTATATCTTCAATACTTCCTTACATTTTTATTATACAGCAAAAAGTACATATCGTCAAATTTGCTATAGAGGTACGGTTGACCAAGCACCTAAGCACCTAGACACTCCCAATCAGTAGCACCCCCGGCCCCGGCCCGTCAAGACCTGCAAAAAATCCGATCTGGTTTCCGTAAGAGCCAGACCGGATTTTTTGCGCAAGTGGCCTGCGGCCAGTCTTGACGGGCCAGACCGGGGGCGCGTGAAGGTGGTCAAGCGAAGCGCGAGGCGCTCCGCTTCGCACACTATTCATGATGGGAACTGAGACAATGAAACAGACCACCAAAATGAGCCGGGCCGTCAGCCAGTTGGAACACATCTATAACAGTCTCAATACAGACTTCTTCGCTGGGGAGCTACCCACGCCAATTATCACCGTCCAGAGCAAACCAGGAACCTACGGCCACTGTACCACATCAAAGGTTTGGCAGCGCAAGGACGGCGGGGCTTATGAGCTGAATATTGCAGCCGAGGTTCTGAATTACCCATTAGAAGAAATAATAGACACTTTACTACATGAAAGTACCCATATTTTCTGTCGGGAGCACGGAATTAAGGAAGTGAGCCGGGGCGGAAAGTATCACAACAGAAAATTCAAGGAAATTGCTGAGGCCCACGGCCTAACCTGCGTTCCCTGTGGGCAATATGGATGGAATACCACGCCAGGCGATAACCTGGTGGAATACGCTTTGAAAAAGGGATGGAACGAAATTCAGATCGGGCGGTCCAGTCTCCCGCCCTTCATCCATACAGGGGCCGGAGGAACCGCCCAGACGAGCGCCACCACTACACCGGGCGGCAAGCGGCCCAGCAGCACCCGCAAGTTGATTTGCCCACGGTGCGGTCAAAGTGTCCGTGCCACCCGCAAAGTTAACATTCTGTGTGGAGACTGTATGGAGCCCATGGTCGAAGTATAAAAAGTGAAAGTGCATTTTCAAGATGAGCATTCGCCCATTTTGAAGGTGCACTTTCAAATGATAATCAAAAATCTTCTGGAAAAACTTCTTGGGAGTAGTTGAAATCCCAACGGGAAGCGGTTAAAATAAGGGCGGAAACATAATTGCGGGCAGGCCGCAGGGTGCGCCAACACCCCACGGCCCTATGCGAGTGAGTACAGCACTCAGCACAGCAACATACGTTGCACCACGGGGTTATTATATCCATTTCACTATGTTTTTGCAAGGTGAAAGGGAAAAATCGCCTTGTGCTACGCATTGAGTAATCAAGGCGGTGTTGAGTACATAACTCGACGCCGCCTTTATGTTTCCAGCGGGCACCCCAGGGCGGGGAGCAATCCCCGCCCACCGGGGCCGTTCGCTGGGGGCAAAACAAAGAAGGAGGAGAACGAGATGAAGAAAAAACTGCTTGCCCTTCTATCCGCACTGGCTTTGTGCGTCGGATTGATGGTCCCGGCTTCTGCCGCTGGTCAGACCTTTACCGACGTACCCTCCACCTACTGGGCGCACGACGCAATCCAGTACGTGACGGACGAAGGTTTGTTCCAGGGCACCAGCGCCACCACCTTTGAGCCGGGCACCACCATGACACGTGCCATGCTGATCCAGGTACTATTCCGCTATGCAGGGTCCCCCCAACTGCCGGACACCTGGGTATTCCCCTACCGGGATGTGCCGGATGACGCCTACTACTGGGACGCCGCGTTCTGGGGGCGGCACCGCAATATTTTTGCGGACGAGTTTGTGGAAAACTGTGACGCCCTCCGCCCCAACGAGGCGGTGACCCGGGGCGAGTTCGCCACCATGCTCTGGAAATTCGCTCGGGAGGTACTGGGAAGTGAGTCGGTCGCCGTGGGCACGGTGGAGAGCGGTCCCTTCACCGACATGGACGATGGCGACCCCGGCGTCACGATGGATGTGCAGCGAAGCATGCTGGGGTGGGCCTATCCCAATGGAATTTTGTCCGGCACCTCCGCCACAACAATGTCCCCGAACGCGCCCGTGACCCGTGCTCAAGTGGCCACCATGCTGATGCGGTATGACCAGACGTTCAATGACGATTCCCAGTCCGGCAATCCCGGCGGTGGAACGAGCCAACCTGATAAGCCTGAAGCTGAGTATACGCTGTCCCTGGGTATTATGAAGTCTTCCCTGGAAGTCGGTGCTTCCACTATAGTGGAAATCAGTACCATTCCCTTCTCCGCCAAGGATAACCTGACCTTTACCTTTATGTCCTCTGATACCTCGGTGGCAACCATTAAGACAACAGCCAGTAACAAGGTTGGCTGCACAGTTAAGGCAGTTGGTCCTGGTAACGCTACCATTACGGTCACTGACTCCAACGGCATCACTGCTGAGGCAAAGGTTACTGTTACAGGCTCTTCCACGGTTGACCCCACCCCCAGCGGCAATGAATACGCTGATGTGAAGGATGAAATCATTAAGCTGACCAACAACGTGCGGGCCGAGAACGGCATCGCCGCCTTGACGAAGAGTGACCTGCTGATGAAGATTGCTCAGCAGCGCGCTGAGGAAAGTGCTCAGATGCAAAAAATAGACCATGGTCGTCCTGATGGGAGCAGTATGTACACTATTTTTGCTGAGTATGGGCTAGATTTTACAGCTATGCAGTTTGGCGAAAACCTTGCTACATCAACGGACCTTGATGCCAGCTTGGTCGTAGATGCGTTAGAAGCCTCTGAAGGGCATTTTAAAACGATGATTGCATCCAACAAGACTTTGATTGGCGTTGGTGTTGCATTGGGTGAAGATGGCCGGTTCTATTTTAGCCAGATTTTCACTAATAAGGATTAAAGTTGAAAGTGTAGCTTCAAGAAGACAAACCGGCCGGGGTGCCCGTTTATGGGTGCCCTGGTCGGTTTCCTTCTACAT
>ENA-ORUQ01003179-ORUQ01003179.1-human-gut-metagenome-genome-assembly--contig:-NODE-3179-length-11672-cov-9.805199_pt1 | contig 11672 bp, 10 predicted proteins | sample MGYA00242081_ERZ509211 | MGnify/ENA primary metagenome ERZ509211 (study PRJEB26280, sample SAMEA2338785) | human gut metagenome | biome: human gut; feature: human-associated habitat; material: faeces...
GAGTGGAGAAATCTCACTCCACCATGGTACAGGAAGCATTGGGGTGGGAGATCTCTCGACTCAGAGTTTCATCGAAGCGGTTCCCCTCTAACACCCATACCGGCGCATCCCCCCGCTCGAGATGACGATGTTGGCGAGCGTCCCTCTCGTCATTTCGACCGAAGCGAAGCGGAGTGGAGAAATCTCACTCCACCATGGTACAGGAAGCATTGGGGTGGGAGATCTCCGGGCTCAGAGTATCATCAAAGCGTTTTCCATCTGCCCCATACCGACATGCATCTCCGCTCGAGATGACGATGTTGGCGAGCGCCCCTCTCGTCATTTCGACCGAAGCGAAGCGGAGTGGAGAAATCTCACGCCTCAATGGGCAAGAAAGCGGGTGCGGCTTTCGCCGCGGGTTATGTAGAAGGGCTGTAAAGGGAAAGGTGGACGGGCCTCCGGCCCGAGGGTTCTTAAGGTTCTTAAGTTTGACGCGCCTTCGGCGCGAGGGTGGTGGTGGCGGCTTCGCCGCAGATGATAAAGTCAGCGTTACGAGGTTGGCTTTCTATGTCATAGGGACAGCGGCGCAAATTTTATAAAAAAGGGGCTCGGCTTTCGCCGCTGGTTGTTTAGAAGGGCTGCATCGCTTTCGCTCAGGGGCGCCGGAGAGACCAGAGCCCCAATGAGCCAATGCATCCAAGACCTCTTCCCACAAGGGGTATAATAGGTAATATATTAATTATGTACAAGAATTGAGGTATCCCTATGAATACAAAAGAAACCATTGATGCGATCCTTTCTGAAACGGGAAAGGCGGTGCTGGGCAAGGAGGAAGTGCTCCGCCGGATACTGACTGCCATTCTGGCCGGCGGCCACATTCTGATTGACGACATTCCCGGCGTAGGGAAGACCACCATTGCCGTGGCCTTTACCCATGTGCTGGGGCTGGACTACAAGCGCATGCAGTTTACGCCGGATGTACTGCCATCGGATATTACAGGCTTTTCCATGTACGATAAAAATTCCGGCACCTTCCGATACATGCCGGGCAGTGCCATGACCAATTTCTTCCTGGCCGATGAAATCAACCGGGCTTCTCCGAAGACCCAGTCCGCCCTTCTGGAAGTCATGCAGGAAGGTCGGCTTTCGGTGGATGGGAAGACCTATGCCGTGCCCCAGCCTTTTATTGTCATGGCCACCCAGAACCCCTTCGGTTCCTCCGGCACCCAGGAGCTGCCGGAATCCCAGACGGACCGTTTCATGATCCGCATTACCGTAGGGTATCCGGAAAGGGAAGATGAAATCCGCATTCTCTCCGGTGAAAAGAAGAATCCCGCCGAAGGTCTTTCTTCTGTCATTACCCCTGAAGGGCTCCTGTCCCTCCGGCAGGAGGTATCCCGCATTCATGTGGAGGAAAGCCTTTATGGCTACATGGTAGATATTGCCAGGGCCACCAGAAATCATCCGGACATCCGCCTTGGCGTATCGCCCAGAGGCACCATGGCCCTTTCTGCCATGACCCGGGCCCATGCCCTCATGGAAGGACGGTCCTATGCCACTCCCGATGATGTGGCCGCCGTGGCTCCCTATACTCTGGGCCACCGCATATCTCTTTCCGGCGATGCCCGGTATGCAGGGAAGACGGCGGAATCAGTTCTTTCCTCCCTTCTTTCCGCCCTGCCCCTGCCATCGCTGAAGGAGGAGTAAATGGGCCGTTTTTACTATGTGTTCCTCCTTCTCATCGCCTTTTTCCTCATGGTGATTTATGACCTCTATGACTCCTTCCTGCTCTCAGTCATGCTTCTTCTATCACCTTTCTGCCTTTACTTTTTCAGCAAAAAGGCAGGGCGCAGCGTTTCCTTCGCCTGTGAGGCTCCCAGCCGCGTAGAACGGGGAAAAGAGGCAGAAATTGCCATTTCCCTGAAAAGTCCTTTCCTTCCTTTCCTGTCTTCTCCGGAAGTACGTCTTTCCGGCTCCCCCTATGAGGCCTATGAGGAAGAAAAGGAAGGGCTTGTCTTTTATTTCACCCGGTCCATGGTCCACTGCGGCCGCCTTTCTCTGGGAAAAATCACCTTTTCCTGGAAAGACCCCTTCGGCCTTTTCCATTTCCAAAGAGAGCTCCCGGCGTCTCCCATCCTGGTGTATCCAAAGCAGGCTGGCACCTTCCATGATGCCCTGGCTGCCCTGCGCCGCATAGCCGGCAGCGAGGAGGTAGAATATTTCGGTGCCACGGAATACAAGCCCGGAGACAATCCCCATCTCATCAACTGGAAGGTCACTGCCCGGAAGGATGATGTATATGTGCGGGATTCCTATCCCGCCGGCAGTGATAGAATCGTTCTGGCCGCCGACTATGAGGAGGATGAGGTGCTCCGAGATACAGTAGGGGATGCCCTCTATTCCGCCGGCCTTGCCCTGCTGTCTGCCCGCATCCCTTTCCGCTTCGTCTTTGCCGCCCCAAAGGGGACTGCGTCCCACACCATCCGCACCAGAGAGGAATGGATGGATGCCCTGTCCGGCTTCCTCCGGGCAGGACGGACCGGCGCCCTCATGGGCTCCGGCCTTTCTCCATATATTCCCATCTGCTATATCACAGGAAATCCGAATCCCCCCATTCCGCCGGAACTCTTGCCTGCCATCTGGTGCGCCAAAGAGGGGGCCGAGAGGGCTGCCCTGTCGGGACGCCATGAAATTTATAAAGCGCTGGGAGGAGATGCATGATGAAAAACGTTTCCTTTTTTGCCACCCTTGTCACCGCTTCAGGCGCCGCCGGAACGGTTTCCCTCTTCTTTTCCTATGCCCGGGGAGACACCTTCTTTTTGGCCATGGCTGCCTTTGTTCTGGTACTGGCAGGAAGTTCCCTTCTTTCCGCCCTGCCGGAAAGGAAACGGTTCCCGCTGACGGCCCTTCTCTTTGCCTGCCTGGCCGCCGTGCTCATCCTTTTCCATTCCACTTTGAAAGACAGCTTCACCGCCTTTTCCGTTCCCCTCTTCACCACCCTGAAGGAGCCCTATGATGTGGACCTGGCACTTCCCCGCCTGCCCCAAGGAGCATCTCCTCTGGCGGCGGAAGTGTATATGGTTCTCTTCCTTTCCTGGTTTTTCCTCAGCGCTTTCCTTTCCAAAACCGGCGCTGTCTTATCTTCCCTTCTTTCCCTCGCCATTCTGCTTCTGGGATTCTACTTCGGCATCAATCCGCCGCCCCTTGCTCTGGCCCTCGCCGGGGCCTTCATGATTTCCCTGCCTGCCCGGCTAAAGGGAAACACCCTTACCCATCCGGAAATCCCCGCATTCCTGGCGGCTCTTCTCATGGGCCTTGTCCTTTCCTTTGTAATTCCGGAGAGCCGCTATGAACAGCCCGCCCTCTTTTCCAAACTCCAGGAAGAAATCGTATCCTTCGTGGACCCCTACGATCCCATCTTCCATGCCGGTAATGCCTACACCGGCATGATGAAGGGCAGCGCCGGACGGCAGAAGCTGGGCAATGTGAAAGGCATCCGCTACTCCGGCCGCATCATTGCGGATATCGAAGCGGCAGACCAGCCGCACCGCCTTTACCTTCGCAGCTGGACCGGCGGAGACTACGGCAGCAATCAGTGGAAAGACCTGCCCGATGGCCGATATGAAAGCGTTGCGCATTTATTTGAAAAGAATCAGGGCGAATGGTACGACCAGGGGGCCTGGCTCATGGAAGTCATAGCCCGAAGCCCTGCCCTTTCCCAGAGCCTTTCCAACTACATGAAAGATGACGAATCGGTGGAAGGCCTGAAAAAGGATTTCAATGTAGATGCGGTGTATGAAAAGACGCCTTTCTTCCTTCTTCCCTACGATACCAGCTTCGGCGCCCCCCTCTTTGCCTATGACCGCTCTCCCATGAGCCGTGAAGGCAAGGCCTACAGCACCTACCTGTGGAACCTGCCTGCCGGTGCCCTTCTCTCCATGATGGAGGAAGAAAACAGCAGCGACCCCTATTTCCGCACCTATCTGGGCGCCGAGAAGGAATACCGCCGCTTCGTTTATGACCATTATCTGGACATTCCGGATTCCGTAAAAGAGGGTCTTGCCGCCCTGGGACCCATTCCCCCGGCCCAGAGCCTTTCGGAAAAGCGGCAGCGGGTAGAGGATATCCGCCGTTTCCTTGCTGAAAATTACAGTTATACCAGAAGCCCTGGAAAGACACCGGCAGGAAAAGATTTCATTACCTATTTCCTGACAGAAAGCAAAAAAGGCTACTGCACCTCCTTTGCTTCCGCCGCGGTCATGCTTCTTCGGGCCAGCGGCATTCCTGCCCGTTACGCCGCAGGCCTCACAGTGGGAGCTGATGAAATCAAAGGCGCTCCCCTTTCCGAAGGCGGCCTTCACCGCCTGTCCATCAATGACCACCACGCCCATGCCTGGGCTGAGGTCTATGTAGACGGACTGGGCTGGCGGCCGGTGGAAATGACGCCGGGCTATGAAGGCAGTGAAAACCCCTTCCCCCTTCCAGCAGACAGGCAGAAAAATGACACCGGCGCCCCGGATGCACCGGTGGATGAAAAAGATAAAACCAGCCAATCCCAGCCGAAGAAAGACCAGTCCCCCAAAGAATCACCTCCGCAAAGCCAGGGACAGCCGCAGGCACAGCCAAAGGGCGAATCTTCTCCCCAGCCTCCCCGGCTGAATCAGCAGAACCCGGTGGAAGGGAAAAAATCATTCCCGAAAATTCTTTTCCTCCTTCTCCTGATCCCTCTCCTTCTGGCAGGCCTCCTTGTTTTCCGCCTGACAGAAGTGAGCCGGATTTTCAAAAACGGAACCTCCGGGAAGGAAGGATTTAACCGCCTTCTGGACTACATGGACCGCCTTTCCTCCTATGCCGGCCTTCCGCAAAAGGGAAGCTATGAAGAAAGAAAGGCCGCCTTCCAAAAGGACCGGCGCTTCCAGGGATGGGACCATCTGCTGGATCTTCTGGTGAAAGCCAGATGGTCCGGAAAGCCCCTTGACCGGGAAGAAAAAGAAGAAGTCCTTTCCCTCATCATGAAGGCCAGGGAAAAATGTCTAGCCTCCATGAAATGGGGAGATAAACTCCGCTTCCTCTTCATCCATAAGCTGTGAGAACAGTATGCCCGGTTATCCTATTCCCCACAGGAAAAAGCCCCTGCTTTCGCGGGGGCTTTTTCCTGTGAAATTGTCTATACCAAGCGCAGGGCGCTATGGCTTCCTGTTATCCCAGGAAGGCCATGGATTCTTTCCACTGAGCAGCCTTTTCTTTCATAGCTGCCACCACTTCTTTCCCATGGGCTTTCTGGCGTTCTACGGATTTCGGCCCTGTGCCGCCGTAGCTTTCACGATTTTTCACGCAGTTTTCTATTTTCAGTGCTTCCAGAATATCTTCCTCAAAGAGGGGACTCATGGATTTGAATTCCTCCATAGTCAGGTCATGGAGCACTTTGTGATGTTCGATGCAGTAATGAACCGCTCCGCCTACCACTGCATGGGCCTGACGGAAGGGGAGACCCTTCTTGGCCAGGTAGTCAGCCATATCGGTGGCATTGGAGAAGTCATGCTCCAGCACTTCCCGGGTATGCTTCCCGTTGACGGTCATGGTGCTGATCATGCCGGCGTAAATATCCAGGGCGAAGTAGAGGGTCTCTATGGCATCAAATACCCCTTCCTTGTCTTCCTGCATATCCTTGTCATAGGCCAGGGGAAGGCCCTTCATCACGGTGAGGAGACCTATGAGGCTTCCGTAGACACGGCCTGTTTTGCCGCGGATGAGCTCGCACATGTCCGGATTTTTCTTCTGGGGCATAATGGAGCTTCCTGTGGAGTAGCCGTCATCGAGCTCTATGAAATGGAATTCGCTGCTGCTCCAGTAAATGAATTCTTCCGAAAGCCTGGATAGGTGCATGGCGCAGATGGAGGCAAAGGAAAGGAACTGGAGGAGGTAATCCCGGTCGGACACAGCGTCCAGACTGTTTCCATAAACTTTGGAAAAATGGAGTTCTTCCGCTTCTTCCAGAGGATTGGTGGGATAGGTGGTCCCTGCCAGGGCACAGGCGCCGATGGGGGACATGTCCGCCATGTCATAGCATTCTTCCAGCCTCTTGAAATCCCTTTCCAGCATGGCAAAGTAGCAGAGCATGTGATGGGCAAAGAGCACCGGCTGGGCCCGCTGCATATGGGTATAACCGGGCAGAATCACATCTTTGTACTTTTCCGCAGCCTCAAGCAGCGCCTCTTCCACAGCAATCAGTTTTTCCGCCACCCGGCCGATCTGTCTTTTCATATACATATGAAGGTCCAAAGCGCACTGGTCGTTCCGGCTCCTGGCCGTGTGAAGCCTGGCTCCGGCGTCGCCGATATCATCGGTCAGCCTTTTTTCCACGTTCATGTGGATATCTTCCAGCTCGATGGAAAAGGGAAACTTTCCATCATCGATTTCCTTCTTGATGGCGGAGAGGCCTTCTGTGATTTTCTCACAGTCCTCTTTGGAAATGATGCCGTGGCGGGCAAGCATTTTCGCATGGGCTTTGGAGCCGGCAATGTCTTCTTTGTACATCCGGCAGTCATAGGAAATGGATGCGTTGAAATCAAGGGCATTCTTTTCTTCCGCCTTGGTAAAGCGTCCGCCCCACATCATATCACTCATTTTGCATTCTTCTCCTTCATCAGAGCCCGGATGGTCAGGGGCAGGCCGAAGAGGTTGATGAAGCCTTCTGCATCTGCCTGGTTGTATACATCATCTTCGCCAAAGGTGACGAATTCTTCATTGTACAGGGAATAGGGGCTTTCTGCGCCGTGGGACATAATGTTGCCCTTGTAGAGGCGCAGGGTGACCTTGCCGGTTACGGTTTCAGAAGTCTTATCAGCAAAGGCCTGGAGTGCTTCTCTGAGCGGTGCAAACCACATGCCGTCATACACCAGTTCGGAATATTTCACTGCAGCCACTTCTTTGAAATGGAAGGTTGCCCGGTCCAGGCACAGTCTTTCCAGTTCCGTGTGAGCATAGAAGAGGATGGAGCCGCAGGGATTTTCATAGACGCCCCGGGACTTCATGCCTACCAGTCTGTTTTCTACCAGGTCATCAATGCCAATGCCGTTTCTGGCACCGATGGCATTCAGCGTGTTCACCAGTTCCACGCCGTCCATTTTCTTGCCGTTCACTGCGGTGGGCACGCCTTTTTCAAATTCGATGGTTACCAGTTCATCCTTGTCTGGAGCATCCTCGGGATCGCAGGTCACCAGGTACATATCCTTGTGAGGCGCATTGGCCGGGTTCTCCAGATCGTCCCCTTCATGGGACAGATGCCACATATTCCAGTCCATGGAGTACGGGTACTTCTGGGCAGCCTTTTCTTCATCGGTCTGCTTTTCATCGTATTTATCAATGGGTACGCCATGGGCTTCAGCGTACTTCATTTCATCTTCTCTGGATTTCATATCCCAGATTCTCCAGGGAGCAATGATCTTCATATGAGGAGCCAGGGCTTTGATGGTCAGTTCGAAACGAACCTGGTCATTGCCCTTGCCTGTAGCGCCGTGGCAGATAGCGTCAGCGCCGTACTTCTTGGCCATGTCCACCAGGCATTTGCCGATAAGGGGACGGGCAAAGGAAGTGCCCAGCAGATACTTGCCTTCATACCGGCCGTCGGCCTGGAGCACTTTGTAAGCGTATTCTTCGATAAATTCTTTCCTTACATCCAGGGTTTCTGCCACAGAAGCACCGGATGCCAGGGCTTTCTTGTGGATGGCATCAAAATCTTCAGGCTGGCCCAGATTCACTGTGCAGGCAATGACCTCGCAGCCATAGTTTTCCTTCAGCCAGGGAATAATAACGGACGTATCCAGTCCGCCGGAATAAGCAAGAACTACTTTTTTTACATTTTTTACATCAGCCATAGGAATGCCGCCTTTCTTCATGGAATATAGACAATTTCAGAAGCCCTTCACGGGGGCTTTTCTTAAGATGTGATAATTATACAGCGCTTTGCATAAATGTGCAATAGGAAATTTGGATTTTTTTATATTTTCTGCATTTTTATTTTTTATAAGTACTGATTTTCTCAGTATTTATCTATTATTTCTCCATTTCAGCGCCGAGAGAAATTTCTTTTATTTTTTATGCAGAATATACATAAAAAGAAAAAAAGCCCAGCGAGACCTGTGGCGGCTCAGCGAGGTGATGCCCTTTGGCTGCCACGAGGCCCTTTCTTCCCGGCTCCAGATAAGGGAAAAGGACGTGTCATTCTCCTCCATTTTCAGCTATAATAATAAGTAAGAAAACTGGATAAAGGAGGCTGTTACCATGAAAACATTACTCAAAAAATCGTTTCCCTTCCACGCCGGTCCGAAAGCCGAGGGATACCTGCTGTCGGCATCGAATCTCTGGAATACGCCCCTTTCTCTCTGGGGGCTGTCCCAGGTAACCATACCGGAGGATGCGGAAATCCTTGAAATCGGCTGCGGCGGCGGGAAAAACCTGGAGCGTCTTTTGAAGAAAGCGCCGAAAGGTCATGTATCCGGCATTGACTCTTCCTTCCGGGCCGTGGACTTTGCCTACCGCCAAAACGAAAAGGCCATCCGGGCAGGCCGCTGCTCTGTGTACGAAGGCGCCCCCGATGTGCTTCCTTTCAATGAAAAGAAATTTGACTTCGTCCTGGCTGCGGAATCCTTTTATTTTTGGAAGGATCCGGAAGCCTGCCTGAAAGAAGTGCTCCGGGTCATGAAGCCCGGCGCTTCCCTGCTCATCCTTCAGTCCAAAGGCGGCCTTCCTCTTCACCGGATGTATGAAAAACTGATTCCCGGCATGAAGGTCTATGGCAGAGAAGATTTGAAGGAACTTCTGGAAGACGCCGGTTTCAGGGATGTAACTATCCGCTCCCGGCTGGGGGCCCTGGCGGTGGTATCGGAAAAGCCGGTGACTCCTCTGGATACAGCCAGAAGGAAACTCCATCTCTCTTCCATCCCCTACGGTAAGCTGACGGCAGCCGCCTTGAGTGCTGCCGCCTTGGGTCTTGCTGCCTATGGGGCCTCCAGAAAATACCGGTCCTGAAAAGGGATTCATGTCCCAGACCTATGGTAAAAAGGCTTTACTGCTTATACTGCATTCTTTAATTTTGGTCATATGGTATCAAAATTTTGATATCATTCACCCATGAAAAAGGACGAGTCACCGCCTGGTGCTTCGTCCTTTTTCTGCCGCTTCCTTCTTTTTATGCAAAGAATGACTGTAAAGCATGACAGAAAAAGTCACTCTCCTTTCACAATCCTTGATGCCTCGCAACTTTTCAAATCTTAAAGTTTGTTTTTGGAAATATTTCATGAATTTATAAAAACAGTATTGACTTTTGTACTATGCACGCATTATAATTAAATGAGTTCTAAACGCTCCCAAGGGACTTTTGGAACGGGAATGTTTCCACATTCCAAGGTAATTCTCCCCCGGCCGGTCTGCCCCAAATAGAACCGGTCCCGCCATACTGAAATAACGCCCTTATTTCAGATGCGGCCCGGTTCCTGCCTGCCGGGGGAGAAGATGAAGGCGCAGGATCCCCCTAAGTCCTGCGCCTTTCCTTTTGCCTGAAATAGAATAAAGCAGGCCTCTATGGCTGGACAGGTGTTTACTATTTCATTAAAACTAAAAGATATCTAAAAGAGCATACCTCTTTAAAAATAGTATCTTTTTCTATTTTCTCTTTTTTTTCATCTTTTCCCCTCTATAAAAAAGAGGGCAGCTGTAAATATGTAAAGAATGTTATCTTCTTGTCATGTCATATTTTTACCATAACTTCCGCATTTTTACCCTTTTTCTCTTCTTCCGTCAATCTCTAAATCATTTTCCGTTTGACAATAGGGTGGAATGTCTTTTATAATAAACTAAGTCAGGGGGCATTTTAGGTATATATGATGCATGTGTATACATTTTTTGTTTAGGGGAAAAGTGAGGTACAAATTACTATGTCCGAAAAAAGGGCAGTCCACATGAAGGGTATACGGAATCAGATTCTCAGAACTGCAGAGAAGCTGTTTCTAACCCAGGGTTATAAAACCACGACCATTCGTCAGATAGTACAGGAATCCGGCATTACATCCGGCAGTATTTACAATATTTTTGAGGACAAAGAACATCTGTTTTCCGCTCTGGTTGATGAATTCCTGACCAATGCCAAAGCAAAGATTGACAAAGCACTGGAAGGACAGCCGGCAGAAAACCGTATGGTAGGCCTTCTGGGCATGGAACTTTACATTACGGAAAAGAATCCTGTGGTCAGGGAATTGATGTGTGCCTTCCATACATCTCCCTTCCTCATGGAAACGGTGATTAAGCGTCACTCCACTCTGGCTGAAGAAGTGTGGGCCGGCAGGAGACATCCCCGTAATTCCAAGCTTTCCACAGCTATCCTTCTTTCTGAAGGTGCCGTATCGTCCTATGTCATTTCCTTCGATTTCTCCCAGAAACTGGATGTTGCTGAAATCCGTCGGAAAGTAGTACTCTGCACCCTCCGGAATATGGGACTGGAAACAAGGGAATCAAACCGCCTTGTCCAGTACATGGAAGATCATGAAGCACTCTGGCTGGATCTGGCCAACCAGGTACTGAACCATTCTGGCGAGACAACGGAAGCCTAACTGCCTTACAGCGAAACATAAAAGGGCTGCGAAAAAATGTAAATCATTTTTTCGCAGCCTTTTTTTACATCCCTTCCGTCCACAGCTTCCTGTAAGCCCTGGAGAAACAGAGATGATATCTGCCCATGGATGCAGGATATATGAAATAACCTGCGGTTTCCCATTTCTATTTTTTCAGGAGATCCTTCGACATGCCCGCCCATACCTCTCTCTTCTGGTCCAGTGATTTCAGCATAGGAAGGATATCCTTTTTCTTGCTTCCCAGAACCCGGAAAGTCAGGGAAAGCAGAAGGAATTCCGCTTCTTCCACCGGGGGCTTGTTCCCAAAATAGAAGGAATTGATGAAACCGCCCATGGCGCCCTTCACCATATAGTTCCGGATGAGGAACTCATCTTCCTTGAAGAGCTTCCCGTAAGATTCGCCGAAAAATTCCTTTTCCAGGCGAAGATGGCGCTTCACCACCTCTTCAAACATGACCGGTGATGTATAGGCCTCCTGATACAATTCCCTCACCCTTTCATCATGAGCAATGGCTTCCATTTCCACCAGAAGCACCGCCGCATACTGATAAATCGGCGATTCACCGCCCGCTTCCTTCTGCACCATGTGGATACAGTTCTCCAGAACATCACCGGCCAGGGTATTGAATATTTCTTCCTTGCTGGAAAAAATATTGTAAATGCTGCCGGAGGTAATGCCGGAGCGTTCCACAATCTGGCGGATGGTGGTCCGCCGGCAGCCCTGCTCCAGAAAAATATCCTTCGCTGTCTGCAGAATCCTGTTTTTCGTCTGCCTCATTCTTTCCGCCATAACTGGTGACTGATTCATATCAAAGCTCCTTTGATACTAAAAATGAACCGGCGGGAAAATCAATGAAATAGGCATTCCCCGTCTATTCCCCTTCCGGGGGGCAGAAAAGAAAATCTTCTTCTGCCCTTCCCATTCTTCTAAGCAATAGTATTTTAGAACGTTCTTCATTATCATTCAGTATAGTTTCTTTTCTGTCATTTGTCAATAGGTCAAATAAATCAGGTAAGTGTCAAGTTTTCCTCGGTAATTCATTTGACTGTCGATAATTACTATCT
>ENA-ORUQ01003183-ORUQ01003183.1-human-gut-metagenome-genome-assembly--contig:-NODE-3183-length-11658-cov-7.004654_pt1 | contig 11658 bp, 10 predicted proteins | sample MGYA00242081_ERZ509211 | MGnify/ENA primary metagenome ERZ509211 (study PRJEB26280, sample SAMEA2338785) | human gut metagenome | biome: human gut; feature: human-associated habitat; material: faeces...
CCCCGCAAATACCACAGGAGGTTATAGAAATGAAACGAGGAAAGAAATACGTGGAAGCTGCTAAAGCAGTAGACCGCGCTACATTATATGATACCGCAGAAGCTATCAGCTTAGTTAAAAAAGCTGCAGTTGCTAAATTTGACGAAACTATCGAAGTTCATATCCGTACAGGCTGCGATGGACGTCATGCAGACCAGCAGATCCGTGGTGCAGTAGTTCTGCCACATGGTACTGGTAAAAAAGTTCGTGTTTTAGTATTTGCTAAAGATGCTAAAGCTGAAGAAGCAAAAGCAGCAGGTGCTGAATTCGTAGGAGCTGAGGATCTTATTCCGAAGATCCAGAACGAAGGATGGTTAGACTTTGACGTTGTTGTTGCAACTCCAGATATGATGGGTGTTGTAGGTCGTCTTGGTCGTGTACTTGGACCGAAAGGTTTAATGCCAAACCCGAAAGCTGGTACAGTAACAATGGACGTTACTAAAGCAGTTCACGATATCAAAGCAGGTAAGATTGAGTACCGTCTTGATAAAACCAACATCATTCATGTTCCGGTTGGTAAAGCATCCTTTACAGAGGAACAGTTAAGCGACAACTTCCAGACGCTGATCGATGCTATCGTTAAGGCTAGACCAAGCACACTGAAAGGTCAGTATTTAAAGAGCGTTGTTATTGCTCCGACAATGGGACCTGGTGTGAAGATCAACCCGATGAAATTAGCATAATAGATTTTAGCAATTTAAGACTCCCGGGGAGATTCTCCGGGGGTCTTTTTGCGTTGTGGTTAGTGTAAAATGACTGAATTTTTGGAACTATTAAAATTATATTTTTTATGTAATTATAACGAAAACGATTTTAATATCTAAAGAATTAAAACGCAAAAACAATAAAAAAGTAGAAATGCACAAACACAAATGCCAAAAATTATAGAAAAAGTCAAAAATAAACAAGACTATTGACATTGATTATAAATTGAGATATATTAATTATATCGAAAAGATAATAAAAACACACAAGGGAGGGTATTTAAACAATGGAAAATATACGTGAACAGATGGAAAAACTGGAAATTTCATCGGAAGCGATAAATGAAGTTCTTTTTGTAGCAAAACGTATGGATGATAAAGGTCTTGTTAATTCTTTCGCCGGTAATATTTCTACTAAAAAGGACGGTAAGATTTATATTACACCTACAGGACAGAATAAAGGACTTCTTACACCGGAAAAAATTGCAGTTATTAATAAAGATGGTGAAAGAATCTGGGGTATGAAAGAAACTTCAGAAGTAATTATGCATTCTATGGCTTATGATATCTGCGAAGCAAATGGATGGGATGTAGGTGGTGTAGTTCACAGTCATTCTAAGATTCTGACAGCTTTTTCAATGGCTTGTATGGATGTAGAGACAGAAGCACTTCCTGAAATGATGGGTAATTTCCACAAGATTCCATGTGTACCATATGGAGCACCTGGAACAAAGTACATCCTGACAATGGCAGAACCATATCTGGCAGATGGTTACAGAATTGTTCTTCTTGGAAATCATGGAAGTCTTGCAGTAGGAAAGACAGTTGAAGATGCTATGAATGTGGTAGAAGCTTGTGAGTCAATTGCAGAACAGGTACTTATTACAAAATATATATTAAAATCTGAGGCACCTCTTGATAGAGATGAAGTTGCAAGATTTTTTGATATCTATAAAGAAAATAGAGAAAAACGTAAAAAATAAAAAACTAAGTACGAAACCTCCTGCTTCTGTTATACTTACTATATAATGTGAGAATTGTGGGAAATGCAAAGCATCGGAGCAATTTGCATATATCAGGTTAGGGAAAAAATTTTTAAACTTGCCATCATTATATAAAATAAGAAGGGGAATAGAGTATGGAGATGGATTCAATCTTAGAAAACCGTAAAAATTATCAAAGAAACAAAATGCTGAGTGTCATTAGATTGCATGAAAATATTTCTCGAAATGATGTTAAAAAGATCACTGCTTACAGTATGACAACAGTATTGAGTACAATAGATGAGCTGATTCAGGAGGGTCTGGTTTACGAAGAAAGCTGCAATGATTCAAGAGTAGGGCGGAAACCTGTATGGCTTCGTATTAATCCTGAGGGTGGATATTTTCTGGGAGTCGAATTTAACAGGAATGCAATTCATTGTGTTGCTTTGGACTTTACAGGAAAGCTTATTTATGATGCAGAACGTAATATCGAAACCAGTGAAAAAACTGCAGATCAGGTATTGGAATTAGTTAAGAAGATGATCTATGACGGAATTGCATTTCTTGGAGAGAAAAGCAAAAAAGTTATAGGAATAGGAATAGGTATTCCGGGATACAGCGATGCGAACAGGGGAATTGCAATTTCGTACAGTCATCTGAAAGACTGGAAGAATATTCCTGTAAAAGATATTCTCGAAAAGGAATTTCATGTTACGTGTTATATGGATAATAACGTTAATGTGATGATTTTTGCTTACAAATGGCTGGTATATGGAGGAAAATGTGAGGATATGCTTTTTGTTTCCATACGAACGGGCGCCAGAGTGATTCCAATCATAAATAATCAGCCAGTTCGTGGTACTTGCGGATATTCCGGAGAGCTGGGACATGTAAAAGTCAGCGGTGGAAGCAGGATTTGTTCCTGCGGACGTTATGGGTGTCTGAACTCGGAAATATCTGATGTAGCAATTGTCAATAAGATAATTGATGGAATCAAAGTTGGAAGATTCAGAGAAATTGCGGAAGCTGTTCAGGGAGACATGGATAAGGTGACAATGATGAGTTTTATCAATTCTGTCCGGGAAGGACATGCGGATTCGTTAAAACTTCTGGATCAGGTCAAAGGATTCATAGCAGATATATTAAGTATGCTGGTAAATATTTTTGCACCAAGAAAGATAGTTTTGTTTGGGGAACTGGCAGAACTGGGGGATATACTTTTGGATGGTGTAAGAGAAAGAGTCAGTGAAAATATTATAAAAGAAAATAGTAACGGACTGAAAATTATGGCATCAGAATTTGGAAGAAATCTGGGAGCTATGGGAGCTGCAGCAATGGTAATGCAGAATGCATTTGAATTTCTGGAAGAAAAAATCTGAATCTGTTGAAGCAGTTTTATTTAATCAAAGTATAGGAGTACTTGCATGAATAAAAAAGTAATTGCTGTAGATATTGGAGCCAGCAGCGGTAAAATGGCATTTGGAGAATTTGATGGCAGCCAGTTGCTGGTTAGAGAATACCGGGATTTTGCAAATCGCCCGGTAGATATTGGAACAGCTTTATATTGGGATGTCTTTTCTCTTCACAATGCGATTGTTGATGGAATGGCATATTTTAAAGAGAAATATGGGGAAGCAGATGTTGTTGCAGTAGATACCTGGGGAGCAAGTTATGGACTTCTGGACAAAAAAGGACGTCTTATGGAACCCGTATATCATTACAGAGATGAACGTACCCGTACAACTATTCAGGATATGAACAGTGTGATGGATACATACGAGCTGTTCAGGTTAACAGGATGTCAGTGCAACAGAACTTATACATTACCGCAGTTATATTCTTACAGGGCAGAGAACAGTGCTGTTCTTTATAATGCATCCAGTATGTTGCTTTTGCCGGATCTTCTGGGATATTTTCTTACAGGAGTAAAAACAACCGAAATGACTATTGCCGGTACTTCCTGTCTGATCGAAAACCGACAGGAAAACTGGAGTATAGAGGTAGCCAGAAGATTTGGAATACCAGAAAAACTCTATACAGAAATTGTGGAACCGGGAACATTTAAGGGAAATCTGAGGCAGGAAATACAGATTCAGACCGGAATGAAAAATACCAGACTGGTAGCTACAGTAGGTCATGACAGTGCTGCAGCAGTAGCTGCGATTCCTGATTTTGGAGAAAATAAACTTTATATAAGCATAGGCACAAATGTAAGTATGGGAGTAGAAAGATCTGAATGTCTGCTCTCAAGAGAAGGATACCTGAAAGGATTCAAAAATACCGGAGGTATTGACAGGAAGAAAATCATATACAGAGATTTTTCGGCCTGCTGGCATTTGAACGAATTTATCAGGACACGCAAAGAACAGGGAATTACTTATTCTTTTGTTGATCTTATAAATATGGCTCTTGAAGTTAAAAATCCGGTTCCGTGGTTTGATGTGGAAGTACTGAGTTTCAATGAGGCAGGTGGGGATTTTTGCAGAAAAATGAATCAGTATTTCGCACAGACAGGACAGAGAGAACTTACAGAAGATGGGGAATTTGTACGTAGCATTTATGAGAGTATCGTATTAAAGATTCGTCATTATGCAGAAGCCTTGAAAGAACTTGGGATTATATATGGCAGAATCAATATAATAAATGGTGCAGTGCGAAATTCACTTCTGATGCAGATGATCAGTAATGCATTGGGCAAAGAAGTATATGCAGGAATGGAATATGCGACATTGACAGGAAATCTCCTGACTCAGCTTTATGCAATGGGTGAAGTAAAAACAGTAAAAGAAATGAGAAGTCTTTCAGCAGAATGTTTCAGTATGAAGCAATACGGACCTGAGGAACAGGAATACTGGACAGAAACAGCAGAAAAATATGAAAGAATAATTAAGTAGTAAAGGTATTTTATTTGTAAATTGGGATAAGTCAAAAACTGGGAAATTGAAAATATAATGTATTTCGTTGGAGGAAATAAAGATGAAGAATAAAAAATTAATGAGTATCTTATTAGTTAGTGCAATCTTAGGAACTACTCTTGGAACAACAGCTGTGTCTGCAGCAGATGAAACATCTGTATCATTATGGACATGGTCTCCTATTACCCGTACAGCAGAAAAAATGATTGATGCATTTGAAAAAGCAAATCCGGATATTACAATTGACTATACAAATTATAATTATAATCCGGAATACTTACAGGCACTTTCTGCGGCATCTGCATCTGATAATCTTGCTGATATCGTAGGTCTTCAGCCTGGATCGCTGACTCAGACATATTCAGATTACCTGATTGACCTGAGTGATTATGCGAAAGCAGAATGGGGTGACGATTGGACTTCTGTTTATGATAATGTAACACAGAGCCAGCTTCAGCTCGGAAATAAAGATGGTGATGATGGACATTATATTCTTCCTATTGAAACACAGGATATTTATGTAGAATATAACAAAACTTTATTTGAGCAGCTTGGATTAAAGGTTCCTACTACATATGATGAACTGGTAGAAGTATCAAAAACTCTGAGAGATAATGGATATGCACCTTTATTCTTCGGCGGTGCTGATGGATGGCAGCATGTTAATCTTCTTCTTATGTGTACATCCCAGATTAGTGACACACTGTTTGATGAATGTCAGAATGGCGAAAAAGCATGGACTTGTGATGAAATGAAACAAGCTATGACAAACTATAAAAAACTGTTTGATGATGGTGTAATGCAGGATGGCTCTTTATCATCTACAAGTTACAGCGATGGCACCACCTTATTCCTGGCAGGCCAGGCAGGTATGATGCTTCTTGGCTCCTGGTGGGCACAGGAATATACAAGTGAAGATGTATCTGATGCAGTTGCAAATTGGGATTACGATTATTTCTATCTGCCGGCTCTTGAAGAAGGACTTTCTGATTCAAAGGCTATTGGCGGCGTTGATTTTGGTTATGGTATTACAAAGAACTGCGAGAATCCAGATTTAGCATGGAAAGCTCTTGTGAGTTTTGCAACAGGTGAAGGCGCACAGGAAATTGCAAATGATATGAATAACCATTTATCTTATCCGAATATTGAGCCGGATACAAGCGCAATGGTAGAGAGAGATGGACTTCAGAATGTAGTTGATGAATTCAACCGTTCCGGTAAAGATATCGCAGCTGGTCTTGTAAACCAGAGAATTGCAGAGCCTACTATTGAAACAGCAATACAGGAAGCCATGCAGGGACTTATAGGCGGAACATATTCTGTTGATGAAGCTACACAGCATATTCAGGATGCGCAGGGTGCATTATAATCAGTATCTTTAAATGATATTGTATAACAGTCTATATTGCAGAGAGGACCGTTTTTCGGTTCTCTCTCTTAAAAAGAGGAGAAGCCTATGACAGATTTAGCAAAAGTTCAGAAGAAAAAACGAAAAATAAATGTAGCTGGATATTTATTTATTCTTCCGGCAATGCTCTTCTTCTGCTTATATATTTTATACCCGATTTTCTTTATAGTAAAGAACAGCCTGCTTAAATGGGCAACTCTGAGCAATATGGAATTTGTAGGGTTGGAAAACTTTATCAAGGTATTTCAGGATAGCACATTCTGGGTAACAATGAAAAATTCAATTCTCTGGATTGTAGTTACAGTGCCTGTTCAGGCAATTCTTGGATTTTTTCTGGCATATGCAATTGAAGAACGTATTAAAAGTAAAAAAGCAGATGGAAAAGCTTTTTCAAGAACTTTTTACCGTACACTGTTTTTTATTCCGGTAGTTACATCTGTAACTGTTGTTGCAATTATGTTTAGTAAGATATTTCAGCCGTATCAGGGAATTATCGGACATTACCTCAATTCCTGGTTTGGTATGTCTCCGACAATTAATGTACTTGGAAATTCGAAGGCGGCTCTCTGGGGAATTATGCTTGCAAATATATGGGAGTGGACAGGATGGTCTATGATCATGTATATCGGCGGTATTTCTCAGATATCGGAAGATGTTAAAGAGGCGGCAAGAATTGACGGAGCAAATACATGGCAGGAGATCATATATATCTATATTCCGGCTCTTGGATCTGTGCATAAGTCACTTTTAATGCTGGGTATTATTGGGTCTCTTCAGACATATGCTCTGATTGGTGTCATGACAGGCGGTGGTCCAAACCATGCAACAGAAATGCCCGGTACTTATATTTTCATGAAAGGTTTTACAGAAAGTCAGATGGGATATGCCTGTGCAATATCTGTAGCAGTCCTGATTTTTGCATTGGTATTGACTTTTATACAGGTAAGATTTCTGGGTTCAGGAGATTTCATGAAGAAAGGGGAATAAATTATGGAAGCAGTAAAAAAGAAAAACCGTCTTGGGCACAGAGATCGAAGCTGGAAAATATTTCTGGCGGTTATGGCAGTTATTGCTCTTATTCCGCTGGTATATGCATTAAGTCTTTCAGTTCGTACTCAGAATTCAATCTATGATCCGAGACTTATTGTAACAGATTTAACAATTGGAAACTATATAAAGGCAATTTCTGATAATCCGACAATTTTGAACAACTTTATTTCCAGCCTTGTAATTTCTGTAATTTCTACAGCAGCTACAGTGCTTTGCGCATCCATGGCAGTCTATGGATTTTCCAGAAAGAATGTATACGGAAAAGTTATTATGTATAACTTGATTCTTTGTACATTAATGGTTCCGATCAGCGCTCTGGTAATCCCTATTACACAGCTGAACAGCAGGATGGGACTTCTGGATAATTATTTTGGCCTGATCTTTCCGTATATTGCATTAAATATTCCTTATGCGGTAACAATTTTACAGGGATTTATGAAAGGTGTTCCGAAGGAACTGGAAGAGGCAGCCGGACTGGATGGATGTAATATTGTTCAGTTGTACACAAGGATTGTTATGCCAATGCTGAAACCGGGTATTGTTGTAGTAGCTATCTGGACGTTCCTTACATGTTGGAATGAGTTTTTTCTGGCATTATGTACTATGACAAAAGCAACAACAAAAACATTGCCGTTGATTGCGCAGCAGTATAAAGGTGTTTATAATAGTCAGCCTGGTATTTTGTTTGCGATTTTGATTATTATTACAATTCCAATGGTTATTTTCTATTGTGTTGTACAGAAACAGTTTGTAAAAGGTATGACTGCGGGGGCGGTGAAAGGTTAATGAGATTTTGGAATTCCAGAGAAACAGCGCTTAACGAAGCTTTAAATGGAATTAAGAGAGCCTGCCCGGGCAAGTATACAAGGCTGGAAACAGAGTATGGTTATGGATTGTATCGAAATAATATTTCTTCAAACAGAGTAAGAATTATAGTAGACGGCGGTGGTGGATACGGACATATGTGGAGCGCATTTGCAGAAGAAGGACTGGCTGATGCTATGGTTCACGGAAATTTTGACAGTGCACCTAATGCTTATGTACTTTATGAAATGGCCAAGAATATTGACTGTGGAAAAGGAATACTTTTTCTGACAAATCATTATATGGGTGATTATCTGAATAATGATATGGCAGTGGAACTTCTTGCACATGATAATATAAATGCAGCTATGTGCTGTATCTCTGATGATATATTAAGCTGTGAGGGAGAAATTGCTGAAAACAGAGGAGGACTTCATGGAATCGGTCAGGTATGTAAAATATGTGCAGGGGCCGCCAGAGAAGGATATAATCTGGAACAATTGAGTAAACTGGCTTCTAAAAGTAACAGTCGTGTCCGTTCTGTATCCTTAAATGTACGTGAAGGAAAACTGTTTTTTGGAGAAGGTTTTTCGGGTGAACCAGCGGTAAAAGAAAAAGTGTTCGAATCCGTGGATCAGATGTTTTCAGATGCTGTAGATATCTTATTATCGGAACTTGGACTGTGGAAAGATTGTCCGATGTATTTATCTGTAAATAATCATTGCAATGTAGGATTTACAGAAAGCATGGTTCTCCTCGAATCGGCAGCAAAACAGATTGAAGAAAGAAAAATTAAACTTTGTGGATGTGCAGCAGGAACTTATTTTGATGTATTTGATGGGAAAGGCTGTATACTCAGTCTCATAGCCTGTGATGAGGAAATGCAAAAATATATTGCACCCGTAAATGGATATGGTTATGTGATATAGGAGGAACGATGGAGAAAATAAAAACGGATGTTTTAAAACAAATGTTTTTGGACGGTGCCCGCTTAATCATAGAAAAAGAACCATATCTTACAGAAATTGATTCTGTAATAGGCGATGGAGATCACGGAGAAGGGATGAAAAGAGGCTGTGAAGCTCTGATAAAAATTCTTGAGACAGAAAATTATGTATATGTAGATGAACTTTGTCGTGCGGTGAGTATAGAATTGATAAAGACAATGGGTGGAGCGTCGGGAATTATTTTTGGAACAATGTTTCTTGGCGGTATTTCAAGTTTGGGACATCAGGAATATGCAACAGCACCACAGATTGCAGATTATTTCTGGAATGGGGAACAGGCGATTGAGCGAAGAGGAAAAGCCAGACCAGGGCAGAAAACCATGCTGGATGCATTATATCCGGCGTGTGTGGAAATGAAAAAGGCTGTATTAGAAACCAGTAATATAATAGAAGTTCTGAAAAGAGGATATCAGGCGGCAGTTCAGGGCGTTGCAGATTGCAGAAATTTTCAGTCTGGAATTGGAAGAAGTAGAAATTTTAAAGAAAAAACGCTGGGAATTCCAGACCCGGGAGCTGTTTCTGTAAGTCTTTGGTTTCAGGCTTTCTGTTTATCGGTAGATAAATAATAGGAGAAAACAGATATGTTAGAAAAGGTCAGTACAATATTAAAGATGGCAGATGAAAGTAATACAGCGGTTATTTCTTTTATTTGCACAGATTATAATATGGTGTATTCAGTGGTTACTACTGCTGAAAAAACAAACACTCCTGCATTGGTAATGCTTCTTCCGGAACATTATGAAAAAAATAATACAATGAATGTTCACGGATTTGCGGAAATGGTCAAAGAACTGGCAGAGTCTGTGAAGGTACCTATTGGTCTTCATCTGGACCACAGTTATGATTATGATTCTGTTATTACTTCTATCAAAAAAGGGTTTGATTCTGTTATGATTGATGCTTCGGCATACAGTCTGGATGAAAATATTGCACTTACCAGAAAAGTGACAGAAACCGCTCATATTTTAGGGGCAGATGTAGAAGCAGAAATTGGACATGTAGGTTTGGCACAGGATTGTGATGGGGATAAAACAGATTATTATACGAAAGCAGATGCAGCAGCGAGATTTTACCAGGAAACAAATGTTGATTCTTTGGCTATTGCTATCGGAAATGCTCATGGTGTTTATGTGGAAACGCCTCATCTGGATATTCAGAGGCTTGAAGAAATTAATGCTGCTACAGATGTTCCACTTGTACTTCATGGAGGCAGTGGGATTCCTCATGACCAGTTGGAGATTGCTTTCCGAAAAGGTATCAATAAATTTAATGTAGGTACTGAGTTTTTGAGTGTATATTATGATGCAGTAAAAGAGTATGTTCACATGATGGAAGGTAATGATAAGCCACTAAAAATGCTTGAAGTTCCAGAGTTTGTGCAGACCCGTTTATGTGAATATCTGGAAGAAAAAATGAAATTATCAAAGTTCTGATCTGATAAATATAGAATCTGTAAGATCCGAAAGTATGATAGCTGAAAAGCTGGGTACTTCCGGATTTTTTTGTTAATATGGATGAAATATTTTCCTGCCCCGTGTATTGGTCTTGCGAGAAGAATGGGTTACAATATTTTGAGGGAGTGTGGTATAGTAGGGGGGATGAGTCAGAGATTAGTTAGATATATTTATTATATGCTAAGTAATGATACAGAAGTAGACAGGAGGAGTTAGTTTGGCAGCGAGGAGACGTGGAAAAAAGAAAAGTGGAAGAAGTTATGCGTGGAGATACCGGGGCAGGATTGTGGCTTGTGTGTTTGTTGAGGTGATCATTATCTGTGCGCTGGTTATCATGATCGGATGGAATAAGGGCGTGAAGGAGTGGTTTGAGCAGTTTGAGCAGCCGGTTCTGAAGGAAGTGGATATCAGTGGAATTAACAGTCCGAATGCGATCCTGATGCAGGCCAGGGGAGGTAAGATTCTGGGTGAGATTAACGGGGAGGCTCAGATTTATCCGGCTTCTATGACGAAGATTATGACTGTGATACTGGGGATTGAGAATTTTGATAATCTGGATGAGAAGATTACTCTGACGGATGAGATGTTCGCCGGATTGTATGAGCAGGATGCTACGCAGGCAGGTTTTCAGCCGGGGGAAGAGGTCCGGGTGATTGATCTTCTCTATGGTGCGATGTTGCCTTCGGGGGCAGAGTGCTGTATTGCGCTGGCAGATACAATCAGTGGTTCAGAGGCGGATTTTGCGGAGCTGATGAATAAGAAAGCAAGGAAGCTTGGAATGGAGAATACTCATTTCTGTGATTCTACAGGGCTGCATAATCCGGATCATTACAGTACGGTTAAGGATATTGCTGTTTTGATGAAGTATTGCATTAAGAATGATACGTTTCGTGAGATTGTGGAGACCTCCAGACATTCTACCGGAGTTACAAATATCCACCCGGATGGAATTACTTACTACAGTACAATGTTTAAAAATCTGTCTGATCCGACAGTCACAGGTGGAAAAATCCTCGGTGGCAAGACCGGCTATACCAGTGAGGCAGGGCACTGTCTGGTGAGTTTTGCGGAGATTGAGGGCAGGGAATATATCTTTGTTTCCGCAGGTGCTTCCGGAGCAGATGGAAATACGATTCCGCATATTCAGGATGCTGTGACTGTTTATAACAGGGTTGGTGCGGCGATTGAGGCGAAGATGAATGATAATAATAAATAAAATCTCCCACAAATTGTGACGCACATTGATATGCTACCCTCATATAGGACAATGAAATATAAAAGTCCTATATGGGGG
>ENA-ORUQ01003184-ORUQ01003184.1-human-gut-metagenome-genome-assembly--contig:-NODE-3184-length-11652-cov-2.898163_pt1 | contig 11652 bp, 6 predicted proteins | sample MGYA00242081_ERZ509211 | MGnify/ENA primary metagenome ERZ509211 (study PRJEB26280, sample SAMEA2338785) | human gut metagenome | biome: human gut; feature: human-associated habitat; material: faeces...
CAAACTCATAGCTTTTAGAATATTGGTGATTTACTTCTTCTTCATATATTGTAGATTCATTTGCACTTGCTTCATTAGATAATACTATGTATTTTTTCTTATTTAAATATGCTACTATAAGCGCTGAAAATGCTACTATAGATGAAAATGGTGTATGACCATTTAAATATCCTTGTTTATTAAGTTCTAACATATTTTTATCTAGTGTTCTTTTAACATAACATCTTTTATTCTCCCCATATCCAGCAGCCTCTGCTGTTTCTTCTGTTGCTCCTCTTGGGTTTATTACATAGCACATGTTGTTTGCAAAATCATCTTTAATCACATCTAATGTAACAATGGAGTCTTTACCTCCACCAATTGGAACTAAAGCACCAGTAAATTCATCACTTATATTAATTTCTGATTTTAATAGTTTATTTGTTCCAGCTGTAATATCCATAAATTCATCTATATTTGTTTTTATATTGTTTTTATAGAAGAATTCACCAAGTCCATAGAAATATAACTTTTTCCACCAATCGATTTGTTTTTGACTTAAATATATATTTTTTACAGTTACATGAGGTGCACAAGTTATTTTCCAATAACTTACAAGTTCTACCATTCCTAAATTAAAAACCATATTTTCTAATAATGCTTTATTAGGTATATTGTTTTTAGATTTATCCATTTTTGGAATAGTCCATGTTGGATTAAATTTTGAAAGTCCTACTATTTCAAATTCATAAGTTATTTTATATTCATTCTCATTTTCTTCTATTTTATACCAGTTATATGAAAATTCTGGATATTTTTTTCTTAATTCTAAAAAGTCCATTTTTGTCTCCTTTCGGGATTTTTGCAGGGATTTGGGACGTTCCGGGATTTTGGGACGTTCCTTAAATCCCTTTTTTCTATACTATGCTATTATATTGTAATTGCTTTGTAAAAGCAACTATTTTAAATAGTTGAAAATTAAAAATGTCCTTCATCTAAAAGGACATCTCTTTCTTTAAATTATCTTTATAAATTTATTTTTTCCAAATTGTAATATCTTTTCTTTTGGTTTTAGAATAATTGATATGTCTTCGATAATCTCACCATCCACTTTTACACCTCTACCTATTATCATTCTTTTAGCTTCACTTTTAGAAGGTGCAAATCCAACTTTTACAAGTAAGTCACAAATGCTTATTTCTTCATTACTTTCTATTTTAAATTGTTTTATATCTTCTGGAATACCACCTTTAGCAACTTGATTATATCTTTTTTCTGCAACAGCTATTTTATCTTCTCCGTGATACATTCTAACAATTTCTTCTGCATATCTTTTATGAGCTTTTACTATATCCTCTCTAATTAAATTTTCCGCCTCTTTTAAGTCTATATCTGTTGTAAGTCTAAAATAATCCATTAATACCTCATCTGGAATTTTCATGGTCTTTTCATACATTACCTCTGAACTTTCATCAATTCCAATATAGTTATCTAATGATTTACTCATTTTTTCTTTTCCATCTAATCCAACTAATAATGGGAATGTTAAAACAACTTGTCTTTCTTGCCCATAATCTTTTTGAAGCTCTCTACCGACTAAAAGGTTAAAAGTTTGATCTGTTCCACCAATTTCTATATCAGCATTTAATGCTACAGAATCATATCCTTGCATTAAAGGATACAAAAGTTCATGCATAGATAGTGGTAAATTGTTCTCATATCTATTTTTAAAATCATCTCTTTCTAGAATTCTTGCAACTGTGTATTTGCTTGTTAATTCTATAATATCTTTAAAATTCATCTTAGAAAGCCATTCTGAATTATATGCAATTCTTGTCTTATCTTTATCTAATATTTTTGTAACTTGCTTTAAGTATGTTTCTCCAGCCTTTCTTGTTTGTTCAAATGTTAAAGCTGGTCTTGTTTTACTTTTACCAGATGGATCTCCAATCATTCCAGTAAAATCGCCTATAACAAATACAACTTCATGTCCCATTTCTTGAAATGTCTTTAATGCTCTTAATACAACTGTATGACCTAAATGTAAATCTGGTCTTGATGGGTCTGCTCCCAATTTTATTGTAAGTTTTCTTCCTCTTTCTAATTTTTGTTTTAATTCTTCTTCCGAAAATATATCTACTGCTTTTCTTTTTATTATTTCTAATTTATTATCCATATTAATACTCTCTCCTATTCTATTTTAAATTTTTGATTATATTATATGAATTTTCGTAGAAGAACCCATCGATTATTGTTTTCATTTTAAACGACTGGGTCATAGCATCACCTCCTAAAAAATCAAAAAGACACATCTCCTTAAAGGACGACGTGTCTCGTGGTACCACCTTTATTTACAATTTAATAATTGCCTCTTTACAGCTTATCGTAGCTACACGTTAATTACTATAAGAAATGTAATTCGTAAATTTATATTCTAGCAATTTCCACCAAAGCATTGCCTCTCTACAAGTTACTATAAATTACTACTTAGTTTCTCTTTAAAACATAATTAAATTCAATTGTATTACTATTATACCTGCTGTTACCAATATTTGCAAGTATTATTTTATCATTTTATTTATACTATAGGGATTTAAGGAATGGACAGCGGAATAAAATTACCACACCCATTTAAAAGCGTCCCCATTTGTTGTAAAATATAACTAAAGGAGGATGCTTATGGAAAGGAAACATAAACAATATTCTGATGAATTTAAGCTTCAAGTTGTTAAAGAGTATTTAGAAGGTAGTTTAGGTTGTAGACGACTAGCTCAAAAATATAATTTACCTTCTAAAAATTACATTCTAAATTGGAAAGATCAATTAATTAAAAAAGGCCTTTTAGAAGATACACATAAAAAAATTCTTAAAACTCTTTCCAATAAAAATACAAAAACAGCTTATGAAAAACAGCTTGAAAGAGAGAACCTTGAACTTAAAGCACAATTAGCTTTTTATCAAGAAATGAAGAAACTAATTGAAGAAGATAAAAATAAAAAAAAATAGCTATTTTAAATTTAATAAATAAATTTCCAATATCCTTGCTATGTAAAATAGCAGAAATTGATAGAAGTAATTTTTACAAATGGTTAAAAAATCCTCATATTAATGCTTATGAAGGCTTTGATAATACTTTGAAAAATATTTTCAATATGAGTAATAAGACATATGGATATAGACGAATGCATTTGGCTATGAAGAAATTAGGCTTTAAACAAAATGAAAAAATTGTAAGAAAAAGGATGAAAATATTAGATTTAAAATGTGAAATTAGACAAAATAAAAAGAAAAACAACAATAATAATAAAGAAATAAATTCAAAATGTACAAATTATTTAAAACAAGATTTTAAAGCAACAGCACCAAATAAAAAATATTCAGTAGATATAACGTACTTGCCAACCAAAAAAGGAATGGTATATTTAAATGTGATAATAGATTTATTTGGAAAAATACCTATTGCATATAAATCAAGTTACTCATGTGATTCAAAATTAGCAGAAGAAACTATAGATGTACTAATTAATAAAAGGAAAAGTATAAAAAATGCAATAATACATAGCGATCAAGGAGTAACATATTTGAGTAAATCGTATATAGAAAAGCTATCAAAATTAAAAGTAATAAGAAGTAATTCTAAAAAAGGATGTCCATATGATAACGCATGTTCAGAAAATTTTTTCAGTATTTTTAAAATAGAAAAATTATATAGATTAGGATATATTCCAGCAGATAAAGAAGAAATGGATGAAATAATAGAACAATATATAGATTTTTATACAAATAGAAGAATAAGTATATCATTAGGCGGATTGACTCCTAAAGAATATTATGATAACTATATAGAAAAGAAGAAAAGATTAACCAAACTAGTTAGTTAATCTTAAAAAAAAATGTTTATTTTCAAATAGGGACACTTGTGGTAAAAAAGTTCCGCACTCCACACCGTCCCCAAATCCCTTTTTATGCATTTTGTTCTTCCTCATCTTGACCTTCTACATGAATTTTTAGATTTTTATATCTATCCATTCCTGTACCGGCTGGTATTAATTTACCTATCATAACATTTTCTTTTAACCCCATAAGCTCATCTGTCTTACCTTTTATTGCAGCTTCTGTTAATACTCTTGTTGTTTCTTGGAATGATGCTGCAGATAAGAAACTTTCTGTAGCTAATGATGCTTTTGTTATTCCTAATAATACACGTTTTGCTGTTGCAGGTCTCTTTCCTTCTGCTATAGCTTTTTCGTTTACTTCTTCTAGGTCATATACATTTACTAAAGAACCTGGGAATAAGTCTGTATCTCCATTATCTTCTATTCTAACTTTCTTAATCATTTGTCTTCCGATAACTTCGATATGTTTGTCGTTTATATCAACACCTTGGTTTCTATAAACTTTTTGTACCTCTTGCACAAGGTAAGTATATACTCCCTCTGCTCCTTTTACTTTTAGTATATCATTTGGATTTAATGAACCTGTAGTTATTGGGTCTCCGGCTTCTATTTCATCCCCATCCATAACTTTTAGTTTTGCACCAAATGGTATTGTATAAGTCTTAGAATCATCTTTAGAAGTAATAACAACTTCTTTCTTTTTCTTGTCTTCTACAACTTTAACTTTACCAGATATTTCTGCCATAATTGCAAGTCCCTTTGGTTTTCTAGCTTCGAATAGCTCTTCAACTCTAGGAAGACCTTGTGTGATATCTGCAACACCTGCAACACCACCAGAGTGGATAGTTCTCATAGTAAGCTGTGTACCAGGCTCACCAATTGATTGTGCTGCAATAACACCTACTGCTTCTCCTATATTTACTAAGTCTTTTCTTGCTAATCCCATACCATAGCATTTACGACATACACCTTGTTTTGATCTACATCCTAAAACAGAACGTACTTTTACTTTTTCAATTCCAGCAGCTACTATTTTATCTGCTATTGCATCTGTTATCATTGTATTAGTATCTACTAAAATTTCTCCAGTCTTAGGATCTTTTAAGTCTTCTATAACAAACCTTCCTAATAATCTTTCTCTTAAAGTTTCGATTATTTGGTTTCCTTCTTTTATATCACATAAAACAATTCCGTCATGGCTTCCGCAGTCTTCTTCTCTTACGATAATGTCTTGAGATACATCAACCAATCTTCTTGTTAAGTATCCAGAGTCAGCTGTTCTTAAAGCTGTATCTGAAAGTCCCTTTCTAGCACCATGTGCAGAAATGAAGTACTCTAAGGCATCTAGACCTTCTGCGAATGATGATTTAATAGGAATTTCTACTGCTCTACCTGTAGTACTTGCCATAAGACCTCTCATACCTGCGATTTGTCTTAATTGGTTCATGTTACCACGGGCTCCAGATTGAACCATCATGAATATTGGGTTTAAGTCATCAAAGTTTTCTTTCATGGCTTCTGTAACTTCATTTGTTGCTTTGTCCCATACATTAATAACAGCATTGTATCTTTCTTCGTCTGTTATTAAACCACGTTTATATTGTTTTCTTATTTGTTCTACTTGCTCTTCGGCTTTTGCTAATATATCAGCTTTTGCTGCTGGTACTTTAACATCTGCTGCAGAGAATGTAACCCCTGCAAGTGTAGAATATTTAAATCCTGTTGCTTTAATATAGTCTAAAACTTCTGCAGATTTAGATAACCCATGTACATTAATACATCTGTTTACTATATCTCCTAAGTTTTTCTTTATAACTGGGAAGTTTATCTCTAAGTCGAATTCGTGTTCTGGATCTGTTCTATCTACATATCCTAAATCTTGTGGAATTCCTTCATTATAAATAATTCTTCCTACTGTTGTTTGTACTTTCTTTGTTTTAACTATTCCGTCTACTTCTTTGCTAAATCTTACATATACTTTTGCATGTATTCCAACATCATGGTTTTCGTAAGCCATTATAGCTTCATCTTTATCTTTAAAGTACATACCTTCACCTTTTTCGCCATCTAAGGCCATTGTTAGGTAATAACTTCCAAGAACCATATCTAGTGTTGGGACTGTAACTGGTTTACCATCTTGTGGTTTTAATAAGTTGTTTACAGATAACATTAAAAATCTAGCTTCTGCTTGTGCCTCTGGTGATAATGGTAAGTGAATAGCCATTTGGTCACCGTCGAAGTCAGCATTAAATGGTGTACAAACTAATGGGTGTAATTTTATCGCTCTACCTTCTACTAAAACTGGTTCAAATGCTTGGATACCAAGTCTGTGTAATGTAGGCGCACGGTTTAACATTACTGGATGATCTTTTATAACATCCTCTAATATTTCCCATACTTCTGGACTTAATTTTTCTACCATTCTTTTTGCATTTTTAATATTATGTGCAATTCCTCTTCCTACTAATTCTTTCATAACAAATGGTTTAAATAATTCTACAGCCATTTCTTTTGGAAGACCACATTGGTATATCTTAAGTTCTGGACCTACAACGATAACTGAACGTCCAGAGTAGTCAACTCTTTTTCCTAGTAAGTTTTGACGGAATCTACCTTGTTTTCCTTTTAATAAATCTGATAATGATTTTAATGGTCTATTACCAGCGCCTGTTACTGGTCTACCACGTCTTCCATTATCTATTAATGCATCTACAGATTCTTGTAACATTCTCTTTTCGTTTCTTACAATTATCTCTGGTGCACCCAGCTCTAATAATCTTTTTAATCTGTTATTTCTGTTTATAACTCTTCTATATAAGTCATTTAAATCAGATGTTGCAAATCTACCACCATCTAATTGAACCATTGGTCTTAAATCTGGTGGGATTACAGGTACAACATTCATAATCATCCATTCTGGTCTGTTTCCAGATAGTCTGAATGCTTCTACTGTATCTAATCTCTTAACTAATTTTACTTTCTTTTGCTCACTTGCTTTAGAAATTTCTTTCTTTAAGCTTGCAGATAATTTTTCTAGATCTATTTTTTCTAGTAATTTTCTTAATGCTCCGGCACCCATTTCTGCTTTAAATGAATCTTTACCATATTTCTCTACAGCTTCATGATATTCTCTTTCATTTAAAACTTGTGCTTCCATTAAGCCTGATGTTCCTTTATCTGTTACTACATATGATGCAAAATATATAACTCTTTCTAGATTTCTTGGAGAAATATCTAGCATTAATGCTATTCTGCTAGGTATTCCTTTAAAGAACCAAATGTGTGCAATTGGTGCTGCAAGTTCGATGTGTCCCATTCTTTCACGTCTTACTTTTGATTTTGTAACTTCTACACCACATCTATCACAAACGATTCCTTTATATCTAACTCTTTTATATTTTCCACAGTGACATTCCCAGTCTTTTGTAGGTCCAAATATTCTTTCGCAGAATAAACCATCTTTTTCTGGTTTTAATGTTCTGTAGTTTATAGTTTCTGGTTTTTTAACTTCACCTTTTGACCATTCTCTTATTTTTTCATCAGAAGCTAAACCAATTTTTATTTTATCAAAGACTTCTAACTCGTCCATTTCTTGCCCCCTTGACTTTATTTTTTAGTTTCGCAAAACTATTTATTTAATTGCCCTGCCTAAATATAAAATTTAGGCAGCAATCTTTTTTAATCTAAATCTTCATCATCATCAAGATTATCTTTTGCTAAGTCATTACCATATAGGCCTTCATCATCTAAAAGTTCATCATTTTCGAATAATTCATCATTATCTTCTTCTTTGTCTAAATCGATTTCCTCATCGTCAGCTTCTATATATGAACTTTCAATTTCGCTTTCATTTAGAACTAAATCTTCTTTCTTCTTTGCTTCGTTATAGTCTATACCTTCGTCGATATCTTCTTTTAGTTCAATTTCTTTATTATCTTTTGTATATAATCTCATATCTAATCCTAATGATTGTAGTTCTTTTATTAATACTTTGAATGTTTCTGGAATTCCAGGTTCTGGAACATTTTCTCCTTTAACAATTGCTTCATAAGTTTTAACTCTTCCTACTACATCATCAGATTTAACTGTTAACATTTCTTGTAATGTATGAGCTGCACCATATGCTTCTAGTGCCCAAACTTCCATTTCTCCGAAACGTTGTCCACCGAATTGAGCTTTACCTCCTAATGGTTGTTGTGTAACTAAAGAATATGGTCCTGTTGAACGAGCATGTATTTTGTCATCTACTAAGTGATGTAACTTAAGCATGTACATAACTCCTACTGTGATTGGTTCAGCAAATGGATCACCTGTTCTACCATCATAAAGAATTGTTTTTCCATCTGGAGTATTTCCTGATTTAACTAATAATTCTTCTATTTCTTCTGATGTTGCACCATCAAAAACTGGTGTTGCAACATTCCATCCTAATTCTTTTGCTGCTAATCCTAAGTGTACCTCTAAAACTTGACCTAAGTTCATACGAGAAGGAACACCTAATGGGTTTAATAGGATATCTACTGGTGTACCATCTGGCATAAATGGCATATCTTCTTCTGGTAATATTCTAGAGATTGTACCTTTGTTACCATGACGTCCAGCCATTTTATCACCAACTGATATTTTTCTCTTTGTTGCTATATAACATCTTATTATTTGGTTTACACCTGGTCCTAATTCATCTGAATTATCTCTTGTAAATATTTTTACATCTACGATTGTTCCAGCTTCACCATGTGGTACTTTAAGTGATGTATCTCTAACTTCACGAGCTTTTTCACCAAAGATCGCACGAAGTAATCTTTCTTCTGCTGTTAGTTCTGTTTCACCTTTTGGTGTAACTTTACCAACTAAGATATCTCCTGGTCTTACTTCTGCACCAATTCTGATAATACCATTTTCGTCTAGGTCTTTTAAGCTGTCTTCACCAACATTTGGTATATCTCTTGTTATTTCTTCTGGTCCTAATTTTGTATCACGACATTCGCAATCATATTCTTCTATATGAATTGATGTAAATACGTCTTCTTTTACTAATCTTTCATTTAAAAGTATAGCATCTTCGTAGTTATAACCTTCCCATGTAGAGAATGCTACTAGTACGTTTCTTCCTAATGCCATCTCACCATTTTTAGTAGCTGGTCCGTCTGCTATAGTATCTCCTTTTTTAACTTTTTCTCCAGCCACAACAATTGGTCTTTGATTAATACATGTACCACCATTTGTTCTTTTAAATTTATTTAATTTATGTGTTTTTGTTGTTCCATTATTATATTTAACAGTAATTGCTTCACCTGTAACCTTTTGAATTACACCATCATCTTCTGCCAATATTAATATTCCAGAATCTTTTGCTGCTCTGTATTCCATACCTGTTCCAACTATTGGTGCTTCTGGGCTAATTAATGGAACTGCTTGACGTTGCATGTTTGCACCCATAAGTGCACGTTTTGCATCATCATGCTCTAAGAATGGTATCATGGCTGCACCAATTGAAACTAATTGTTTTGGTGAAACATCCATTCCTGTTACCATTTCTCTATCTACTTCTATGATATCGTTTCTATATCTAACTTTAACTCTTTTATTTACAAAAGTTCCATCTTCATTTAATGGCTCTTCAGCTTCTGCAATATAATTACCATCTTCGATGTCTGCACTCATATATTCAACTTTATCTGTAACTTTATGTGTTTCTGGATCTACTAATTTATATGGTGTTTCTATAAATCCATATTCATTTATTTGTGCAAATGATGAAAGTGCAGATATAAGACCAATGTTTGGTCCTTCTGGAGACTCTATTGGGCATAGTCTACCATAGTGTGTATAGTGAATATCACGAACCTCGAAACCTGCTCTTTCTCTAGAAAGTCCTCCTGGTCCTAATGCAGAAATTCTTCTTTTATGTGTTAATTCTGATAATGGATTGGTTTGGTCCATAAATTGTGATAATTGTGAGCTTCCAAAGAATTCTCTTATTGCAGATGTTATTGGTTTTGTATTAATTAATGTTTGTGGTGTTACTACATCTAAATCTTGAATTGTCATTCTTTCACGAACAACTCTTTCTAGTCTTGTTAAACCAATTCTAAATTGGTTTTGTAACAACTCACCAACACAACGTATACGTCTATTTCCTAAATGATCTATATCATCTATTTCGCCTAATTTATGGTCTAAATTTAATAGGTAGTTAACAGATGCTAAGATATCTTCTGTTGTAACATGTTTTGGAACTAATTCATCATATCTTTGTTCTATTGCATGATGTAAATCTTTTTCATCTGTGTTGTCTAAAATATTTTTTAATACTTCATAATTTACCATTTCTTTAAAATGTAAATCTGAAATATCTACATTTGTAACAAAATTATGAATGTTTACTGTTCCATTTCCTATTATTTTTACTGGCTTATCTTCTACTCTTACTTCTACAACGTTTATACCAGAATTTTGGATTTCGTCAGCCATATCTTTTGATATAACTTCTCCTGCTTCTACAAATACTTCACCTGTTTCTGGATTTACTATATCTGTATGTGCAATCTTTCCTTCTATTCTTGTTGCTAAACTTAATTTTTTGTTGTATTTATATCTACCAACTTTTGCTAAATCATATCTTCTTGCATCAAAGAATAATCCGTTAAATAAGTTTTTAGCAGCATCAACTGTTGGAAGTTCCCCCGGTCTTAATTTTTTGTAGATTTCAATTAATGCTTCATCTTGAGTTTTTATTGGGTCCTTTTCTAATGTTACTCTTAATTTTTCTTCATTTCCAAAGAAATCAAGTATTTGTTCATCTGTTGCTAATCCTAAAGCTCTTAATAATGTTGTTACTGGAATTTTTCTAGTTCTGTCTACACGAGCATAAAAAACATCATTACTATCTGTTTCATATTCTATCCATGCACCTCTTATTGGCATTACTGTTGATGTAAATAATTTTTTACCTGTTTTATCATAGGTAAAATCATAATAACATCCTGGTGAACGAACTAATTGGCTTACTACAACTCTTTCTGCACCATTTATAATAAATGTTCCACTATCTGTCATTAAAGGGAAATCTCCTAAATAAATTTCTTGCTCTTTAATTTCTCCCGTTTCACGATTTATTAATCTTACTTTTACATGTAAACGTGTAGAATATGTAGCATCTCTTTCTTTAGCTTCTTCTAAAGAATATTTTGTTTTTTCTTCCATGTAGTAATCAAAAAACTCTAGAACCAAATTTCCTGAATAGTCGATAATTGGTGAAATGTCTTTTAAGACTTCGCCTAATCCTTCCTCGACAAACCACTCGTAAGAATCTCTTTGCACCTTAATTAAGTTAGGCATTTCTATAAAGTCTCCAACTTTTGCAAAGTCTTTTCTTGAGCTTTTTTCATGCTTAATTTCTTTTAACAACTAAATCACCTCTAAAACAAAATATAAGCAGTTTGAAAAAAATTGTATATGAACATTGAAAAGTCCCTCTTGCATTTAAAATTTTATACTAATTTCCAAACTCCTGCTTTATAAGTTTTTCCATTAATATATCCTTTTAAATCAATTCCTCTTTCCAACTAATATAACCGTTTTTAGGCAACAAAAAGGCATGCTGGCAATTACCTATTTTTTTCTTTTGCCAACCTACCTTATTTTTTTAATTACTTTTTTCTAAATATTTTAATTATTTTTACCACCTTTTCAGCGTTTAAAATACCTTTTGTATCATAGCATAATTTACCATGTTTTGTCAACGAAATATAGTAAATTTTTACATATTTTTATT
>ENA-ORUQ01003190-ORUQ01003190.1-human-gut-metagenome-genome-assembly--contig:-NODE-3190-length-11636-cov-11.984889_pt1 | contig 11636 bp, 8 predicted proteins | sample MGYA00242081_ERZ509211 | MGnify/ENA primary metagenome ERZ509211 (study PRJEB26280, sample SAMEA2338785) | human gut metagenome | biome: human gut; feature: human-associated habitat; material: faeces...
CACGGTCGTCACCGATGCGTTTGGTCAGGGAGGCGATGGCCGGGCGCAACGGCAGACCGACGCGCTCGACGTCGGCTCCGGCACGCGGTTTGAGACCGGTGCCCTCGTACACGGTACCGATGAAATCGGCCCAACGAGCGCCCAGTTTATTGGCCATGCCGGCACGCGCATTCTGCTCATGGATGGCAATCGGAATGCCCATCTTGTGTGCGGTGGCGTAGACGGGGGCGGAAGCATACCCGCCGAATCCGGCCACGACATCCGCATGCCGCGTTTCAAGAATGGAGCGCACCTTGGCGGTTTCTCGCTTCCATTTTGCCGGGAAGCGCAGCATGTACAGGTTAGGGCGACGCGGGAACGGCACTTTTTCGATGGTGTCGAGCTCGTAGCCGGCCTCCGGCACCAAATCCTTCTCCAAACCCACCGCAGTGCCGATGACGGTGACCTGTGCCGTGGGTTCGATGTCGCGAATCGCCCCGGCGACCGCGAGCAGCGGATTGACATGTCCGGCGGTACCGCCGCCAGCAAGAACGATATGTGGTGTGCCTTGATTCATGATTACCGAGTCTACTTACGCACTCTGACGCGACTGTTTTATCTGCGGTTGAGAGCGCATAAGTCCCACAACCAGTCCGGCCGCCGTCAAGCACATAATCATGGATGAGCCACCTGCGGAGACGAACGGCATAGGCACGCCCAATACCGGGAACACACCCACGACCACGCCGATGTTGACCATGGCCTGGCCCACGATCCAAATGGCGACGCACATCAGCACCATGGCAACATAACGATCGGTGACCTGCAATGCGATGACGATCATGCACCAGGCGAGAATCGCGAAGAACAGCAATACGATGGCGCAACCGACGAATCCGGTCTCCTCGCCGATGATCGCGAAAATGAAATCGTTATGGGCGGCCGGCAGGTAGTTCCATTTCTCCCGCGAATTGCCGATGCCCAATCCCAGAAAACCTCCGGAGGCGATGGCGTACTTGGCGTGAATGGACTGGTAGCATACGCTCTGCGCGTCAGCGGCCGAGCAATCGCCATATGTGGCCAGAATACGACGCAAGCGGTTCGGGCTGGAAACCGCCAATGCACCGACCATAACCACCGCGCCCAATACGCCGACTCCCATCCATTTGCCGGGGAACCCGACGATCAGAAAGGCCACGCCTCCGATGAAGACCAGAATCATGGCCGTGCCGAGGTCCCTGCCGCCCATCACCAGCGCCACGCCTATCGCATACAACACCAACGGCGCGGCATATGCTTTGATTCCCTTCTTGTGGTACATCTTGCTGCAGGCATGCAACGACGAGGGCAGCCATATGCACATCGCGAACTTCATGAATTCGGCCGGCTGGATAGTGGTGAAGCCGAGGTCCAGCCAACCTCTGTTGCCGTAGACGTCGTGACCCAAAGGAGTAAAGGTCAGCGCCTGCAACAGGCAGGCACCCACCACAAAGAACACGCCGGTCCGTTTCCAGAACGTCACCGGCATCATCAATGCCACGAAGCCCAGCACCAAGCCGATCAGGCAAAACGCGCCCTGGTTCAGAAGCTGAAGGAACGGCGACTTGCCCAGTGCGGCCATGGTGACCGTGGAGCTGGAGAACACCATGATCAGGCCGAAGCATGTCAGCCCCACCACGGCCATGCGGAAGCCGTGGTAGCACCATAGCGGGTTGAGCAAGCTTCGCCAACCCGTGTAGTCGGCGATTTCGAGTGAGGGCTTGTCAGGGGCTCTGTATGCCTTACGCTTATGGGTATCAGTGGAGGCCATGCACCTCGCTCCACGTCTTGGCTGCGGCGGCGAATCGATTGCCTCGATCCGCATAGGACTTGAACTGGTCCATGGAGGCGCAGGCCGGAGCCATAAGCACGATGTCGCCGGCGGCGGCATACGTGCCGCAGGCTTCGACGGCACGGTCCATGACGGTATCGTTGTCTTCGGGATCGATGATGGTCACCGGGATGTCCGGAGCTTGGCTGGCAAACGCTTCGATCATCGGCTGCTGGTCTTTGCCGATGATGACGGCCGCTTTGATGGTGTGTGCCTGGTCCTTGACCAGGTCCTCGAATCGACTGCCTTTGGCCAGACCTCCGGCGATCCAGATCACAGACTTGGCCGGGAAGCTGGACAGCGAGGCGCGTGCCGCATGACCGTTGGTGGCTTTGGAATCGTCCACAAAACGAACAGAGCCGCCCTCGACTGCGGCCTCAGCCACGGTTTCGATGCGATGGCCGCCCGGCTTGAACGAGGTAAGCGCCTTCAACGCGGTATCGCGATCAGCGCCAAGTCCCAGCACCAACGCCAATGCCGTCAATGCATCGGCCACCAGATGCGGGTACAGTGAGCCGTCCGGCTCTGCCAGATGCGTGAAATCGGTGATGGCGGCCAGTCTGACCGACTCTCCTACTGCGCCGCCGGCCACGCCGCTCCTGTCCACGATCCAGCCATCTTCAATGCCGATCTGGCCGGCTTGAGGGGCCTCGAGCGTGAATCCCACCTTGCGGCATCCTTCGGCAGTCTGAGCCTCGGCCGCCAGTTCGCTGACTTTGGCGTCCTGCGCATTGTAGACGATGGCGCGTTTGGCGTTGTGGAACACCTTGGATTTGTCGGCGGCGTAATTCTCGCGCCCGCCATGCCAGTCGAGGTGATCGTCGGCGATATTGGTGATCGCCGCGCAGTCAAGTGCCAGCGAATCGGTGAAGTGCAATTGGAAGGAGCTCAGTTCCACGCACAGTACGTCGTGCTGCGGATTGGTGGCGCAACGAGACAGGCTCATGCTCATGTCTCCGGAGGCGATATTGCCGGCGGTCGGCGCGTCGAGTCCGCAGGCGGTGAGCATTTCCGAGGTCATCTCGGTGGTGGAGGTTTTGCCGTTGGTGCCGGTGATGCCGATCCATGGAGCCGGAGTACCGGTGCGCTCGTTATTCACACGCAGCTGCCATGCGAATTCCACCTCGCTCATCACGGGGATGCCACGGCGTTGGGCTTCCAGCACGAACGGGGTGCGGGGGTTGAACACCGGGGACGACATGACGTAGTCCACGTGGTCCCAGTCCACGTCATCAAAGGAGTGGAGATCGGCCTCGGGCTTCCTCTCGTCGACGCCAACCACGTGGGTGCCGCGTTCCCTCAATACCTCCGCCAACGAGGTGCCGGACACCCCCAGTCCGGCGATCACCACTGTCTTATCCGCTACTTGCATTGTTCCTCCTGATATAGGAATTCCGTGGGTGAGCATAATCCACCCAGATTTCCGCTAGCTGAACAGCAGGCCGGAGCGGGTGACCCAGTCGCCGTAGAAAATCGTCAGGGCGAGCAGCACGAAGATGAGTTCGATCATCCAGAACCGCACCACCACCTTGGTTTCGGTCCAACCCTCCAGTTCGAAATGATGGTGAATCGGCGCCATTTTGAATACACGTTTGTGGGTCATCTTGAAGTACCCGACCTGGATGACGTCGCTCATGGCTTCCATGACGTACAGTCCGCCCAGAACCACCGCCAGGAATTCGGCGTGCGTGGCGATGGACAGGGCTGCGAACAGACCACCCAAGGCCAGGGAACCGGTATCACCCATGAAAATCGATGCGGGGTTCGAGTTGTACCACAGGAAGCCGAAGCAGGCGACGGCCGCGCATACGGCGATGACGGTCAGATCGAGAGGATCGGACACGGCATAGGAATATCCGCCATGGCTGCCGCCCTTGATGTGGTAGCTTTCCCAGAATGCGATGATGCCAAAACCAGTGAAGGCGATCATCGACGAACCTGCCGCCAGACCGTCAAGTCCATCCGTCAAATTCACTGCGTTGGTCCATGCGGTCATCAGGAAGTTCACCCAGATGACGAACAGGATGATGGCTACGGCACGGCCGGCGAAGTCGAAGTTGAAGAACGGCTGTTCGATGAAGCTGATGCCTGCCTGCGCACTGGGGAATCCCGATTTGGTGGGAATCAGCAGCGCAAGTACCGCGTAGATGGTGGCGAAGATGAACTGGCCGATGAACTTGCCGCCCACCGATAGGCCTTCGTTCTGCTTCTTACGCACCTTGGCGAAGTCGTCGATAAAGCCCAGCAGACCCATCGACAGCATGGCGAACAGTACGAGCGCCGCGGACCAGGAGGGCACGTCGCCCGAACGCAGGTATCGGTACAGTGCGGAGGATGCCCAACCGAGCAGAATCGCGAAGTTGATGACCACGCCGCCCAACGTGGGGGTGCCGCGCTTGACCAGATGCGACTGCGGCCCATCCTGGCGGATGTACTGGCCATAGTGCAGCTTGTGGACCAGCCGAATCAGCAGCGGGGTGCCGACTAAGGTGACGATGAGCGACACCAGCATTCCAATGATCAGAGCAATCACGTGCAGCTTCTCTTTCTTGTCGGTTTCTTGGGGTGGTTATCAGGTCAGTTCTTTGCCCAGCGTTCAGCCAAAGCGCTCAGGCCTGACGCGTGCGATCCCTTGAGCAGTACCACAGCGTCGGGATGGTTGCGAGCCAAGTCGATGACCAGCTGTTCGGCCGCATCGATGTCGTGTACGCAATCCACCGACGCGGATTGGCTCTGACGGGCACCGTCCGCCAGAGCCTGTGCCAGTGCATCGAGATGTTGGTCTTGGGCGGAACCGACCGCGATGATCGCGTCGATGCCCAATTCGTCCGCATACGTGCCGATCGAGGTGTGCAATGCCGTTTCATCGGCGCCGAGTTCCAGCATGGCACCCAGCAGCGCCACGCGGAACGGCTCCTTGCCGTCATTTGAGTTCCAGGCCTTCAACCCGTTCAGGCCGGCTTTCATGGAGTCGGGATTGGCGTTGAAGGAATCATCGATCAGCGTGAAGAAAGTCCCCTCGTGATTCACCGTGGACAATGCCATGCGATGAGGGCTGATGGTGTGCTGCGAGGCCAGAATCCGTGCCACCGTTTCGGGTGCCATACCGTAACGCATCGCCACGGTTGCGGCGGCCAACGCGTTCATCACATTGTGACGTCCAGGAATGCCCAGATGCACCGGCGTATGGTTGCCGTCCGCATCGACCAACGTGAATTCAGCATGATCGGACCGGTCGGCAGTGACATCAATGGCCCGCACCTCGGGCTCCTGCGACGATCCCAAGCCGAACCACAGCACGTCGCCGTTGGCCAGGCCGGCCATGGGAACCACGTGTTCGTCATCGGCGTTCAGTACCGCGGTGCCTCCGGGAAGCAATCCCTGCACGATCTCGCTTTTCGCCTGTGCGATGCGTTCGCGGGAGCCGAATTCTCCAAGGTGAGCGACGCCGACCTTCAATACGATTGCCGTGTTCGGCGGTGCGATACGGGTCAGTCGCGCGATTTCGCCGATATGGCTGGCACCCATCTCAGCCACGAAGAACCGGGTGTGCTCATCGACCCGCAACGCAGTGAGCGGCAGGCCGATCTCATTGTTGAACGATCCCACCGGAGCCACGGTCGGACCTACGGTGGCAAGCAGGGAGGAGAGCAGATCCTTGGTGGTGGTCTTGCCCACCGAACCGGTCAATCCGATGATGTCGAAGTCGCCGTCCAGCTCGCGGCGGCGAACGATGTTGTATCGGGCGAGTTCGCCAAGGGCGTCGACCGTGTCTTTCACTACGATCTGCGGAAGGCCATCGGACTTCACCTCATGGTCGACGATGGCCACCGTGGCTCCCTGTCCAGCGGTTTTCGCCACAAAGTCATGCCCATCGACACGCTCGCCTCGGATGGCCACAAACACCGATCCGGGGCCGGCCTGCCGCGAGTCGCTGACCGTATTGGTGGCTCGAGACTCGGAACCGGCGTCTCCGATCAATCGACCATCGACGGCCTTGGCGATCTCCTCCACGCTCATCGGAACCATGGTGTTTCAAACTCCTTTACGATTACGCTTCGTCCCGTATCCACGGACTTAATTGAGATTATTGGCCACATGCAGGGCACTGCGTATGTTGTTTTTCCTCACGCCGGCGGCCAGCACCATGGCGATGGCCAAGGACATGTGCCCGAGTCGGACGCGGTCATACATTGCCGGTGAATCCGCAGCCATTTCATCCGATTCGGGTGTCGACGAGGTCATGGACATGTCATGTTCCGCAACGAATGCGTAGCGTGTCTTCAATTCGTTCAAGCTTGCGCTTGCGTTGACATCCTCCGTGCCCAGTACATCCACGTTCACCGATTCCAACGCATGCTCGGCCAACGTGCGGTCATCCATGGCGATGATCACGGCCGCCACACCGTCTTCGGCGCACACGGACAGCGCGCGCTGCATATCGAGGATGCCCAGAGGATAGTTCAGGTTCATGGTACGTGTCATCGACGTGGACCCGGATGCGGTGATTACCGCCACCGGATTGCCCAGCATGTGCAGGAATTCGGAGAGCTGGGACACGCCTGCGTCGACGGCCTGCTCATCCGCACCGGTCACCGCGAACACCGCCATGGCATTGGACGGTCCGCCGGCCAGACCGCTGGCCAGATCGCCGAGTACGCGATCGTCGAAATCGCCGTAGAGCAACGGTATATCGGCATTGGCGATCTGCCCTTTGGACGCGCGTGGCAGCAACGCCGCATAGGCACCGGCCTGTGCGGCATGCAGTACATCGGGTTCCTGCTCATGCGTGCAGATGAACAGCGAGCCGGGAATCACGGTGTCCACGGCATCGCTGAGTGAGGTAATGGTGACATTGGTGGCGAAGGGTGGATCGACTTCAAAACCGTACCGTTCGACCAGCATTCCCAGGGTCACCCGCTGGGCGATGGATTCACTCACTGCACTCATGGGCTATCGCCTTTCTCCCCTGATCCTTACCACGTGACTGGAATAGCATTTTTGCGTGGACTGGAGACAGGCACCTCGTATTTCTGCATAAGGAACTCACAAATCTGTGCGGAAACAGGGCCGGCCGTCAGCCCGCCGAACACACCATTCGGATCCTTCATCACCACGGTGACCGCATAGCGCGGGTTGTCCGCGGGAATCACCACGGAATAATCGGAGATAATGGACGAGAGCGTACCATCCGAGCCCTGCACCTCTGCGGTACCGGACTTGGCGGCCATGCGGTAACCATCGACCTTGACGAACTTGTTGTAGCCTTCCGCCACTGATTCCATCGCATTCATCATGTCCGATGCGACCTTTTCATCCACCACGCGGGTGGCTTCGCCCTTCTTGGTCTCAGTGGTCTTGCCATTGGCATCGGTGGTTGATTTGATGATCGACTGCTGCTGCTTGACACCCTTGTTCGCGATGGTGGCCACCACGTTGTTGAGCTGCAGGGCGTTGACGGTGTAGCCCTGACCAAACAGGATGGTGTTGCGCGTACGCAGATCCCACGCCGAAGGGTTGGTGAGCAGACCGCTCGATTCACCGGGCAGGTTCAGTCCGGTCGGTTGTCCGATGCCGAATTTGGTCAGGTACTCGTAGCGTTGCTCATCCGGATAGTTCTCCCCGGCCATAATCATGCCGACGTTCGATGAGTTCTGCAGAATGCCGGCGAGCGTCCAGCGCTCAGTGCCATGGTCGAATGAGTCCTTGTAGGTCTGGCCCTCCTGTGTGATGTGGTCCGGGACCGACAATTGATCGCTCATCTTATGCAGTCCCATCTGCAGATAGCCGGACATGGAGATAACCTTGCCCACCGAACCAGGCTCGAAGGTTTCGGACACGGCCCGAGACGGGCTCATCTTCGCCGCATCGGTACCAGCCTGTACTTCATCGCTATCGGCCAGTGCGAGAATCTCCCCGCTCTGGACATCCTGCACCACGGCGATCGCCCACGCTGCACCATACTTGGATTCGGCCTCCTTCAAGACCTTTTTGACATACCATTGCACATCACGGTCAATGGTCAGGGTGACATCGTCGCCATTTTTGGCCGCCACCGATTCGGTCATGGTGCCGGGAATCTCTTCGCCGCCATTACCACGCTGGTAGGTTTCATGGCCATCGGTTCCGGTAAGCGTCTTGTTCTCGACCTGCTCGATGCCGGCGACGCCATCGCCGTTGTCGTTCACGCCGCCAAGCAGCGCGCCCATGAGATCGCCATCCGCATACAGTCGTTCACTGCTCAGCTCACCCCAGACAATACCGCCCAGGTGCAACGACTCGATGCTGCGCTTGACCTGCGGAGTCACATCTTTCTTCAGAATCACATACTGCCCGGTACCGGACAGATCAGCGCCCAGTTCCATGGCGTTCATATCCAGGACTTTGGCCAGCAGTCGGCCCACGGCCGCCGCTCCGGTAGCGCCCACGGGTTTGCCGTCAATTTCGTGGCAGTAATCACGGGTGTTGTCATTGCAAGTAATCGGCTCGAACTCCTGTGCAGCCTCCGGATTGGCGACGATAGTATAACGCTCCACGCTTTGAGCGAGCACGGAGCCGTTGGCGTCGAGGATACGCCCACGTTTGGCGCTCAACGTCACGGTCAGGGTGCGGTTAGCCGTGGCCGCTTGTGCGGTTTGACGGCCGCCGATGAGCTGGGTGGAGGCCAGCTGAATCACGCATGCCGACGCCACCAACGCCAATGCGGCGCCGATGGCGATGCATTTGAACGCGAAGGTCTTGACCTTGGCGAACTCTACGATGCGACGAATGGTGTTCACTGGGTTCCGCCTTTGTTGGACTGGTATCCGCTTAAGTCGATGGACACTGATCCCTGCTGCGGGACCATGCCCATGTCGCTGGCCTTGTCGGGCAGGTTCGCGACCAATTGATCGAGTTTGGCCTGATCGTCTTCGATATCTTGGGTAAGTCTGTTGATGTTGGTTTCGATCTGTGCCGCCTCAAACGAGTTCTGCACCATCTGGGTACGCAGCATCAGCGCGCCGAACAAGGTGCCGACGAGGAAGATCACTGCAATGGCCACGTGCACCAGCGGTGCGCTTCTTGTTCTGGTCCATTCGATGACCCGTCCGACGACATTGCCCTGCTCGTTTCCACGCGGGTTGGAGACCACCCGCAGCTCAGGTCGGGAGGAGGACTGATGCTTGGTGTGCGGTCGGTTCGAGGCTGGAGCCGCGTTCGATCGAATGCTACGTGCAGTTGCCATATGCTGTTATCCCCTCCTTGTACGAATTCGTGCCGTGTTTTTGGCTCTGCCCGGAGACGCGGAGCCTTGTATCTTGACGTCATTCAGGCCCTGCGCGGTTTGCGTAAAGCGTTTCCTCCATCGTGACGGAATCTCACGGCTGACTTCCACCGCCCGCAACCGCACCGAAGCCGATCTCGGGTTGGCTGCGATTTCATGTTCGTCGGCCTTGATGGCACCTCGCGTGAGATCCGTGAAAAACGGTTGGGCATCCGGCGGTATGACAGGCAGGCCAGCCGGAACATCCACTCGCAGCCCTTGTGCCATGAACGATTTGACGGTTTTGTCTTCGAGCGAATGATAGGACTCCACCACCAGTCGTCCCCCGACATGCAGTCGGTTCGCGGCCTGCGGCAATGTGGAGGCGAGCTTGTCCAATTCGCCGTTGACTTCAATGCGCAACGCCTGGAAGACGCGTTTGGCGGGATTGCCCGCCGGGCGGTGGGCTTGCGGCACCACTTCATCGACCAGACGGTTGAGCTGTGCGGTGGTGGTAAACGGCTCCTTGTCTCGACGCGCCACGATGGCGCGGGCGATCTGACGCGAGAAACGCTCTTCACCGTATTCCTTGAATATGCGGACCAGTTCCGCCGCATCATAGGTGGCAAGAATCCGTTCGGCCGTCAACGGCTGGCTGACGTCCATGCGCATATCCAGCGGCGCATCATGCGAATAGGAGAAGCCACGATCGGTTTCGTCGATCTGCAGGCTGGATAATCCCAGATCCATGAATACGGCGTCCACGCGTTCGATGTCTTGGTCCGCCAACACCTGATCGAGCTGATCGAAGGCGGCATGCACCGGAATGAATCGATCGGCGAGCCCCTCCCGTTCCATACGTTCGGTGGCCAGCCCCAGCGCTTCACTGTCACGGTCAATGCCGATGAGCCGAGCCTGAGGCGCGGCCTTGAGGAAGGCGATGGAATGGCCGGCAAGGCCCAGGGTGCAATCCACTGCGATGGCGTTCTCATGTTCCAGGGCAGGTGCCATCAGGTTCACGCAATCGTCAAGCAATACCGGCAGATGAATATTCGCCACATCAACCATCAGAATTCCACCTCCGGCAACACATCGTCAGCAATATCGGAATATCCCTCTTCCTTCTCGGCGAGGTAGGACTCCCACGTGTCCTTATTCCACAGTTCGGCACGGGTGCCAACGCCGATCACCACGACGTCGGAACCCAGATTGGCGTAATCGCGCAGCATCTGCGGCACCAGCACGCGGCCCTGCTTGTCCGGCTGCTGGTCGACGGCACCGGAAAGGAACACACGCAGGTATTCGCGGGCGGCTTTGTTTCCCACCGACACACGCTGAATCTGCGAGGCGATACGTCGAAATTCGTCGAACGGCAGCAGGTACACGCACCGTTCCTGGCCTCGGGCCATGACCAGCCCCTGCCCCAGCTGGGAGCGGAATTTGGCCGGAAGCGCTATACGGCCCTTGGCATCGATCTTCGGCGTATATGTGCCGAGAAGCAATGGCGGCAGACCAGCCATGAGATCGGCCATAGTGGTGGAGCCTTGTGCGTTGGCATCAGCGTCGCGAATCGTCTGATCGGCAACCATGGCTCCACCTCCTTCATCGTTACGTGGGATACACTTCGGCCAACTGGCTCACCACTCTACCCCACGATTCCCCATTTCTCCCCACTCATGCACGATTTGCTCACCCTTTTAGGGCAATTACCGATGGATTGCGCGTGTCGGCCACGACTGTCGCACGAATGGACGCTCCGCACATCCAATCCACGTCGCGCACCCCACCGACCGAGCAGCATGGTGAATTCACGCTGAATTCACCTATTCCGAGTTGTCCGCATCACTGACGTAGGGGGTGTGCGGTAAATTTGAATGCCTTAAGTTTTTCTGCCCCACGGAAATGGAACGAAGAGAACAGCATGTCGAGTTACGCCTCCCAGCTGCATGAAGAGCAGCAGGCCGTCGATCGCGCCTATGGACGATTGGATGATCTGCGAGCCGAAATGTGGCAACGCCTGGACACCGTACGCGCCGCCGGCTCCCACGGATCCCCCACGCAACGCAGCGAACGAGACTCCTTTGCCACAATGTACGAAAACCGCCTCACGCAATTGCGCAGCGTTGAGGATCGGCTGGTGTTTGGCCGTCTCGATGCCAAGAACGGCGACCGTCATTACATCGGCCGCATCGGCCTGTCGAGCCCGGACCATGAGCCGATTCTGACCGACTGGCGTGCCGAAGCCGCACGTCCTTTCTATGAGGCGACCCCTTCCAATCACGGCGACATCGTGATGCGCAGGCATATCACCTTGAGTTTCCGCGAAGTCGTGGGCGTTGAGGATGAGGTGCTCGACGTGCATTCAGACCAGGTCGGCCAGGCGTCTTCCGCCGGCACATTGACCGGCGAGGGTGCGCTGCTGGCTTCGTTGAGCTCACGCCGCACCGGCAAGATGACCGATATCGTGGCCACCATTCAGGCCGAGCAGGACCGCATCATCCGCTCCGACATGAATCGCGCCGTGGTGGTGCAGGGCGGCCCCGG
>ENA-ORUQ01003197-ORUQ01003197.1-human-gut-metagenome-genome-assembly--contig:-NODE-3197-length-11610-cov-10.353440_pt1 | contig 11610 bp, 9 predicted proteins | sample MGYA00242081_ERZ509211 | MGnify/ENA primary metagenome ERZ509211 (study PRJEB26280, sample SAMEA2338785) | human gut metagenome | biome: human gut; feature: human-associated habitat; material: faeces...
TGATGCGCCCCTCCCCGGGCACAGCCGTGATGAGGGCGGGCACCTCCACAAGGCCGTTTGCCACCAGCGTGGAGGGGGCAGCGTTCCCATCCGGCAGGTGCCAGAAGGCCCGCAGGGTCATGCCCTGCCACTCGCCGTCGGCTTCCACCCGCAGGGCGTAGATGCCCTGGTTTTTGGTGTAGCCGAAGCGGAGCAGGCCATCGTACCCCTGCAAAGCAGCCCCGCCGCCCGAGGATAAATGGATCTGACGTTCGATCATACAGTTTCACTCCTTTTGTCGTGGTTTTCGCGTTCAAAAAGCTTGACTTTGGTTAGAGTTTCCGGTAAGATTGTGAAAAGACTGCAGAAGGTTTGGTGGATAAAATCTAACCAAAATCAGCTTGTGAGGCTATAATATCTGATTAAATTCAGAAAGTCAAGGAAAAATCTGAATCCGGTTAGAAAACCGGCGTTCTGCACAAGAAGGAGTGCAAAATTTGTGTTTTATGACTGCTACACGGCCCTGTGTCAGGCCAGAGGCATCAGCCGCAGCCGGGCCGCGCAGGAGATGGGCTTGAGCAACTCCACAGTGACCAAATGGAAAAACACCGGGGCGACCCCCTCGGGCGAGACGCTGGCCAGGGTGTCCGCCTATTTCGGTGTGCCGGTGGGGGAGCTGCTGGGCGAAGCCGTCTCGTCGGTGCAGGAGGAGCGGAAGCTGCCCGAAGGGGCCGTCCCGTTCGATCCCGCTCTCACGGCTCCGCTGCTGGGCACGGTGCGTGCAGGCCTGCCCATGTATGCGGAAGAAAACATTGAGGGCTACATCCCCATCACCCGGAAGGACGGGGCACGGTACTTCTGGCTCCGTGTTCGGGGCGACAGCATGAACGCCGTAGGCATTTCGGAAAACGATGAGATCCTGGTGCGGGAGCAGCCGGAGGTGGAAAACGGCCAGCTTGCCGTGGTGATGGTCAACGGCGATGAAGCCACCGTGAAATATTTCCGTCAGGAGGGGAGCCTTGTGGTCCTGACCCCCAAAAGCTTCAACCCTGTGCACCAGCCCCAGATCTATGATCTGAAACGGGTGCAGGTGCGGGTGGTCGGCCTTGTGGTGGAGTGCCGCAAGGTGTTCTGAAAAAAGAAGATGGCCCCTGCGGGGCAGAATAGGAGGCTCGCTATGAAATGGAGGACCGTTCTGTGCACAGCGCTGTTTTTGTGCGGTACCGTGCTGCTTTCTGCCTGCGGTGGGGGAGAGATGCCCGCGCCTGCGGAACCGCCCGCTTCCAGTGAGGGATCGGCTCCCTCTCAGCCGGAGGAAGTGCCCGCCCCCTCGGAATCGGCTTCTTCCAGTGAACTGGAGCCGCCAGCATCCAGCGTGCCGGAAAAAGAGAATCCATTGATCGTGAATGGCGTGCTGAAAAGCTACGATACCGGCAAGCAAAAGGATGTTGTTCTGCCCAGCGGGAAGTTTACCAAAATTGATTCGGGATGCTTCAAAAATAATACCACCATGGAATCGGTGAGTATCCCGGAAGGCGTTACGGAGATTGGCTTTGCCGCATTTTCAGGGTGTTATAATCTGAAATCTGTGCAGCTGCCAAAATCTCTGGTGAAGATTGAACAGTCTGCATTTTTAGATTGTGTATCACTGGAAGAGATTACTTTCCCTGAAAACAGTAGACTGGAACTTTACCAGTCAGCATTTGAAAATTCAGGGCTGTTGAAGGTTTTTATCCCGTCAAATATTCGGATAACGAATGGTGGAGTATTTGCAGATTGCAAGAAACTTATCAGTGTATATCTTGAGGGACAGGAGACCATAGAAAAGCAAACATTTGCAAGTTGTTATTCTTTGCGAACAGTCATACTTGGTAAGGCAACGAAGGAAATTCGAGCGGGGGCATTTGATGGATGTTCGAATTTATCGGATGTCTGGTATGCTGGAAGTTGGGACGAATTGCTTTCGGGGTGCAATAAGGAGTGGAATGGAGCATTCTTTAATGCGGAACACCATGAAGGTGCTCCAAGCGATTGACTAGAATACCAAAACAATAAGAAACCCGGGGACAGCATCACAGCTGTCCTCGGGTTTTTGTGCGTTCGGGAATCTTATACTTCCTCGGTCTCCTCGTCGTCCTCCTCGTCGGCGAGAGCTTCTGCATGGATGCGCTGGCGCAGGCGGGTACGGAACTCCTCGGCGGGGATGCCGCTCTGGTTGGGGGTCAGGTCCGGGGCGGGCTTGCCGTCAGGCAGGTGGGCACCAAAGGCCGGCACAAAGAAGAACTTGCGCACGACAAAGATCAACGCAATGGCACCCACGCTGATGAGGTTGTCCAAAGCCGATTCGTGGCCGACCACCATGTGGCGGGCAATGGCGTAGAGCAGCACTTCCAGGCTGCTGCCGGGGCTGTGTTTGGCCAGCATCTTGATGAACTCCACGCCGATGACAATGTCCAGCGCCCGCTCAAGGAAGCCGCGGATCTCTACATCGTTGCCATCAAACAGCAGGCCCGGCATCCACTTGAGCAGGGGAATGAAGCTGAGCAGCAGGCCGATGAGCACCAGCCCGGACAGCACGATCTCCAGCAGGGTGGCGGCCTGAATGATGTAGCTGCGCAGTGCCTTGCGGCTGCGGCTCTCAACGTGGGAGGAGTGCGGGGGGGCGGAAGGATGGGACATGATGCGGCATCTCCTTTGCTCAAGATCGTGAAACGAAAAAAGCTGACAAACTTTTCTTAAGTTTAGCAAAGGATTTGAGCAAAGTCAATGAAATGTGCCGAATTTTCTGGGAATTACTGGACGGCTACATAGCCGGAGTGCTCAATGCAGGAACGGCCTGCATCGGTGGAGAGCCATTCGTAGATCCTGCGTTCCGGGCTGTCGGCAGCGGAATCCTGCAGGATGGCAGCATAGAATTCGTTGCACAGTGGGTAGCTCTGGTCGGCGATCGTCTCGTTGGAAGGGGTCACGCCATCCACGGCCAGCAGCCGCAGACCGGGCTTGGAGTACATCTGGTCGATGTAGTAGTAGACCGAGAAACCGATGGCGTTGGCAGAGTTGTTATACTCTGCAATGCTGTCCACCAGCTCACCCATGGCGGTGGGGGCCAGCTCGGTGGGGGCCTCCATCAGCGGGCCGCCCTGGATCAACAGTTTCTGGAACAGGGTCTGGCTGCCGGAGTCTGCCCGCCGCTGGAATGCAATGATTTCCTGATCCTTGCCGCCCACATCCTTCCAATTGGTGATCGTTCCGGCGTAGATGTCCTTGAGCTGCTGCCGGGTCAGGCTCTGTACAGGGTTGTCCTCGTTGACGATGAACACCAGCGCGTCCCGGCCAATGGCCTTCTGCTCCAGCGGGTCACCGTCTGCCTTCAGCTCCTCCTTGACGGATTCCGGGGCCTCGTAGGCGATGATGAGCCTGACCGAATCGCCGTAATTGTTGCCGTACAGGCCCAGGTTGCGCCAGGCCTGGGCCGTGGTGTTGGTGGTTACGGCACTTTGGGCGGTCTCCAGATCCATGCCGGTGGTGTCGGCCATGATCTGTGCGATCAGCGGGATGCAGGCCGTGCTGCCATCCGTGATGGGGAATTCATCCACGCTCAGGATGGGCTGTGCGGGCACTTCACTGGCGGCAGAAGAGGCAGGGGCCTCAGAATCAGGCTGAGACGGTGCCGCCCCCGAATTAGAGGAGGCAGGCACGGTGTTGCAGGCGGAGAGCAGGGCGGCGGTGGATGCCAGACCCAGACCGGTCAGGAACGCGCGGCGGGAAATTTTGACAGTACGCATGGAAAAACCTCCTTAGAAGAAACCGTTGTCCATTTCGTCGTTGCTGGAAGCGAAGATGCTCTCGGCGTAGAGCCACTGGCCGGTCAGGTCCATCCAGCCGTAAGAAAAGCCCTTGCTGGCGGCAAACACACCCTCCGGCAGGCCGTTGGCTCTGTCGGCATAATAGGTGCTGCAGCTGCGCAGCCCGCCCACGACGACATTGCCGTCGCTGTCCAGGATGTCATACAGCCAGCTGCTGCCGGGGCCGTTGCAGCAGCCGTAGAAATAGAGTCCATCGGCTGTGGAAAACAGGGGATAATAATGGGTGTAGGTTTCTTCCAGCGTGCGGGGATCCAGCGTTTTGTGGGTGCCGTCCGGCCCACAGATCTGGATGGCCGTGTTCACATAGTTGTCGTTGTCGTCCTGCGCGACCCAGACCCAGCCGTTTTCGGCATAGATATGGGCCCGCACTTGGTTCTCCACCGGGTCGATGGCGGTGTCGGTCAGCAGCACGCCGGTCTGCCGGTCGAACACCCGCACGGTGCCGTCCAGGGCGTAGATGGCCAGCGTGGCATCGTCGGTGCCCACATCGTAAAGTTCCTTTTCCTCGCCGGTAAGCAGATCGTGGAAGCGGTACCGCCCGGATGCCTCCGGCTCTGTGATGGCAGCACCGGGCAGGTAATACCGCACCGGCTCATCGAACTCACAGAGCACCGCGCTTTGTTCGGTGCTGGCCAGATCGACCAGCTGATATCGGCCGCTGTTGTACAGGCAGACCGTACCCGCGCCGGTGTACTGCTGGAATCCGGTCAGCTCCTCGCCGGTGGTGGGGTTGTACAGGCTGATATGGTCGATCACCATGTCCTCGTCTTCGGAGTAATAGTCCAGTTCCAGCCAGTCTGCCGGGGACGAGATCTCGTTGTAGGAGTAGCTCAGGCTCACGGCGGCGCACAGCGGCTCCTGCCGGATCCGGTTTCCGTCCCGGTCCTGGATCTGCAGCGCGTAATAGCGGGTCAGGTCATCGCCCCAGGTGTTCTCGTCCAGGGCCTGAGCTGGGGCGTTGCACAGGTTGAACGCCAGCGTTTCCCCCGCGATCCTGCAGCCGTAGGCATTTTCCGGCACGGTCAGCTCCTCGCCGGTGGCAAGGTCCAGCACCCGGCAGTCTCCGGCGGCGTGGTGCAGCGCGGGGGAGTAGGCCATCTGTTCCGGTGCGGTCAGGACCAGCAGGCTGCCGGTCAGGACGGCATCGTAGGCACGGTCAAAAGTCAGAATCTCCTTGCCGCTGCGGTCGCACAGGGCGGTTGCCCGCCCGGTGGGGGTGCCGGGAGCTGACCACTGCCGCAGATAGTACCGCACGGTGCCGGTCAGGGTATCCGGCACCAGATACACGGTCTCGCTGCTGGCGGCCTGATACAACACGGTATTGCCGCAGAGCACGGTATTGCCGCCGTTGGAGCCGTTGCTGTACAGGATGCGCAGCTTGCCGTCGTCCAGTGAAGCTGCAGCGGGGCCGGGCGCTTCCTCAGCCTGCGCGGGCTTGGAATCGGGCAGGGGCGAGGCCGGAGGCAGCAGGGAGCAGGAGGCCAGCAGCCCTGCCGCGGCAGACAGGCTGAGCACTGCACAGCCGATGCGGAGAACAGAACGTTTCATAAGCGTACCTCACAGGTTTGGCAGAATTTAACTTTCCTATCCTGATTATAATACGAATAAACCGGACGTTCAATTGCAATCGAACGTCCGGTCATGGTTACAGTTTTGTTACAGGGGCGCTTCAGGCCTTGGCAGCATCGGCTTCGTCCATCCGCACCAGCTGACGCAGGAAGGGGAAGAGGAAGGGCACAGTGACAAAGAAGGTGAGAACATCGGCGATGGGCTGGCAGATCTCAACACCCAGCAGCCCAAAGGCCCGGGGCAGGGTGAGGATAAGCGGGATGAAGAACACGCCCTGACGGCAGCAGGCCAGAAAGGTGGCCCGGCCCGATTTGCCGATGGACTGGAACAGCATGTTGCCCGCCACGATCACGGGCTGCAGCAGCATGGCAAAGCACTGGTAGCGGAAGGCAGGCAGGGCCACGGCGGTGACTTCGGGATCATCGCGGAAAAGGCGGATGAGGGTCTCGGCATTGAACCAGCAGACGGTAAGAATGACAGAGAGGAAGCAGAAGCTGGCTGCCATGGTGAACAGGCAGGCCTGCTGCACCCGGTGGTACTTTTTGGCACCATAGTTGAAGCCTGCCACCGGCTGAAAACCCTGACCGGTGCCGATGGCCACCGAGATGATGAACATGAAGATGCGGGAAACGATGCTCATGCCGGCCACGGCAGCGTCGCCATAGCCGCGGGCGGCGATGTTCAGCAGCATTCCGCCAATGCTGTTCAGGCCCTGACGGCCAAAGCTGGGCATACCAGTCATCAGGATGGTGCCGAACTCCGCCGGGCTGCGGGTGACTGCCGTGATCCGGAACTGGCTGACCGTTTTGCCCCGCAGGAACATGGACAGCAGGATGCAGAAGCTGATGGTCTGGCTCAGGGCCGTGGCAAGGCCCGCACCGGCGGTGCCCATGCCCAGCCCGAAGATGAACAGCGGGTCCAGCGCAATGTTCAGCAGGCCGCCGGTGACCAGGCCGATCATGGCAAAGCTGGCCTTGCCCTCATAGCGCAGGATGTTGTTCATCACCAGACTGGACATCATAATGGGAGCGGCCAGCAGGATGTACCGCGCGTAGGCACAGGCATGGGGCAGGATGGTCTCGGTGCTGCCCAGCAGCATCATAAAATCGGGCAGGGTGAGCAGGCCCGCCACTGTGATGATGCCGCCGAACACCAGCGCCGTGAAGAAGCTGGTGGAAGCAAACCGGGTGGCGGCATCGGTGTTCTGGCTGCCCAGGCTGCGGCTGATGATGCTGCCGGAGCCGTGGCCCAGCATGAAGCCCAGCGCCTGGAGAATGGCCATCAGGCTGGAAACGATGCCCACCGCGCCGGATGCGCTGGTGGAGATCTGGCCCACAAAAAAGGTGTCGGCCAGATTATAGATGCTGGTGATGAGCATGCTCAATATCGTGGGAGCCGCCAGACTCAGGATCAATTTCGGGATGGGGGTCTCCGTCATTTTGCGGAACTGCTCCGCACTGCGGTCGGCATTTGCCATGAAAAAACCTCGCTTTCTCTTTGACACGATCTTTACAAAAAAAATTCATCCCCAGTATACCGCAGGAACTGTTTTGTATCAACCAATTCCTTGCTGGGGTTATTGCAGCAAAAGACCGCCCTGCCCGACGGCAGAGCGGTCTTGGGTCATGGAAAGAAAGCAGAACGTTACAGAGTCTTGCAGAACTCCTTCAGGTAGGCGCGGAAAGCCTCGCCGATCTCGGGGTGCTGCAATGCCAGCTCCACCTGAGCCTCCACCACGCGGAGCTTGTTGCCCATGTCGTAGTGGGTGCCGGTGAACTCCACAGCGGTCATGCCGCCGCAGTTGCGGGCATACTCGGCCATGGCATCGGTCAGCTGGATCTCGCCGCCTGCACCGGGTTTGGTGTGGGCGAGGATATCGTAGATCTCAGGGGTCAGCAGCACACGGCCCAGAATGGAGTAGTTGCTGAACTCCTGGCCCTTCTTGGGCTTTTCAATCATGTCATCCACAAAGAAATAGTTGTCGTGGATGGGAGTGGTCTTCAGGCTGCAGTAGCGGCTCACATCGGCCCAGGGCACAGCGGAGACACCGGCAGCCGGGCGGCCGAACTCCTCATAGGCGCGGATGAGCTGGGCGCAGACAGGGTCCTCGCCCCAGATCACGTCGTCACCGTAGATGACCACGAACGGGTCGTCACCGGTAAAGGCCTTTGCCATGCTCACGGCGTGGCCCAGGCCCAGCGTCTGCTTCTGGCGCACAAAGAAGATGTTGGCAAGGTTCGAGATGCCCAGGCACTCCTCCAGCATCTTTTCCTTGCCGGGGGCGGCCAGCTTTTCTTCCAGCTCGGGGCTGCGGTCAAAGTGATCCTCGATGATGCTCTGGTTGCGGCCCAGGATGATCAGAATGTCCGTGATGCCGGACTTGACGGCTTCCTCCACCAGATACTGGATGGCGGGCTTATCCACGATGGGGAGCATCCCCTTGGGCATGGCCTTGGTGGCGGGCAGCACACGGGTGCCCAGACCAGCGGCAGGGATGACAGCCTTCGTAACTTTTTTCATGGTTCGGAACTCCTTCATCATATCATTTCGGGCTGAACGCTCAGCCGTAGACCAGATGGATCAGGGCATCTACATTGGGGCCAAGCAGCAGGGTGAACGCACTGCCAATGACCATGAGCAGGACCAGACAGCCGAGCACGGCGGCCCAGCTGGTGCCGCCCTGAGCGCAGAGCACAGCTTTGCGCTGTGCCGCGTCCGGGAACTCCGCGCGGATGCGGCGGATCTTTTCGGCGGCACTCTGGCGGTAGAGCCACTTGCCATACAGGCCGCGCACGATCATCAGCAGGAAGCTGAGCACCGAGCAGACCCGGGAAAGAGTGAGCAGGGTGGAGGTGGAAAGCCCCGGGGCCAGGCTGCTGTCCGTGATCTGCAAAAGGTCAATGAAGGTGGGCAGGGCCAGCACCAGCTCGGCGGCCAGAAAGGCGAACGCGGGCTTCCACGCCTTGCGGTAGAAGAAATAGAACGGGCCAAACAGCATGGCCGAAAAGCTCATGGAGGTCTTGGTGTGGGACAGCTGCATCCGGCAGTAGGCGCTCAGGTAGGCAGGGGAAGCCGGGCCGATGAAATCTGCCCAGTCCTTGCAGGGGATGCCGTCCATGACCTCTTCCTTGCCAAAAGCGGCCTGATAGGTCTGACGCAGCGGGTCTACCTGCGGGGCTCCGGTCTCCTGAAACTGGCGGTAAAAGGTGGAGTAATCAAACTCCTCGCTGTGCTCGTCCGAATCGGCACGGTCGGCGGGCTCCTGTGCCCCCTCCGGAGGCAGGGCCGCACCGCAGCAGCGGCAGACAGACTCACTGCGCAGGGTGCGCTCGCCGCAGGCAGGGCAGGTGCACAGCTCACTTTCCTGATAAGGAAACTTCCACTCGTATCCGGCAGCGTGGGCCGGGGCATGGATGCAGCGGCCGAGCTTTTCGTAACAATCGCGGTGATAAGGCGCGCCACAGTCGGGGCAGACAACGATATCGTCCTGCAGTGTCAGCGGCTTGCCGCAGCCCTCACAGGGGCAGCCATAATATTTGGGCATAAGATCCTCCCAGTATGCTAGTTGAACTTATTATACTCCCTTAAAAGAGAAAAGAAAAGGCAAAAATCTTCAAAATTCCAGTAGGTTGAGTATTTTTCCTCTTTACTTTATCATGGATTCTGGGTATACTAATGAAGTATCTGTGTATAAACTGTATCTTTTGAGGGATTCTTAAAATATGATTACTACTGACGAACTGAAAGTGCAGCTGGCCGATTACGGCACCGCTGTGAAGGACCTGGAGGAAGCGCTGGCCATCGACGCTTCCCGCAAGCGTGTGCAGGAGCTGGAGCACACCATGAGCCGCCCTGGCTTTTACGATGACGCTGAGCTGAGCAAGAAGGTCTTTGATGAAGTGGGCGACCTGAAGGGCAAGCTGAACCGCTTTGAAAAGCTGCAGGGCCTGTACGATGATGCCGAGACCATGCTGGTGATGCTGGACGAGGAGTACGACCCCGATATGGTGCCCGAGGCAGAGGAAGCCGTGAACGCCGTGGGCAAGGCCGTGGACGAGCTGCAGCTGATGACCATGCTGAACGGTGAGTACGACCACAGCAACGCGATCCTGACCTTCCACGCCGGTACCGGCGGCACCGAGGCGCAGGACTGGGCCGAGATGCTCTACCGCATGTACAACAAGTGGGCACAGGCACACGGCATGACCGTGGAGGTGCTGGACTATCAGGACGGCGATGAGGCCGGTATGAAGAGCGCTTCCATGATGGTCAAGGGCCCCAACGCCTACGGCCTGCTCAAGAGCGAGAACGGCGTGCACCGTCTGGTCCGCGTGTCTCCTTTTGATGCCAACGCCCGCCGCCAGACCAGCTTTGCCTCTCTGGAAGTGATGCCTGAGCTGGACAACACCATTCAGGTGGACATCCGCCCCGAGGACATCGAGATGCAGGTGTTCCGCTCCTCCGGTGCCGGCGGCCAGCACATCAACAAGACCTCTTCCGCTGTCCGCCTGATCCACAAGCCCACCGGCATTGTGGTTTCCTGTCAGACCGAGCGCAGCCAGTTTCAGAACCGGGACACCTGTATGCGGATGCTGCGCTCCAAGCTGGTGGAGCTTCAGATGCAGGCCCACGCGGAGAAGATCTCCGACATCAAGGGTGTACAGCTCAAGATCGAGTGGGGCAGCCAGATCCGTTCTTACGTGTTTATGCCCTACCAGTTGGTAAAGGACAACCGTACCGGCTATGAGACCAGCAACATCAACGCCGTGATGGACGGCGAGCTGGACGGCTTCATCAACGCCTATCTGAAGGCGGAGGCCACCGGCAACTGGGCTGAAAAATAAATTATTTCCTACACGAATCTTTTGAGCAGCGGGCTCATAAGATTCGTGTGCTTTTTGCACACTTTTTTTCTCCGCCACCTTGTATTTTTGTTTCCAGTTTGTTACCATTAGGATGCCCCAAAAAACGCCTTTCATAGGGAAAGGCAATGAGGAAAGGTGGAATGTTTTCTATGAGAAAACCCGCAAGCAAATTCCTGTCCCTGTTCCTCGTGCTGGCTATGGTGTGCTCCCTGTTCGGGGCCGCCTTTGCCGCAGAGGAAGAAACCGCAACCCCCTATGTCATTCCCGATGTCGATGGTAAGGTTGTTATTCTCCATACCAACGACACCCACGGCGCGGATCTGGACGAGGAGGGCACTTCCTTCGGCATGGCCGGTGTGGCCCAGCTGAAGAAGGACTTCGAGGCCGCTGGCGCCGATGTGCTGCTGGTCTCTGCCGGCGACTCCATCATGGGCAAGCCCCTGGTGAGCGCCGACCAGGGCAAGAGCGCCATCGAGTTCATGAACGCCGCCGGTTATGATGCCATGACCGTGGGCAACCATGAGCTGGACTTCGGCATCGACAACCTCAAGGCCCTGGCCAAGGATGCCGACTTCCCCATCCTGTGCGCCGACATGACCACTGAGGCCGACGGCAAGACTGTCTTCGACTCCAACAAGATCTTTGAGATCGGCGGCGTGAAGGTGGGCGTGTTCGGCCTGGCCACCCCCGAGACCCTGACCAAGGCCGACGCCTCCAAGATGCCCGGCATCACCTTCCCCCAGACCGACAAGCTGTACGCCGTCGCCCAGGCTCAGGTCGATGAGCTGAACAAGGCCGGCGCCGATCTGATTGTCTGCCTGGGCCACCTGGGCATCGATGACGAGAGCATCGGCAACCGCTCCATCGACGTGTGTGAGCACGTGAACGGCATTGACCTGTTCATCGACGGCCACAGCCACTCCACCACTGCCGATATCATTGCCAAGGTGGGCGACACCAACGTGGTCAACGGCGCCAAGATCGTCTCCACTGGCACCGCTCTGGCCAACGTGGGCGTGGTGATCTACGATCAGGAGACCGGCACCCTGACCGACGAGCTGGTTCCCGCCGCCTCCTACACCAAGACCGACGCCGATGTGGCCAAGCTGGTGGACGACCGCAACACCGCCGTTGATAAGGTCTACGGCGAGAAGATCGCCACCACCGAGGTGGATCTGAACGGCTCCCGCTCCGGCGGTGCGGCCACCGATCCTGTTACCAAGGCCGAGATGACCTTCCCCGAGGGCGAGGGCGTCCGCACCACTGAGACCAACCTGGGCGACTTTGCCGCCGACGCCATCCTGTGGCAGGCCCGCCAGACTCTGGGCGAG
>ENA-ORUQ01003208-ORUQ01003208.1-human-gut-metagenome-genome-assembly--contig:-NODE-3208-length-11578-cov-6.294368_pt1 | contig 11578 bp, 12 predicted proteins | sample MGYA00242081_ERZ509211 | MGnify/ENA primary metagenome ERZ509211 (study PRJEB26280, sample SAMEA2338785) | human gut metagenome | biome: human gut; feature: human-associated habitat; material: faeces...
ACCCGGCGGCACGGGCGGCAACCCTTACGGCAATGTGGCCCCCGGCGGCAAGCCCAAGCGCCCCCGCGCACCAATGTCCCCCAAGCGGATGATCCTGATCGCCATCCCGGTGATATTCCTGCTTATGATCATCGTAACAATGATTAGCGGCTCTATCCGCACCGGCAAGCCGAACGCCGGTGACCCGAATCAGGGCACCTGGGAAGCAGCCTACGCCGAGATCGGCGGCTCCGTGACGCAGGTCGAGGATGCCTTCGGCAGCGGGTTCCTGATGGACCTGAATGATAAGGGCAAGTGCGTTGTAACGGTGGACGGCACCAAGTCCTACGGCAAGTGGACGCTGAACGGCGGGGTCTTCCAGCTGGATTGCGGCGGCCTGAGCTGCACCGGCACCCTGCAAGACGAAATCCTGACCCTGAACGATGTGCAGGGACAGGGCGTGACGATCTACTTCGTCAAGTCCGGCAGCACCATGCAGCAGCCTCTGGACGGTGACAGCATGACCCAGGGCACCACCGCAGGCAGCGATACCGATGTGGGCATCTATGTGCTGGAATCCGCCTCCGACAGCGAGTACACCCTCTCCAAGGAGGAGCTTGCCCTCGTCGATATGGAGGACTTCTACATTGAGCTGCGCGCGGACGGCACCGGCGAAACCTACATGGAGGATTTTGTCACCTTCCAATGGAAGGACGGCAGCTTCTACGCGCTGACCGACCCCGATACCCCGGCCATGACCTACACCCGCGAGGGTGACCTGCTGACCATTGAGTTTGACGGTATGACCATGGTCTTTAAGCGCAGCGACACCAAGCCTGAAATCGACCCCGCTTTGCTGGACGGCGGCGAGGACGAATATGACGGCGACGGCTGGATCGACGGCCCGGATGAGCCTGACCCGCCCTACACCTACGACGACGGCAACACCTACGATGATTTGGGCAACACCAACTGGTACGGCTGGTTCCGGATGGAAAACTACAAGAATGTACCGAACCGTGATTACTTTGACACCGACACCTACGATTGCTGGGGCTACATCGGTGAGAGCGATGACGGCAGCCACTACTTTGAGGTTTACCGTGACGGTATGCCCGATGACCCGGTCATCACGATGTGGGTCAATGTCTATGATGACCATATCGAGCCTATCCTGGACGGCTACGACTGGGTGCTTGACCAGAACATAACCGAGAGCGATGCGTATAAGTTCAACCTGTACCCGTATAACGACAGCATCTCGCTGTTCATGTATGACTACGAGGGCGACGACGGTACGGCCTGTGCGGTCAGCTTCTACATGAGGCTGGACGGCACCGAGTGGAACGAGGAGCTCGAAGAGCTGCCGCCCCGCTATGAGGAGTACAAGGCCGCCTTGGCCAACAAATAACGAACTGATTTATCTGTACAAAATGGGGCGGGCCCTGCCCGCCCCTGATATAGGAGGATCATTATGGGACTTATCAGAGCTGCAATGGGCGCTGCTGGCGGCGTTATGGCCGACCAGTGGAAGGAATACTTTTATTGTGAAGCCATGCCAGCTGACCTGTTGGCTACCCGCGGCTGGAAACGCCAGAGCGGACGCAGCGCCAACACCAAAGGCAATGACAACATTATCTCCAACGGCTCCATCGTGGCCGTTGCCGACGGCCAGTGTGCCATGATCGTGGAGCAGGGCAAGGTCGTGGATATGTGCGCCGAGCCGGGTGAGTACACCTACGATACCGGCAGCGCGCCGACGCTGTTCAGCGGCGATTTGTCCGAGTCCATCGGCGCAGTGTTCCAGAACATCGGCAAGCGCTTTACCTTCGGCGGCGAGGCCCCGATGGATCAGCGCATCTATTACTTCAACACCAAGGAGCTGGTGGGCAACAAATACGGCACGCCCAGCCCGGTGCCCTTCCGCGTGGTGGATCAGCGCGCCGGCATCGACATCGACATTGCCATCCGCTGCTTCGGCGAGTACAGCTACCGCATCACCAACCCCATTTTGTTCTACACCAATGTCTGCGGCAATGTGGAGGAAGGCTACACCCGCGATGAGATCGACGGGCAGCTGAAATCCGAGCTGATGACCGCCCTGCAGCCCGCCTTTGCCAAGATCAGCGATATGGGCATCCGCTATTCCGCACTGCCTGGCCACACGATGGAGCTTGCCGAGGCCCTCAACGATGTACTGAGCGCCAAGTGGGGCAAGCTGCGCGGCATCGAGATCGTATCCTTCGGCGTTTCCAGCGTGAAGGCCAGCGAGGAAGACGAGCAGATGCTCAAGGAAATGCAGCGCAACGCAGCCTTTATGGACCCGACCCGCGCCGCTGCGCATCTTGTCGGCGCACAGGCCAGTGCCATGCAGACCGCGGCCGGTAATCAGGGCGCAGGCCCCGCCATGGCCTTTATGGGCATGAATATGGCCGGTCAGGCAGGCGGCGCCAGCGTGCAGAATCTGTACGCAATGGGTCAGCAGCAGGCGCAGGCGGCAGGCGAGTGGACGTGCTCGTGCGGACAGACCGGCAACACCGGAAAATTCTGCATGGGCTGCGGCAGGCCCAAGCCCGAGCAGAATAGCTGGAAATGCGTTTGCGGTACGGTCAATACCGGAAAATTCTGCTCCGAGTGCGGAAAACCCCGACCGGAGAATACGGCCTGGACGTGCTCGTGCGGCGCGGTCAATCAGGGAAAGTTCTGCTCGGAGTGCGGGAAAGCAAGAAATTAGTAATTAGAAATGAGGAATTAGTAATGAAACGTAGGGGCGCACATTGTGCGCCCGAAATCAAACGGTATGCAGATGGTTTACACGGGCGGCCGCTGACCGCCCCCTGCGGAACACGTTCACCATAAAATAATTACTAACTACTAATTCCTAATTCTCCAAAGGAGGATAGAAATGTCAGACAAGGCAACAAACTACCAATGCCCATCCTGCACGGGACCGCTGCACTACGACGGTGCCGCAGGACGGCTGCAATGCGACTACTGCGGCTCGTCATTTGACCCGGCAGAGATCGAAAAGCTGTACGCCGAAAAGGAACAGCAGGCCGCGTCTCAGCCGGAGACAGGGAGCGACACCGGCGAATGGCAGTCCTCCGCAGATGAGGACTGGGGCACGGATGCGGACAAGATGCGCGTATACAGCTGTCCGTCCTGCGGTGCGCAGCTGATCTGCGAGGAGACCACGGCGGCGACCTCGTGCCCGTACTGCGGCAACCCGACCGTCATTCCCGAGCAGTTCAGCGGCATTCTCAAGCCGGACTACATACTGCCGTTCAAGCTGAGCAAGGAGGATGCGGTTTCCGCGCTTAAGCGGCATTACAAGGGAAAGCTGCTGCTGCCCAAGCTGTTCCGCGATAATAACCATATCGAGGAGCTGCGCGGCATTTATGTGCCGTTCTGGCTGTTTGACGGCGAAGCCGAAGGCAGCGCGAATTACATGGCAACGACCACGCGCGTGTTCCGTCACGGAGACACGGAAATCACCGAGACCAGCTTTTACGAGGTGCAGCGCGCGGGTACGCTGCCGTTCAGCCGCGTGCCGGTGGATGCATCGCGCAAGATGCCGGATGATTATATGGATTCCATCGAGCCGTTTGATTATGCCGGCCTGAAGCCGTTTTCGACCGCCTATCTGCCCGGATTTTTCGCGGATAAGTTCGATGTTTCCATCGAGGAGAGCAGCAGCCGCGCGGACAAACGCTGTCGGCAGTCGCTGTCGGATGCGCTGCAGGGAACTGCGCGAAACGGCCGTCCGTATACCACGGTCACGCCGACCGGCGAGGACATTCACCTCAAACGCACCGGCGTGCATTATGCGCTGCTGCCGGTCTGGATGCTGAATACCCGCTGGAACGGCAAGAATTACATGTTTGCGATGAACGGTCAGACCGGACGCATGGTCGGTGACCTGCCGGTGGACAGGAAGCGGTTCTGGGGTCTGTTTGCCGCCGTTGCCGCGCCCATGACTGCGGTGCTGACGGCGCTGCTGTATTTTCTGTAAGGAGGCGGCGTAGATGAAAAACAAGAGAAAACTACGTCTGGCTGCGCTCTTGGCAGTGCTTTTGCTGCTGTTTCCGGCCTTTGCGGTTGAGGACGATATAACGGATGAGAGCGACACCTCGACCACCCAGACGGAGGAAACTGACCAGACCGCACAGCTCGGCGGCACGGATTCCATTGACCCATCGGCAGACAAGCCGCGCGTGTTCGACTATGAAGAGGTGCTGACGCAGACCCAGATTGACACGCTCGAGGAAAAGACCAAGGCGATCGCGGAGAAATACAGCATCGGCGTCGGCATCATCACGATTGATGACTACACGCCGTACGGCGATGGCGCTTACGACGCGGCGGAGCAGCTCTACAACGAGCTTGATCTGGGTGCGAGCGAGGACGGCGACGGCGTGGCGCTGCTCATCAGTCTGGATGACCGCGATTTTGCGACCTATGCGCACGGGGCGAAAGCCGAAGAGATTTTCAGCGATGAGGTCCAGCAGGATTTGGAGTCGTATTTCCTGGATAATTTCGGAAACGACGACTGGTACGGCGGCTTTTCGGACTTCGTTTCCGGCTGTGAGTGGTATCTGCAGCATGTCGCCGAAGGCGGCGAAGCCGGTGTGCCGGTGCATAATGAGGTCGAGATTTCGGACAGTACGCAGGAAGACACAGCGGACGATTCGTTTTCGCTCGGCGGTGCATTCGGCCTGTCGCTGCTCATTTCGTGCGTCATTGCACTCATCGTGTGCATGGTGTTCCGTTCGCAGATGAAATCCGTGCGTACACAGACGACCGCAAACCAGTATGTGGGAAACGGCGGCCTCAATCTGACGCTCAGCCGCGATATTTACCGTTATACCTCGCAGAAGCGGCGGCAGATTCCGCGGAATGACAATAATAACAACTCGACTGGCGGCGGTCACGGCGGAACCGGATTTTCCGGCAGCATCAGCCATACCAGCAGTTCGGGACATGGGCGAAGCGGTAAATTCTGAATGGAGAATGGAGAATGAACATAGCTGCATTTTCCGTAAACAAAAGCAAAAGACAGCCGACAGGCTGTCTTTGAGGCTGTCGAAAAACTATCGTTTTCCGAGCAGCCTCTCGCTCGAAACCACGCTTTCGAGCGAATACTGAAGAAAAACCGCGCCCTGCGGGCACATTTTTTCTTCCCTTGTATAAAAAGTCAGGTACACGCCCCGACTTTTTATGAATTTGCTTCGCAAATTCTATTTTATGCGTGCTGCCGCACGAAGCGTAAAAATTAAAATAATACTTTTTTGACAGACTGAAAGACAGCCGACAGGCTGTCTTTTTTATGCAAAAAACGGAGATAATTCCGCAATGTTCGCAATCGCTTTGGATTCCTCCGGAAAGTCCTTCTGCAGCCTTGCGGCACACTGTCTGCAGAAATCCTCATACAACTCGGGATTCTCCCGCATTTGCTGCTTGAAGCCCCAGATATGGGTAAAATATCCGTTCTGCGCACCGCCGAACAGCGCAGGCAGGTCACTGAGGGCAGCCGCGTGCGCGTGCTTTTTCTCGGCGCACATGGCGAGCAGCCGCTGCTCGGCGAACACCATGTAGGTGAGTGTGTCGTCGGCATTCGGTGAGCAGCGCATGAAGCGGATGGCGGTGTCCGTGTAGTACCGTCGGAACGCGTCATTGCCGAAATAGGCGAGCGCGGTATTGAACGGCTGTACCGTCCAGTCAAATGAATCAAGCGGGAAGCCTTCGGTTTTGGCGAATGCCGTTTGATCCGGATAGATGGACGGCATAATGTCCTCGCGGTGGATGGCTGCGGTGTCCGGTCCGTCGAGCAGATTGCTGATGGATTTCCAGCAGATGAAATCTGTATCAAGCATCACACACGGCGATGGCACGGCGGAGAGCGCGTACAGCTTGCCGGCCGCCCAGAAGGCTGTGGCGTTTATGTCCTCGGGCATGGTGTCCAACAGAGGATACACGCCGTCATCCCACAAAAAACAAAGCCCGAGCGATTCATAATAACGCTTGGCAGGTGTGTCGCAGATCATGCGGATCGAACCGTTCTCTCTGCGCCACTCGAGCGCGGAAAGCGCGGTCGTGAGCAGTTCAAACGGCTCGATTCGGTATTCCATATGGGGATTGCGGATGAAAAATGGTCTTGTCCAGTTGGAGTGGAACGCCTGCATCAGATCAGCTCCAATCCGTAGCCGCCGACCGGGCACGAGCCGGAACCGAACCGGAACGAACCTGATCCGGAACCGGAATAACTGGTGCGGTAAGAGGTGGTGTACGAGGTCACATACGAGCCGGAGCCTGAGCCGCACGGCACGCAAACGGTCTGTATAACGGTAGTTTCACCGGATGCGGAGACAACGGTTTCCTCACCCGCTGTCGAGGGGACAGCGCCGCCCATGATGGGCACCGGCGGGCGCTCGTCATCGGCCGGATACCAGCCCTCCGGGTAGGGGTCCACCGCGAAAACAGGTGCTGGTGCGGCAGACTGTGCCGGCTCGCTTGCTTCGGGTGCAGTCTCGGGAGATGGTGCTTCTTCGGTTTTCGGCTGGCAATGCCGCGCATAGCTGGCTTCATCGAACACAACGCCGTCGATCTCGCGGTATTTTTCCGGATTCATTGCCAGAATACCGTTCGGTTTGGACATAACACCACACACCTCTCATTCACTAATATAATTATATATGAACACAGTGAAAACCGCAACGGGGAAAGGGGTAAAATTTTGGCTTTACAATCCGCAGACGGTTTTCGTATAATAGTAGGGAGAAAACAGATACGGTGTTCCGGTCGGTTTATTATGCTGTACCATGTAAAATATTGTAGGGGCGCGCATTGCGCATCCGTTTTATCAGGTTGGCACAATATCCATTCTGCGGATTGGATTAAATAATTGCCGTAGGGCGGGGTACCCTCACCCCGCCGTATAAACCGAAACACAAATTGAGAAACAACGGATACCGTGCAGATCGTAACCCAGATAATATCCGTAAAAACAGGTGGTTTATTGGGGAGCGGCGGGGCAAGGGCAGAAGGTGAATTGCCCGTAGGGCAAGAGAAGCCACTCTGGAGTGCCTCGCCCTGCGGTAAAAGTTAGATAAATGTCATTTGTATATAGAATGGGAGAAATTATGGACTTTTTATCAGTAGAGCAGTCGGTCTGGCGCCGATTGCAGGAAGAAACGCGCCCAATCGCGCTGTACGGCATGGGCGACGGCGCAGACAAGATACTCGCGCAGTTTGACCGCCTGGGCATTCGCGCATCCGCGGTGTTCGCGAGCGACGAATTTGCCCGCGGCAACCTGTTCCATGGGTTCTGCGTGCGCAAGCTGTCGGACACGGTAGCCGAGCTTGGCGAGGACATTGTAATCGTGATTGCGTTCGCCAGCCAGCGGCCGGAGGTGCTGCAGCTGATGTATGCCCTCGAGGACAAATACGACGTGGTGGCGCCGGATGTTCCGGTGGTCGAGGGACCGCTGTTCGATGAGGATTTCGTGCGCGCGCATCAGGACGAAATGCAGCGCGCGTATGATCTTCTGGCGGATGATTTGTCGCGCGAGGTTTTCCTCGATACGGTGCGCTTCAAGCTGTCCGGCAAAATGGAATACCTGCGTCACAGCGAATCCGACAAGGATGAGGTGTTTCATAATCTCCTGCGCCCGACCGCAGAGGAGCACTTCTCCGACCTCGGCGCATACAACGGCGACACCATCCGCGAGCTGCTGCACTACACGGACGGCAAGTTTGCGTCCGTTACCGCCCTCGAACCCGATCGCCGCAGCTTCCGCAAGCTGAATGAGTGGGCGAGTGCCAATATCACGGGCGATGTTACGCTCGTGCAGGCGGGCGCGTGGAACGAGGACACGGTCAAATGCTTCACCGATCAAGCAGGCCGTCAGTCCCGCGTAGCGGGGCAGGGCAAAGAGACGCAGATGCGTGCGCTCGACAGCGTGCTGTCCGGCCGCCCGTGCACCTATCTCAAAATGGACGTGGAGGGCGCAGAGCGCGAAGCCATCGCCGGCGCCGAGAAAACCATTCGGCAGTACGCATCCAAGCTGAACATTGCTGCCTATCACCGCAGTGAGGATTTCTTTCAGCTGCCGCTGCTCATCCATGCGCTGCAGCCGAGCTACCGGCTGTATCTGCGTCACCATCCTTATGTTCCGGCGTGGGATACGAATTTGTACGCAATATAAAAAACAGTGGAAATCCCGGTCGGGCCGTTGTATAATAAAGATAGATTACGGCAGGGTGTGACCTGCCGGAGAATTTATACATGAAGGAGATCATAACAATGGGCTGTTTTTACTGTGATGAGCACCATGAGGGCCGCGAAGCAATCATGTTTAAGGTTGGCGACATGAAGGCAGGTACCCTGTACCTGTTCAAGGATCAGGCACACAAGGGCCGCTGCGCACTGGCGCTCAAGAGCCATAAGAAGGAGCTGTGCGAGTGCGACGAGCAGGAGCGCAACGATTACTGTGCAGATCTGGCTGCTGCTTCCGGCGCTATTAAGAAGCTGTGGGGCTGCACCAAGATCAACCTCGGTTCGTTCGGCGACAGCAATCCGCACCTGCATTTCCACATCGTACCGAAGTACGAGGGCGGCTTTGAGTTCGGCGGCAGCTTTGCCATCACCAATCCGGAGCCGGTTATCCTGAAGGACGAGGAGTACAAGAAAATGATCGAGGCTCTCCAGAAGGAGCTTGGCCTTTAATCCTTTGGCTGCATAAGTCACAAACAGCATCGAACTTTACGGTTCGGTGCTGTTTTTTGTCTTATATGATACTTGCGCACTGCGGGAACGTGCGGTATAATGTACAGTGATTTCGTATTGTATAAACAAAGGAGCAATGCTATGAAACGCTATCTTGCAGCGGCGATGCTGCTGCTTGCGCTGTCCGGCTGCGGCTCAAGCGGCAGCAGTACACAGCTTTACACTACCACCGAGGACTTTTTTGCGATGGACACCTACATGTCGGTCGATGTGTCAAGCGAAAAGAGCGAAAGCGCGGCAGAGGACATGGCTGTCAAGATCGAGCAGCGCGTCAATCAGCTGGACGCGGCGCTCTCGCGCACGCAGCAGGCGGGCGATCTCTACAAGCTGAACCACGCGAACGGTCAGCCGACCGAGGTGAGCGATGACACCTACACCGCGCTTGAGAAAGCGCTCGAGTACGCTGAGATGACAAACGGTGCGTTTGACCCGACGATGGCGCCGCTGACCGACCTCTGGGGCATCGGCACGGACAACGCGCGTGTGCCCGCGCAGAGCGAGATTGATGAAGCGCTGACGCATGTCGGCTATCAGAACGTCAAGCTGCTCGGCAACAATCAGGTGCAGCTGCTGAACGGCGCACAGGTCGATCTGGGCGGCATCGGCAAGGGCTACGCAGGCGACATCGTGCACGAAATGGCGGAGAGCGATACCTCGGATCAGTGGCACGTTCTGGCGCGGCTGAGCGGCAATATTGAGATGTACGGCGGCAAAACCGCAGACAGCGGCACGGACAACTGGAACATCGGCATTGCCGATCCGGACGACAACACGGACTCGATTGCGGTGGTGTCGCTGCGTGACGGCTCGGTTGTTACCTCGGGTGATTACGAGCGATTTTTTGAAAAGGACGGCAAACGCTACCACCACATTTTTGACCCCGCAACAGGGTATCCGGCGGACAGCGGCCTGCGCGGCGTGACCGTCATTGATTCCTGCTCGACCAAGGCGGATGCGCTGACAACGGCGCTGTTCGTCATGGGTCTGGATAAGGGCATGAAATTCTGCGAGGAGAACGAGATTGCGGCCGTGTTCATCACCTCGGACAAGCAGGTGTACACCACATCCAAGACAGGGGACTGCACGTTTGAGTTCCTCGGCGAGAAAAAGGGATACACCTATGCGGAATAAGCTGAAATTCGGTGATTTCGTCATCATCGGCGTGGTTCTGGTGATGGCAGGCGCGCTGGCGGCAGCGCTGACGTTTCACAGCTCCGGCGACAAGCTGTACGCTGAGGTCTGGCAGAACGATACGCTCATCGAGCGGGTACAGCTGACCGACGCGACCGACCGCACGATCAAGCTGGACGGCAACACCATTGTGCTCTCGGGCAAAACAGCGAAAATAGCGGACGCAGATTGTCGGGATCAGGTGTGCGTGCGCACCGGTACACTTACCCATGCCGGACAGGCGGCGGTCTGTCTGCCGCACCGCGTGGTGCTCAAGCTGGTCGGCATGAATGACAGCGGCATCGACGCTGTGGTATCGTAAGGGGTGCAGCACATGAAAAATGCAAAACGATTGACGCTCTGCGGCATGCTGGCGGCGGTGGCCGTCGTGCTCTCGCTGGTCGAGCGCATGTTCCCGCTGGATGCCATCGTGCCCGTGCCCGGCGTCAAATTAGGGCTGGCGAATGTGGTGACGCTGTTTGCGCTCACGCGGCTGAGCGCGAGAGACGCATTCGCCATCGTGGTAATGCGCGTTGCCATTTCCTCGCTGCTGATGGGCAGCGTGTCGGCGTTCCTGTTCTCGCTGTTCGGCGGCCTGCTGTCGCTCATCGTGATGGGAATCCTGCTCAAAGCCGAAGGAAAATTCTGCTCACTGTTCGGCGTGAGCGTAGGCGGCGCTGCGGCGCATAATATCGGGCAGATGGCAGCGGCTGTGATCTGGCTGAAAAACTGGGCCGTGATCGCATATCTACCGTTCCTGCTCGTGATGAGCGTGCCGCTCGGACTGGTGACGGGACTGACCTGCTCGGTCGTGTTACATCACCTCAAAAAAATTGATTTCGGTGCATAAATTTGAAAAAGCAGCCTCATACTAACGAAAACAGATTAGGAGGGACTGCTATGAAAAAGCTGATCGCCGTGCTGGCGGCGCTGACGATGCTGTTCGTCTGCGGCTGCGGCAGCAACAGCAAGGATAACGGCACAGACAACGGCAATGGCACCAACAATGGCACCAACAACGCTGTTGATGAGCGGCACGACACCAATACGAATACCGTCGGGGATGACGTCCGCGAAGGCGTGGACGATGCAGGCAATGCCGTCGGAGATGCGGTGGATGATGTCGGCAACGCCATCCGCGATGGCGCAGACGCCGTGACCGGAGATAACAATAATGCGGCGAAGCAGCCGAATACGGTGAATGGGACGAATGCTCCGGCGGAGAATCCGTAAAACAGAAACGGCATGGCGTAAGCTGTGCCGTTTTCTTTGTTTTTCTGCACCGATTCACTGGGGCACACGAGTTGCGTCAGCAATACGCCCTGTCCGGGCGGCAGATTTTTGCTGAACCGCAGAGGGAAGTTGCGCTCTGCGGAGCGCGGGAGACTGCCGCGCCCGCGGCTGGGGCAAAAAGGAAGGGACACCTGCGGTTTCCCTTCCTCTTTGAACTCCTACCTTTCCCTTGCTTCCTAATCTGGCGCAGATTTCCTATATGTGACCGCTTCGAAAAGGGGAACGGCAGTCGGGTTACCGCAGCGTGTCTTTCTCCACCTTTTCGCAGTTCACAGATAGATTACTGCTACACATACGGGCAACTCTACGCTGGGTGCGGCATAACAGTGCCGCACGATTCGTCAGCGCGTT
>ENA-ORUQ01003213-ORUQ01003213.1-human-gut-metagenome-genome-assembly--contig:-NODE-3213-length-11550-cov-7.842018_pt1 | contig 11550 bp, 8 predicted proteins | sample MGYA00242081_ERZ509211 | MGnify/ENA primary metagenome ERZ509211 (study PRJEB26280, sample SAMEA2338785) | human gut metagenome | biome: human gut; feature: human-associated habitat; material: faeces...
CGTCTGCGTCCATCAGCCGGATGGCTTCAAGGATCTCCTTACCGGAGATTTTTGTGGCTACCGGCTTTTTATTTTGCTGGATCTGGGATGCTGCCGGGGTCAAATCTTGGGAATAGAAGTTGGCTTCGATTTTCTCGGTCAACTCCAGCCGGGGTTTGTCGAAACTCTACTTGTTCACACGGAAACTTTAGCAAAAAGAGAGAGGGCTGGACGGTGCCAGCCCTCTTGACAGAACCTAATATCAAAGGTTCAGAGATATTTTCAAAAAATTGAAATTCCGAATCGTTTTTACGGTTCAATGACATTGAAGGTTTTTTCAAACTTGGACGCATATGCCAGCAGGCGTTTCAGGACAGTGGGATCTCCGCTGATCTGTATCTGCCCGGCCTTTTGACCCTGCATCAGGGCAAAGAGCTGCAGACGCTTGCAGGTGACGGAAGCCTGCGCATCCGGATGGTTCTCGCCGGGGTAAGACAGCAGGATGCCATTCTTACGGGTTACATAGAACTGTTCATTCACATCTGTCACCGTCAGATTCAGAGTCAGATCATCGTTCTGGGCGGCATTGGCATCACTCATGATACCGATGTAATCCAGCAGCATGGCGATGGTCATCTCGCCCATTGTCGCGGTCAGTCCATTGGCTGAGCGCGCCAGTTTGGACAGGTTGCCTCTGCGGAGTTCTGCAGCGCCCATCAGGTAGGCGTTGCGCCACGCGCCGGACTCTGCCTGATAGCCAAGTTGTTCCAGTGCATCTGCACACAGATTGCGTGCTTTCTGATTGGACGGGTCGGCGTAGACTAGTTCTTTGGTGATCTGCGCCACCCATTGATACTCGCCCTTATCAAAATCCTTCTGCGCTTTGCGGAGGACTGCATCGGCACTGCCCAGATATTCTACCAGCTTCTTGGCGGTATCGCTGGGCGGGAGCGGATTCAGGTTGACCGGGTTTGCGTCATACCAGCCCAGATATTTCTGGTAAACGGCCTTGGAATTGTGCGCCAGCGTACCGTAGTACGGACGGGTATACCAGATCTTTTCCAGTTTTTTGGGCAGGGTCAGCATCGCCGAGATCTCATTTGAGGTATATCCCTGATTCATGTAATGCAGGGTCTGGTCGTGGATGAACTTGTAGATCGCTGCCGTGTTCAACAGATACTCATGGATCTCCTCACCCCAATGCGGCCAGTTGTGGCTCTGGAACACCACATCAGTCTTGCTGCAGAAGCGCTGATCTGCCTCGATGATATACTTCGCCCAGTCGTTGGCATCGCGCACCTCTGCGCCACGCAGGGTGTACAGATTATGCAACGTACCGGTGCAGTTTTCCGCCATCCAGAGGGCGCGGTATTTCGGGAAATAGGCGTTCATCTCAGCAGGGGCTTCGGTGCCGGGGGTCAGCTGGAATTCGATCTCTATCCCGTCGATGGTCAGCTTCGGAACATCTTCCCCGATTTCGTAGGTGGGAGCGATGAGGGACACCGTACCGGTGGCCTGTCCCATGCCGATGCCCACGCTCAGCGCACCCTTTTCGCCCTTGTCAAGCACCGTGCCGTACTGGAACTGTGCGCGCCGCGCCATGGCGATGCCCGCATAGACATTCTCGCTGATGGCGTGCTTCAGAAAGCCCGCCGGCGCAAGCACAGGGGTCTTGCCGGAAGCCAGCTGCTTTTTAAGCGAAAGCGTTGCATCCGCTACCTGCTCCCGGGTGATGATGCCCTCCACGCCGCCGAAGTGGTCCACATGAGAGTGGCTGTACAGCACCGCCTTGATGTCCAGCGGACCGAAGCGCTCCTCCATCAGCTCCCTGGCTGCCTTCATGTTTTCCTTGCACATTAGCACATCAAACACGATCCAACCGTGGTCGGTGCGGATAAAGGTCGTATTGGCCATATCAAAGCCGCGCACCTGATAGATGCCGTCACATACTTCAAACAGACCGGCTTTGGCGTTGAGTTGGGTATTCCGCCACAGACTGGGGTTTACAGTGTCCGGAGCATCCCGGTTCAAATCGCCGTAGCTTTGCAGATCCCATGCAGATCTGTTATCCTCACCATCGATGATCCTGCCTTCCGCATTGTCCAGCCAGCCGCGTTCTGCGTTGGCAAACTCCCGCCGATCGGAAAAATCCAGCTTTTCATACCATTCGGCGTTCTTTTCTGCCGTGATAGCCGTTGCCTCTTCGATTTCGCCCGGTTGGGTGGAGTCCTTGAAAATGTCTGTGATAAAGTTCAGACTGTTTTCATCGGTACTGCCTGCTGCGTGTGCGGTCAGGGATGCGCCGCAGGCTAACGCCGCAACCGCTGAAGTGGAAAGAAAGTTTCTGCGGGTCATCTTCATGGTGGTTTGTCTCCTTTATATCTGGGTTTATTTTACACAGACCGTGGGCGGCTGCCAGCCGCTCAGGGCATTCATCTTGCGAAAAAACCATTTAACCTTCTATGTTACAGAATACACAGAAAATGCCTGAAAGTCAACGACTTCTGCATTTTCGACATTGAAAACGTGAATGTTGACAAAAATATTCGATGCAAATTGGCGAAAACTCCGTTGAAATGAATTTCAATCAAGCTGTTCTTGTGCGCTGCACGGAGGTATGCTATACTAAACATATCCAACTGACAAAGGAGTATGGCGATGAATGATCTGCATGAGTGGTTTCAGAAAAATGACCTTTGCCCAGAAAACATCTTGTATCTTTACCGTAACGACCGCAAAACGGTCGTTCACCGCATGGATGGGGAAGAAGTTGCGCTGTATGCTCCGTTGCACAGCGTCTTGTCTGCTTTGCCGGAAGATATGTTTCTGAACATCAGTAAGGGAATCGTAGTGTGCCGCAGCCAGATCGTAGATATTAGCAATGACGGGATTTATACAATGTCAGATGGCCGCAGTTTTCAGGGACGTAGACGTGGTCTGAGCGACCATCGCCGCTTGCGCGCAGAAATCAGGCGGGTGGACGCACAGCCACGCCCAATGAGTATGAGCCTGCTGGAAAAATGCAGTCTGCTGGACGATATGCCGCTGGCATTCTGCATTATTGAGCTGGTGTTCAATGAGGACGGACACGGGGTGGATTTTATTTTCCGCTACTGCAATGCCGAAATGGCAACGATCGAAGGCGTGCCGGTGGAAGAAATGCTTGGCCGTTCGTTTTACGAAGTGTTCCCCAATGGTGATAAGAAGTGGCTTGTATCGTATGCGGATGTGGCGTTGAACGGAACAAAGCACATCCTTCACGACTACAGCCCGGAGGTGGACAAATGCCTTACGATCCATTGCTACCAGCCGGAACCGGGGTATTGTGCCTGCGTATTGCAGGCAACAGATCCGTGACAGTGACACATTGAAAAGAACCACAAAAAACACATCAGGGAGCAGCTGTGACCTATGCTGCTCCCTGATGTGTTTTGAAATGTCCAAATCCCTGCCATGAATCGTAGTCGGGGCCTTATTTCTGACTGTATCTCAAAAGCCGCCGCACGAAGGGCCGGAGCGAGTTGATGAACTCTTCATCCGAAAGCTCTGTCTGATGTTCCAGTTTCCAGACACAGAGATGATGGAAAAATTTTCAAAAAAGTTGCAGATTGTGCAGGAAAAATTTCTTGTAGTCCGTTCTGTTAGGTGGTATCATTATAATGGTTTGCGCCGCTAACCCGGGGCAGTATCTCGCAGACAGGTCGTTTTTGGCGGACGCTGTGGGGGGAAAGCGCAGAACGAATGAAAACAGGCAGAAAGAACTTTTCTTTTTCATGAAACACAGGAGGTCAGGCTTTTCATGCTAGGTTTCAACAAGAAGACACAGGACGCTTCTCCGCAGGAGAATACCGGCGGAGAAAATAAGGTGTTCCACTTTATCAAGACCCACAAAAAGCGCTGCATCGCGGTGGTCGCAGCCGCAGCGGTGCTGGTGGCGGTCATCGTGCCGCGCAAGAGCCGCAGTGCGTCGGCAGACCTTGCCTACACGCAGGAGAAGCTGGGACGCCGCGACATCGTGAACGTCTACGACGGCAGCGGCACCATCAACGCCGCCGATTCCTACACCGTCAAGTCCCTCGTCACCGGCACGGTGCTCACCGCCGACTTTGAGCTGGGCGACAGCATCGAGAAGGGCGATATTCTTTACACCATCGACATTTCGGATGTGGAAAACAACCTCGCGAGCGCACAGCTCTCGGTGGAGCAGGCACAGCGCAATTACGATGACATTGCGGATATGCAGAACGTCCGCACCAAGATCAGCGGCGAGGTCAGCTCCTTTGCAGTCGCCGCAGGCGACGCCGTGCAGGCTGGTCAGGCTGTGGCCACCATCCGCGATACCTCCGTGATGCTGCTGGCCGTGGATTTCCCTGCCGCAGAGGCCCAGAGCTTTGTCGCCGGTCAGGCCGCACAGGTCATGCCGGACACCACTTTTGAGACGCTGAACGGCACCATCCGCTCCGTTTCCGGTGCAGACCCTGCCGGCGACGCCAGCCTGATGACCTGCACCGTCACCATCGCTGTTCCCAACGCGGGCAGCCTGACCACTGCACAGGCCGCTGTGGCACAGGTGAACGGCGTCAGCTCCCTCAACTCTGCACACTTTACTTACCAGCGTGAGGAGACTGTCGTGGCAGCTGCCTCTGGTACCGTGTCTGAACTCTGCGTCAAGGAGGGCAGCACCGTCCGTCAGGATGACGTTATCCTCCGCATTACCGGCAAAGATCTGGACAAGCAGACCAGGAACGCCGCTGACAGCCTGCGCGCTGCCGAGCTGCAGATGTCTTCTGCCGAGAAGACCATCAGCCACTATACCATCGACGCCCCGATCAGCGGCACCATCGTGGATAAGAAAGTCAAGGCCGGCGACAAGCTCAGCGCCAACGACACCGCCATGCAGAACCTTTGCACCATCTACGATATGAGCTATCTGGAAATGAAGCTCAACGTGGACGAGCTGAAGATCCGCTCCCTCGAGGTCGGCCAGGAGGTGGACATCACCGCCGACGCCGTCCCGGGTGAGACTTACAAGGGCGTCATCAGCAGTATCCTCGTGGCAGGCACTACCGCCAACGGCTCCACCAGCTACCCCGTCACCGTCCGCATCGACAACATGGGCGAGCTGCTGCCCGGAATGAACGCCACTGCGAAGATCACCACCGCCAGCGTCAAGAATGTTCTGGCCCTTCCCAACGCCGCCCTCGTCCGGGGCAGCTATGTGCTGGTGACCAAGGATTCGCCCAGCGCTGCCAATGCTGAGACTTCCATGACCGCTCCCGACGGCTACGTCTACGTCAAGGTGACCACCGGCATCAGCGATGACGATTACATCGAAGTGAAGAGCGGCCTGCAGGAGGGCGATACCATCGCTTACGACAACTCCAGCGTCAGTGCGACCGACTTCTACAGTAACATGATGGCCTCCGCCGAAGGAGATGACGAATGAGCACGCTGATAGAATTTGATGGGGTCTGCAAGTATTACCAGATGGGTGATACCCTCGTAAAGGCCGCCGACCACGTCTCTTTCAAAATCAACAAAGGCGAGTTCGTGGCCATTGTCGGCCAGTCCGGTTCTGGTAAATCCACTTGTATGAACATCATCGGCTGTCTGGATGTGCCTACCGAAGGCACTTATCTGCTGGACGGCAGGGATGTCGGCAAGATGAGCCGCCGTGAGCTGGCAAGCATTCGGAACGAGAAGCTGGGCTTCATCTTCCAGCAGTACAACCTGCTGCCGAAGCTGACGCTTCTGGAGAATGTGGAAGTTCCCCTTGTGTATGCGGGCATCCCCGCCGCACAGCGCCACGCGACGGCAAAGGCTGCCCTTGAGCGGGTGGGTCTGGGCAATAAGCTCAAAAACCTGCCCAACCAGCTTTCCGGCGGTCAGCAGCAGCGTGTGTCCATTGCCCGTGCGCTGGCTCGCGGCCCGGCGGTCATCCTGGCCGACGAGCCGACCGGTGCATTGGACTCCCACACCAGCCGCGAAGTTCTGGGAATGCTGCAGGATCTGCACAAGCAGGGCAATACGGTCGTCCTCATCACCCACGACAACTCCATTGCTGTGCAGGCCGAGCGCATCATTCGCCTTGAAGATGGCCGCGTCGTCTACGATGGCGATGCCCACGCACCCGAGGCAGTCGTTCAGCCGAACTTCATGATGGCGGAGCCGAAAGCCGGAGAGGAGGGGACGCAGGCATGATAAAGGAGACCTTCAAACAGGCCGTCCAGAACGTCTTGAGCAACAAAGTCCGCACCTTCCTCACCATGCTGGGCATCATCATCGGCGTCATGGCCGTCATCGTCATCGTTGGCCTCGGCAACGGCATGACCAACATGATGCAGGACTTCTACTCCGATATGGGCAGCGATATTCTGAGCGTCAACATCATGACCGCCAGCACCCGCTCAGTGGAAGTGGACGATGTGTACAGGATCATCAATGAAAAGCCCGAGTATTATAAGGGTCTTTCGCCGATTGCCAGTGTCGGCGGCGACACGCTGCGGGTGGCGGGCGAGAAGTACCGCCGCACCTACATCAGCGGCGTCAACGAAGATTACACGACCATCAACAACTACAAGGTGGCCAAGGGCCGCGGCATCCAGTACACCGATTTGATAGACAACAAGAATATCTGTGTCATCGGCGACTATGTGGACCGCAAGATCTTCGGCGGCAACGGTCTCGGCAGCACCCTCAAGGTAGGCGCCAGCGAGTACCGCATCGTGGGCGTGCTGGAGGGCCGCTCCAAACCTGCCTCTCAGTACGAGGGCGGCAACGACGACATTGTTCTCGTTCCCTATACCACCCTGATGAGCGTCAACAACACCAGCAGTGTCAGCCAGTACTATGTGGTCCTGCAGGACGCGGACCACTCGGATGAGGCACAGGAGTTTTTGCAGTCGCGGCTCAAGAAGCTGGTCAGCAAGGACGACTATGTCTACGTCATGAGCCTGAGTGCGGCAATGTCGCAGATGTCCTCTATGATCAATATTATGGTGGGCGTCCTGACGGCCATTGCAGGCATCTCGCTGCTGGTCGGCGGCATCGGCATCATGAACATCATGCTGGTGTCCGTCACCGAACGCACCCGTGAGATCGGTATCCGCAAGGCACTGGGCGCACAGGAGAGCACCATCCTGACCCAGTTCGTCGTGGAGGCCGGCGTCACGTCGGCGCTGGGCGGCTGCCTCGGCATCGTGCTGGGCTATGTCGTGTCGGCCATTATCAACCAGATCCTTCCGTATATCCTGACGGATATTACCCTGAACGTCACCCCCTCGGCGGACGCAGCAGCCATCGCCGTGGGCATCTCCTGCGGCATCGGTGTCCTGTTCGGCTTCCTGCCGGCCCGCCGTGCCGCCAGCCTGAACCCCATCGAAGCGCTCAGATATGATTAAGGAGTTTACCATGAAAAAACGATTCCTCGCATTCCTGCTGGCTGTCTGCGTGGCTGTTTCTATGCTGGTGCTGCCCGCTTCTGCGGTCGGCTCCAACGCGGCAGTCCAGACGGCGACGGCACTGGGCGGTCTGACCGCCGAGCAGGCCGGTTCTCTGGGTGCGCCCCTCACTCGTGGGCAGGCGGCCCGCCTCCTCACCGCATTCTCTGCTTACCGCGATACCACCACGGCACAGGGCCGCACCGGCCGCCTCTACAGCGATGTAGACAGCGACTCTCCCTATGCGGTCTACATCCGCACTGCTGTCCAGAACGGCTGGATGACCGGCTACTCCGACGGCAGCTTCCGCCCGGACAACACCGTCACGCTGGAAGAAGCCTGCACCATGGCGCTGCGCCTGCTGGGCTATGATGTGGCAAAGCTGGGCGGTACCTTCCCCACAGCTCAGCTCAGCAAGGCCAGCGCATTGGGCCTGCGCAATGAGATCAATGCCCGTCAGGGCGAGACTCTGACCCTCGAGCAGGGTACCATGCTCTTCTACAACGCCCTCACCGCCATGAACGGCAGCGGTCAGGTCTACGCTTCCACCCTGGGCTTTGCCGTGAGCAACGGCCAGGTGGACATCTCTTCGGTCCTGCTGGACAACGTCAAGGGTCCCTTCGTGGCAGATGCTTCCACCGTCCTGCCTTTCGCCCCGGCGGCCATCTACCGCAACGACGAAGTCACCACCTCTGCGGCCCTCTCTCCCTATGATGTCTACTATTATAACGAGAGCGCCCGTACCGTCTGGATCTACAACAAGCGCGCCGCAGGCCGCGTGACGGCTGTCTCGCCCTCGGCCAGCGCTCCGACCTCTGTGACCGTGGCCGGCGTCACCTACGCCATCGCTTCGCCCTCTGTGGCCTATCAGCTGTCCTCCCTGTCCGGCGGCGGCGTGGGCCAGGTGGTCACTCTGCTGCTGGGCATGAACGATGCAGCTGTCTCCGTCCTCACCGGCGACGCGGCAGACGCTGTGTTCTACGGCGTGGTCCAGTCCTCATCCCGCACCCTCGTGGAGACGAACAGCGCTGAGGTGCAGCAGGCTGTCTCGGTCATGTGTACCGACGGCACCGCCCGCACCGTCAATGTGGACAATAAGCTCAATTTCCCGGCCGGCAAGCTGGTGGAGATCAGCGTGGACGGTGACGGCGAAAGCGTCCAGTCCATCTCGTCCCGCTCGACCAGCGGCACCGTCAGCGCCGACGGCACCGCGCTGGGCGACACCCCGTTTGCAGACAACGTGCAGATCATTGATACGACGTCGGAGGGTGTGGCTGGGGCAGTTCGCCCCAGCCGCCTATCGGGGGTAACTCTGAGTGAAAGCGACGTCCGCTACTACACCACCAATTCCGCAGGCCAGATCGACCGGGTCATCCTCGACGATGTGACCGGTGACCTGTGGGAGTACGCTGCGCTGGATTCTGTCCGCCGCCTGACGGACGAAGCCGCCAAGAAGATCGACAAAAAGATCAGCGACAAGGCACAGGACGCCGCAAGAGAGGCCGCAGGCCTCCCCGCTGCGACCACCACCAAGGTGGACAAGACCGATGAGGAGACCTTCCAGGATGTGAAGAACATCCTTGTCCCCAGCACCAGCGATGTGCTCTACGGCCTCATCGACGGCAGTGTCGTCAGCTCTACCTGGAACACCCTTACCGGCAAGACGGACCAGCTGTTCAGCTATGTGCTCCGCCGCACCGGCGACAGCGTGGGCGGTACGCTGGGTGACTTCCTCAACTATCTGGGCGAGGGTGCGACCTATGTCTGCTACTCTGGCGGCAAACAGGTGGCCTACAGCACCGCCACCAAGTACCCCGTTATCGCAGGCGGCATCGCCATCGGCCGTTCTGCTGACGGCAAGGCCATCAACCGGATGCTCCAGCTCTCGCCGGTAGTCATCGATAAGCTGGGCGCAGCTTCGGTCATGAGCGGCGACAAGCGCTATGAGACCGCCGACGATATGCAGGTGTATCTGTGGTCGAACGGCCAGTATTTCGCGACCTCGCTGCCCAAGATCAACACTGAGGATTATAAGCTCATCGGCTGGTACGACAACTTCGGCTGCTCCGGCGGCAGGAAGATCCGTATCCTTGTGGCCGTCAAGACGAACTGAGCCTGAAATTTTCCAATCACAGAACAGCAGCCTCGCGGCAGATGAAGCGGGGCTGCTGTTTTATTCTCCTATTTGCCACACGCCCTATTTCGTGTTACAATAAAAACTAGAAAAATTGCGGAAAAAGGAGGTGCGGCAATGATACGCATTGCTCTGGTCGAGGACGAGGCAGAGGTGCGGGCGCAGCTTCAGGGGTATGTGCAGCGGCACACCCGGCAGTACGGCACCGAGTTCGCGGTGACGGAGTTCGCTGACGGCATGGAGCTGCTGGATGATTACCGCCCGGTGTACGACATCCTGTTTCTGGACGTGGAGATGAAGCATCTGGACGGCATGGAGACGGCCCGGCGGGTGCGGGAGCTGGACAAGGATGTCATCATCGTTTTTATCACGAATATGGCGCAGTACGCCATCGGCGGGTACGCGGTGGGCGCGCTGGACTATGTGCTCAAGCCGGTGCCTTATTTTGCGTTTTCGCAGCAGCTGCGCAAGGCCGAAGAACAGCTGCGCCGCCGCGCACGGCATTATCTGGCCCTGCCGGTGGAGGGCGGGATGCGGCGGCTGGATTCGTCCCTCATCTATTATCTGGAAAGCGAGGGACACCGCGTCCATTTTTATACCGAAGAGGGCGATTTCGTGGCGGCAGGCACCCTGAAAGCCTTTGAGGAAAAGCTGGCCGAGCGGCCCTTTGCCCGCTGCAACAGCGGCTACCTTGTCAATCTGGCACAGGTGAAGAGCGTGCAGCAGGGGATGGTGCAGGTGGGACCCTACGAATTGCAGGTCAGCCGCCCCCGGCGGAAAGCCTTCCTCGCGGCGCTGGCCGACCACATCGGGGGTGAGGGTGCATGACGGCACTGCCCAACATCCCGCGCCTGTATACGGCGCTGGCCGAGTGTCTGGCCGTAGGCATCTACGCCCTGCCGCTGGGCATCCGCTTCGGCAAAACGGCCACCATCGCTGCCAGTGCGGCATGGGCGCTGGCCCTGAGTGCTTTTTTGCAGGCCACGGGCAGCGTTCCGCTGGCGTGGTGGATCCCCTGCATGGCGGCAGCTGTGGGGATACAGTATTTATACCTCTGGGTCACCCGCACCATCTCCCTGCTGGAAGCGGGCTATGTCTGCGCCCGGGCCTTCGTTCTGGCAGAGCTGGCGGCCAGCGCCGAGTGGCAGCTGCACTGCTTCCTCTGGCCTCAGCGCAGCGGGGCCGACGGCCTGTCACTGCTGCTTCTGGTGGTGGTCTATGGCGGCGTTTTCGGCTGCATCTGGGTGCTGGAGCATAAGCACAAAAGTCCCAAGGGCCATATCGTCATCAGCGGAAAAGCGGCCCTCGTGGCCGTCGTCATGGCGGCGATGGTCTTCGCGGTGAGCAACCTGCTGTTCTTGGGCGACCGCGAGGTGGACATGAGCGTCTACTACATCCGCACGCTGGTGGACATCTGCGGCGTGCTCATCCTGACGGTCCAGCACGAACAGCTGCGGGAGGCGGCGCTCCACAGCGAGCTTGCCGCCATGGACGAGGTGCTCCACCGCCAGTACGAGCAGTACAAGCGGAGCAAGGAGGGCATCCGGCTCATCAACAGCCGCTATCATGAGCTGAAAATTCAAATCGCGGACATCCGCGCCGAGCGCGACCGGGCCAAGCAGGACGCGGCTCTGGCCCGGATGGAGAGCGGCCTCCGGCAGTATGAGGCCGAGAACAAGACTGGCAACCCGGTATTGGATACACTATTGACCGCCAAAAGCATGGACTGCCAGCAGCGCGGCATCAACATGACCAGCGTGGCCGACGGCAGCCAACTGGGCTTTTTGAGCACGCGGGAGCTGTGTACCCTCGTGGGTGCGCCGCTGGACAACGCCATCGAGAGCGTGCTGGCCGAGCCTGACCCCGAAAAGCGTCTGCTGCGGGTGGCCATCTATAACCAGAGCGGCTGCGTGATGCTCCGCTTCGAGAACTACTGCGCCCAGCCTGTGGAGCTGGGCGCGGACGGCCTGCCCGTCCACAACGCCCACGGCGGCTACG
>ENA-ORUQ01003224-ORUQ01003224.1-human-gut-metagenome-genome-assembly--contig:-NODE-3224-length-11528-cov-2.827857_pt1 | contig 11528 bp, 9 predicted proteins | sample MGYA00242081_ERZ509211 | MGnify/ENA primary metagenome ERZ509211 (study PRJEB26280, sample SAMEA2338785) | human gut metagenome | biome: human gut; feature: human-associated habitat; material: faeces...
TTCAACAAACCTTATGTGAAAGTGTTTGAAGAAGAACGTGAACTGACAGTTATGTTAATGGTTGATGTTTCCGGAAGTTTGGAATTTGGTACGATCAAGCAGTTAAAGAAAGATATGGTGACGGAAATCGCTGCTACTCTTGCTTTCTCTGCCATCCAGAATAATGATAAAATAGGTGTGATTTTCTTTTCAGACCGGATAGAGAAGTTTATTCCTCCCAAGAAAGGACGTAAACATATCTTGTATATTATCCGTGAATTAATTGATTTCCAACCGGAAAGCCGTCGCACAAATATTCGTCTTGCCTTGGAATATTTGACAAACGTAATGAAAAGGCGTTGCACTGCATTTATCTTATCAGATTTTATTGACCAGGAAAGCTTTAAGAATGCGCTGACCATTGCTAACAGGAAACATGATGTAGTAGCATTGCAAGTATACGACAGGAGAGTCAGTGATCTTCCTCCAGTAGGACTGATGCGAATCAAAGATGCAGAAACTGGGCATGAACAATGGATTGACACTTCTTCCAAAGCTGTACGTCGGGCACATCGCGACTGGTGGATACAAAAGCAGACTGAACTGAACGATACTTTTACCAAAAGTAACGTAGATGCTGTATCCGTCAGAACCGATCAGGATTACGTAAAGGCATTGTTGAATTTATTTGCCAAACGAAATTAATGGAATCAAAGATGAATAGAAATATTATTCTGATAGCATTATTAGGTCTATTGTTTGTCAGTAAAGCAGTAGCACAGTCTGTTACAGTAGAAGCAAAAATTGATTCACTGCAGATACTGATCGGCGAACAGGCGAAAGTGCAACTGCAAGTAGCCATGGATGCCAAACAGCGTGCTATTTTTCCTGCTTACACTGATACACTGGTAAGAGGTGTGGAAATTATAGAAACAGTCAAACCAGATACCCAATTCCTGAATGATCGTCAGCGGATGGTGATTACGCAGGAGTACATTATCACTTCTTTTGACTCTGCTCTATATTATCTCCCGCCAATGCCAGTTACCGTAGATGGGAAAGTGTACAACTCCAAAGCTCTCGCATTAAAAGTATATTCAATGCCGGTTGACACCTTACATCCGGACCAGTTCTTCGGACAAAAATCTGTGATGAAAGCTCCTTTTGCATGGGAAGACTGGTATGGATTGATCGCTTGTTCATTCTTGGCTTTACCTTTGCTTGGTTTGCTGATCTATCTGATTGTTCGCATACGTGATAATAAACCGATTATCCGTAAAATTAAAGTTGAACCTAAATTGCCGCCACATCAGGCTGCAATGAAAGAGATAGAACGTATCAAGACAGAGAAGGTGTGGCAGAAAGGGCAATCGAAGGAGTACTATACCGAACTTACCGATGCTATTCGTACATATATTAAGGATCGTTTCGGATTTAATGCATTGGAAATGACTTCTTCTGAAATAATTGATCAGTTACTGGAAATGAATGATAAAGAGGCCATATCAGACCTAAAACTATTGTTCCAGACTGCTGATTTAGTGAAGTTCGCCAAGCATAATCCTCAGATGAATGAAAACGATGCCAATTTGATTAACGCCATTGATTTTATCAATGAGACCAAACAACTGGAAGAGGAAAATCAGAAACCGCAACCAACGGAAATCACTATTATTGAGAAACGTTCTTTACGTGTTAAAGCTATGCTGATTTGTGGAATTGCATTGTTATCAGCAGCATTGATCGGTACCTTTATATATATAGGTCTACAGTTATACAATCTTTTTGTATAAAGGATGTATAGCTTAATACTAAATAGTAAACTGTTAAATCATAAATAAAATGGTTTTTGCCAATATTGAATATCTGTTTTTGCTATTATTGCTTATACCGTATATTGTATGGTATATCCTGAAGCAAAAGAAAAGTGAAGCAACTCTTCAAATTTCAGATGCCCGGGTATATGCGCATACACCTAAAAGTTATAAGAATTATTTGTTGCATGTTCCATTTCTATTACGCTGCCTTGCTTTAGTACTGGTTATTTTGGTTCTTGCACGCCCGCAAACTACTAATAAGTGGCAGAACAGTGAGATAGAAGGAATTGATATTATGCTGGCTATCGACGTTTCTACCAGTATGCTGGCTGAAGACTTGAAGCCGAACAGACTGGAAGCTGCTAAAGACGTAGCTGCAGAGTTTATCAATGGACGTCCCAATGATAATATCGGTATTACATTATTTGCAGGAGAAACTTTCACCCAATGTCCGTTGACTGTAGACCATGCTGTATTATTGGATATGATACATAATATCAAATGTGGTCTTATCACTGACGGTACTGCTGTCGGTATGGGTATTGCAAATGCTGTAACCCGCTTAAAAGATAGCAAAGCGAAATCCAAAGTTATTATCCTATTGACGGATGGTACAAATAACAAGGGAGATATTTCGCCTATGACAGCGGCAGAAATAGCAAAAAGCTTTGGTATTCGTGTATATACCATCGGAGTAGGTACCAATGGAATGGCTCCTTATCCTTATCCAGTCGGAAATACGGTGCAATATGTAAGTATGCCGGTAGAAATTGATGAAAAGACATTGACAGAGATTGCCGGAACGACAGATGGTAACTATTTCCGGGCTACGAGCAACTCGAAGCTTAAAGAAGTATATGAAGAAATTGATAAACTGGAAAAGACGAAACTGAATGTAAAAGAGTATAGTAAGCGGGACGAAGAATATCATTGGTTTGCTTTAGCAGCTTTCCTCTGTGTCTTGTTGGAAGTACTATTACGTAATTCGGTACTCAAGAAAATTCCATAAGGATGTTTGTCAATCGTTATTTGCCAATCATAAAATAGTAAGAAGATGTTTCGATTTGGAGAACCTACATATTTATATTTATTGTTGCTATTACCTTTTTTAGCAGTTTTCTACTTGTATTCCAATTACAGGAGAAGAAAAAATATTCGACGTTTTGGTGATCCGGTTTTACTGGCCCAGTTGATGCCTGATGTATCCAAATATCGTCCGGATATAAAATTTTGGATAATATTTGTTGTTATCGGCTTGTTCTCTGTATTATTAGCACGTCCTCAGTTTGGCTCCAAACAGGAAACAGTGAAGCGTAAAGGGGTAGAAGTTATTATTGCTTTGGATATTTCAAATTCGATGTTGGCACAGGACGTACAGCCAAGTCGTCTGGAAAAAGCTAAAAGATTAATTTCCAGGTTAGTTGATGAACTGGATAATGATAAAATCGGTATGATTGTATTTGCAGGAGATGCATTTACACAGTTACCGATTACCAGCGACTATATTTCTGCCAAGATGTTTTTGGAGTCGATTAGTCCTTCATTGATTTCTAAACAAGGTACGGCTATTGGAGAAGCTATTAATTTGGCTGTACGGAGTTTTACACCTCAAGAAGGAGTGGGACGTGCCATTGTTGTAATTACAGATGGTGAAAACCATGAAGGCGGAGCTGTAGAAGCTGCTAAAGTTGCAGCTGAAAAAGGTATTCAAGTAAGTGTATTAGGGGTGGGTATGCCTGATGGTGCACCTATTCCCATAGAAGGTACAAATGATTATCGTCGTGACCGTGAAGGGAATGTTATTGTCACACGCTTAAACGAAGCTATGTGTCAGGAAATTGCCAAAGAAGGAAAAGGTATTTATGTACGAGTAGATAATACTAACTCTGCTCAGAAAGCTATTAATCAGGAAGTGAATAAAATGGCGAAATCAGATGTTGAGTCGAAAGTGTATACAGAGTTTAACGAACAGTTTCAAGCTATTGCATGGATTATTTTAATATTATTGTTAGCAGAATTGTTAATTCTAGATCGTAAAAATCCTTTGTTCAAAAACGTTCACCTATTTTCTAATAAGAAATAGCTATGCATATGTTAAGAAGTAAATATATTTTATTCACTATTTTTCTACTATCGGTAGCCAGTGTCTCGGCACAGAAAGCAGAGCGTGACTACATCCGTAAAGGAAACCGTTTGTTTAATGACAGCGTATTTGTAGATGCGGAGGTGAATTATCGGAAAGCTTTAGAAGTAAACCCTAAGTCGACAGTATCCATGTATAATCTGGGGAATACTCTCTCACAGCAACAAAAGTTTCAGGATGCTATGGAACAATATGTAGCTGCCGGCAAAATCGAAAAAGACAAAATGAAACTGGCTCATATTTATCATAATATGGGGGTTCTTTTTCAAGCTGGTAAAGATTATGCAAAAGCAGTAGAAGCGTATAAAATGTCGTTACGCAATAATCCAGCTGACGATGAAACTCGATATAATTTGGCACTTGCCCAGAAAATGCTGAAAGATCAACAGCAGAATCAGGACCAAAATCAAGACCAAAACAAAGACCAGCAACAGAAGCAAGATCAACAACAAGATAAGAATAAAGACAAACAGAATGATCAAAAACAGGATGAAAAGAAAGATCAGCAACAACCTCCAAAATCTGAAAAGAAGGACAATCAAATGTCGAAGGAGAATGCAGAACAATTACTTAATTCTGTGATGCAGGATGAAAAGGATGTGCAGGATAAAGTGAAGAAACAACAGAAAGTGTTGCAAGGTGGGCGTTTGGAAAAAGACTGGTAATATTAAGTTGACGATATAAATTTCATAAGCAATGAGAAAACTAATTATTATATTAATGACATTGATGGCATATAGCACCCAAACTTTCGCTGATAAAGTGTCGTTTGTTGCTTCTGCTCCGGACGTGGTGGTGGTAGGCGATCAATTTAGGCTATCGTATACGGTTACAACACAGAAAGTAAAAGATTTTCGTGCTCCTTCTATCAAAGGATTTGATGTTTTAATGGGGCCAAGCCGATCAGAACAAAGTAGTACTCAGATTGTGAATGGTAGTGTATCATCTACTAGTAGTATTACTTTCACTTATATATTGATGGCCAATACTGCCGGTGAGTTTACTGTTCCTGGTGCTTCAATAGTAGCTGACGGTAATCAAATGATATCTAACTCAGTGAAAATAAAAGTATTGCCACAAGATCAAAATCATAATAGTAGCAGGAGGAATAATGATAATAGTTCTTCCATACAGCCTTCGTCGAATGCAAGTGTATCTAACCAAGATTTGTTTATTACAGCAACTGCAAGTAAGACAAATGTTTATGAGCAGGAAGCGTTCGTATTGACATATAAAATATATACCAGAGAATCTAACTTACAGCTTAATAATGCCAAGTTACCTGACTTCAAGGGTTTTCATTCACAGGAAATCGAAATGACTACAAATGCTCGATGGACACCTGAGCATTATAAAGGTCGTAACTACTATACAACTGTTTATCGCCAATTCGTGCTCTTTCCACAACAGTCGGGCAAACTATTTATAGAGCCTGCACAGTTCCAAATGACGGTAAATAAACCAGTACAGTCAGCCGATCCTTTTGATGCTTTTTTTAACGGAGGAAACAATGTTATAGAGATTAAGAAGCCTATCACAACTCCTAAAATAGCCATCAATGTTAATCCGCTTCCGGCTGGTAAACCGACAAACTTCTTAGGTGGAGTAGGAGAGTTCAACATTTCTTCTTCTATCAACAGTAAGGAGTTAAAAACGAATGATGCAATAACTATTAAATTAGTGATTTCCGGAACGGGTAATCTGAAACTTATTTCCAATCCGGAAATCAAATTTCCAGATGATTTTGAAGTGTACGATCCTAAAGTTGATAATCAGGTGAGATTAACAAAAGAAGGGCTTACTGGGAATAAAGTTATTGAATATTTAGCAATCCCTAGACATGCCGGAACATATAAAATTCCGGGTGTATCTTTTAGTTATTTCGATATCCGTTCCAAATCTTATAAAACTCTGAATACAGAAGATTATGTAATAAACGTAGAGAAAGGTGCAGGAAATGCAGATCAAGTTATTGCTAACTTCACCAATAAGGAGGATTTGAAAGTCTTGGGTGAAGATATTCGCTATATTAAACAAAACGAAGTGACTTTTCAACCTAAAGGAAGCTTCTTCTATGGTTCAATGTCGTACTGGCTATTCTATATTATTCCGGCTCTTGCCTTTATTCTTTTCTTTATAATTTATCGCAAACAAGCAGCAGAGAATGCCAATGTAGCGAAGATGAGAACGAAGAAGGCTAATAAAGTAGCAATAAAACGTATGAAGCTGGCTGGTAAACTGCTTTCTGAAAATAAGAAAGATGCTTTCTATGATGAAGTTTTGAAAGCATTGTGGGGCTATATCAGTGATAAACTGAATATTCCGGTATCCCGTTTGTCTAAAGATAATATTGAGGAAAAATTGAGAAATCATGGAGTGAGTGAAGAGCTAATTAAGGAATTTCTGAATGCATTGAATGACTGTGAATTTGCCCGTTTTGCTCCGGGAGATGAAAATCAGGCAATGGATAAAGTTTATTCATCTTCAATAGAAGTGATAAGCAAAATGGAGAATTCAATAAAACATTAACCTAGAAGAGATTGTGTCATGAAAAAAATATTATTTTTTATATTCTTATCAATGTCGGTAACTTGCTTCGCGCAAGATTCACTGAGCATTGAACCCAGACAAATAAACGAAGCTGATTCTATCCATGTCGATACACATACACTTCTTGATAACAAATTGGAAGATGTGACAAAAACTAAAGGAGATTCCGCATATATAAAAGAAGATTATGCGGCTGCCATTCAAATATACGAAGCATTACTAAAGAATGGAGAAGCATCTGAAGTTTATTATAACCTCGGAAATAGTTATTATAAAATAGGTGAAATAGCAAAGGCGGTTCTTAATTACGAACGTGCCTTGCTTTTGCAACCGGGAAATAGCGACATCCGTGCTAATCTCGAAGTAGCACGTGCCAAAACAATAGATAAAGTAGAACCTACTCCTGAAGTCTTTTTTATCTCATGGACTAAGTCTTTGATTAATTGTATGAGTGTAGATGCATGGGCCACATGGGGAATTGTTTCTTTCATTCTACTGATAGTATCTCTCTACTTCTTTATATTTTCAAAACAGATTATGTGGAAAAAGATAGGCTTCATTTCAGGGATTATCTTTTTAATAATCACAGTATGCTCTAATCTTTTTGCTTCACAACAAAAAGAAAATTTGGTAAACCGTAACGAAGCGATAGTTATGAATCCGAGTGTCACAGTGCGAAGTACTCCAAGTGAAAGTGGTACTAGTTTATTTATTCTTCATGAAGGAAGAAAGGTAAACGTCAAAGACAATTCTATGAAAGAATGGAAAGAAATTCACTTAGAAGATGGAAAAGTAGGATGGGTCCCAGCTTCTGCTATTGAAGTGATATAAAAGGCATTAATAGATTTTATCAATTTTGAAAAAAAAGATAAGCAAATAATTTGTTTTATCTTTTTTTTTGCTTAAGTTTATAGCGTGATAAAAAATCACATAGTACTAACCATTAAATTTATGAGACATGAGAACAATAACGTTTAATGAACTTCGTAAAATTAAAGATTCATTGCCTAGCGGTAGCATGCATAGAATAGCAGACGAACTTGGTTTGCACGTAGATACAGTGCGAAACTTCTTCGGAGGACACAATTTCAAGGAGGGAAAAAGTGTCGGAATACATCTTGAGCCCGGTCCAGATGGTGGGCTTGTTATGTTAGACGATACAACAGTTCTCGATCGGGCTTTAAAGATTCTAGATGAATTGAATATGAGTATGCAAAAAGAACAGGCTACCGAATCTGTGCAAGTTTAAAATATAACAAACTGAATCCCAATTGAATCAAACAATTGGGATTTCTTATTTGTTTTCACCTTATAAAATGTACATTTATGGAAGACAAATTAGTAACCCTGGCCATTCTGACATACACCAAAGCGCAGATCTTAAAGAATGTCTTGGAAAATGAAGGTATAGAAACCTACATTCATAACGTTAATCAAATACAACCGGTTGTTTCATCAGGAGTGCGTTTACGAATTAAAGAAAGCGATCTGCCACGTGCTTTGAAAATAACAGAAAGTTCTACATGGCTGTCTGAAAGTATAGTGGGAGAGAAGGAGCCCAAAGTAAAAGATAAATCAAATAAGATTTTAATTCCCGTCGACTTCTCTAATTATTCGATGAAAGCATGTGAATTTGCATTCAACCTGGCAAAAACAGAAAATGCAGAAGTCATCCTGTTGCATGTCTATTTCACGCCTATTTATGCATCGTCGTTGCCTTATGGGGATGTTTTCAATTACCAGATTGGAGATGAAGAATCTGTAAAAACGATTATCCAAAAAGTCCATTCTGATCTCAATGCTTTATCAGAGAAGATAAAAGAAAAAGTTACATCAGGCGAATTTCCCAACGTTAAATATAGCTGCATCTTACGTGAAGGTATTCCAGAGGAGGAAATCTTAAGATATGCTAAAGAACAGCGTCCTATGGTCATCATTATGGGTACCCGAGGCAAAAATCAGAAAGACATTGATTTAATTGGCAGTGTAACCGCTGAAGTTATTGACAGGAGTCGCACGGCTGTATTGGCTATTCCGGAAAATACACCATTTAAACAGTTTAGTGAAGCAAAACGGATTGCCTTTATTACCAATTTTGATCAAAGAGATCTAATTGCTTTCGAGGCATTCTTTAATACTTGGAAATCATTCCATTTTTCTGTATCTTTGATACACCTTACAGATTCTAAAGATACCTGGAATGAAATAAAACTAGCAGGTATAAAAGAATATTTTCACAAGCAATATCCGGGGCTTGAAATTCATTATGACGTAGTGATGAATGATAATTTATTAAAAGGACTTGATCAGTATATCAAAGATAATCATATAGATATAATCACTTTGACTTCTTACAAAAGGAATATATTTGCTCGATTATTTAATCCAAGTATTGCCAGAAAAATGATTTTCCATTCAGATACACCATTGCTTGTTATTAACAGCTGATCAAATCAGGCAAAAAATGAGCATCCAAGATTAGGGAATAATAAGTATTATGTTTAATAGAAAAAGGAGTAATATAATGACCTTACTCCTTTTTCTATTTTTATTTAAATGAAGAAATTTACCTGTTCCACTCAAGTCCATATCAAATATAAGATTTTTCAATTACTACTTTAAACTATTGAATAAAAAAAAGAAGACTACTATTTCTAATAGCCTTCTTATATTTTTTCAGAAAACGATCTTACTTCATCATCTTATCGATTTCTTCGAATTCAGGTCCCATATTCAAGTTATAGTAAACTCTGTAAAGACCTTGCAACCATAAATCTTGTTGATCGGGTTTTAAAGCTCTGGCTTTTTCATAGAATGGTTTAGCTTCTTCGTAGAATTTCTTAACCACAGCTTGTGCTTCAGCGTACTTAGGATCATTGATATCTGTTGTTGCTTTATCAGCATAATCCTGTGCTTTCATCAAATATACCAAACCTACATTAGAGTATGCTTCTGCATATTCCGGATCAGCAGCAATAGCTTTTTTGTAGTATTCGATTGCATTATCATATTCTTTCATATTATGATAAAGATATGCTTTTACATACAAATACAACTTGTTATTCGGATCATTAGCTAACATTCTATCAGCAAACTCCATAGCTTTAGAAGCTTGATTAGAGCTATTATAATAATCAACCAAATTAGCGAAGAAATAATCATTTCCAGGGAACTTAAGGATACCCTCTTCCAAAGACTTAATCCATGCAGCAGTATCACCTTTAGCTTTATAAGCATCAGCCATCAATTGCATTGCAAATTTACCTCCATCTTTATCGGATAAAGCCATAGGAGCATATTTAATGATCGCATCTTTATCGCCTACTCTATCAGCAGCTAATGTTGCATAATAAGCAATTTGCGGAAGAAGAGTATCGTTTTTAGCCAATTCTTTATCAGCTAACATCGGATAAGAAGCTGACTCTACATAGGTTGCAAAGAACTTCAAAGCCTCTTTATTCTTGTCCAGGTTGAAATACTGAATACCACCATTAATCAAATTAGGACGTTCAGCCAACATACTGGAAGCATTAGCCTTCCGATATTTGTTTTTAACTTTTCCCTTTTCATTAGGTACCTGAGCCAAATCGTCGCATTTATTATAATACTCATACATCTTCAAAATACTGTTGTATACTTTTAATGTATCGTACGGTTTTTTTAGAAAAGCATTTTTCATTTGCTCTTCGTTGATACGCTTCTGAATAAATCCAGCAACGTCCCATGTGTCAGCAAGATCCTTCGTTTCAGGATTCTTCATAGCCTCCTTAATAAGCTGTTCAGCCTGCTTAAAATTAGGTTTTACGTCATTAGCCATACTCTTTGCTTCTTTCACATTCTTCATCTGAGCGAATGAGAAGCTAACAGCCATCAATAAAACCATAGAAAATAATACTCTTTTCATGATTGTTGTTTGATTAATTATTAATATTATGTCTATTCCTCAATTTCGTTATTGCTTTCGTTTTCATTTACGTCCGCTGCATCATCAATATCAGGAACATCAGCATTCGGATCACTCACGATTGTACCCTCTGCCTCTTCTGCCGGAATTTCATCTTCAAGACTTTCTGTCATAACCTTACATACCGAACCAATCTGGTCGTTACGTTTTTCAAGATTTATCAGACGAACGCCTTGAGTAGCACGGCCCATTATACGAACATCCGCTACCTTCAAACGAATAGTGATACCAGACTTATTGATAATCATCAAGTCATTTTCATCGGTTACCGACTTGATTGTTACCAACTTACCTGTCTTTTCGGTAATATTCATGGTCTTCACACCCTTACCTCCACGGTTCGTTTTACGATAGTCTTCAATTTCAGAACGTTTACCATATCCTTGTTCGGAAACTACCATTACAGATTCTGTTTCCAAATCTTTGATACAAATCATTCCTACTACTTCATCCTGACCATCATTATCCAACGTAATACCACGTACACCTGTTGCTGTACGTCCCATTACACGAACTGCTGCCTCATGGAAACGAATTGCACGACCATTGCGGTTTGCAATGATGATTTCATTATTTCCATTCGTCATACGAACTTCAATTACGCTATCATCTTCGCGGATAGTTATAGCATTTACACCATTCTGACGAGGACGAGAATACTGTTCAAGCAATGTCTTCTTTATTACACCTTTCTTAGTACAGAATAATACATAGTGGCTATTGATAAACTCGGAATCCTCTAAACTCTTCACACGCAAGTATGCAGTTACATTATCATCCGAATCAATATTCAACAAGTTCTGAATAGCACGGCCCTTAGAATTCTTCGTTCCTTCAGGTATTTCATATACTTTCAGCCAATAACACTTACCCTTTTGTGTAAAGAACATCATGGTATTGTGCATGGTAGCAGGATAAATATGCTCTACAAAGTCTTCATCACGGGTTTCCGTACCTTTCGAACCTACTCCACCACGATTTTGTGCACGGAATTCGGTCAACGGTGTACGTTTAATATAACCCATATGAGAAATTGTAATAATCATCTGATCATCAGCATAGAAGTCTTCTGGGT
>ENA-ORUQ01003237-ORUQ01003237.1-human-gut-metagenome-genome-assembly--contig:-NODE-3237-length-11475-cov-4.764011_pt1 | contig 11475 bp, 6 predicted proteins | sample MGYA00242081_ERZ509211 | MGnify/ENA primary metagenome ERZ509211 (study PRJEB26280, sample SAMEA2338785) | human gut metagenome | biome: human gut; feature: human-associated habitat; material: faeces...
GCAATTTTATGAATGAGGATGGAAGCGTAAACTGGCTTCCGGTGTGTGCGGATGCGCATGGTTTTGTAGTGAACAAAGATCTTTTTGAAAAGTATGATATTCCTCTTCCGACAGATTATAAAAGCTTTGTCTCTGCCTGTCAGGCATTTGACCAGGTGGGTATTCGTGGCTTTACTGCAGACTATTATTATGATTATACCTGTATGGAGACACTGCAGGGGCTGTCAGCATCAGAGTTGTCTTCTGTAGAAGGACGTAAGTGGCGTACTGCCTACAGTGACCCGGATAACACAAAAAGAGAAGGTCTGGACAGTACAGTCTGGCCGGAGGCTTTTGAACGTATGGAGCAGTTTATCCAGGATACGGGGCTTAGTCAGGATGATCTGGATATGAATTATGATGACATAGTTGAAATGTATCAAAGTGGCAAGCTTGCCATGTACTTTGGCAGCTCTGCCAGTGTAAAAATGTTTCAGGATCAGGGCATAAACACGACATTTCTTCCATTCTTTCAGGAGAACGGCGAAAAGTGGATTATGACTACACCATATTTTCAGGTGGCTTTAAACCGTGATCTGACACAGGATGAAACACGTCGAAAGAAAGCAATGAAGGTGCTGAATACAATGCTTTCAGAGGATGCACAGAATCAGATCATTAGTGATGGACAGGATCTGTTGAGTTACAGCCAGGATGTGGATATTCATCTTACGGAATATCTGAAAGATGTGAAATCTGTGATTGAAGAAAATCATATGTATATTCGCATTGCATCAAATGACTTTTTCTCCGTTTCCAGGGAGGTGGTGTCTAAGATGATCTCAGGAGAATATGATGCAGGGCAGGCCTATGAGTCATTTAACACGCAGCTTCTTGAAGAAGAATCTGCTTCTGAGGATATCGTGCTGGATTCACAGAAATCTTATTCCAACCGTTTTCATAGCAGCGGCGGGAACACGGCATATTCTGTTATGGCAAACACTCTGCGTGGCATTTATGGGACGGATGTGCTGATCGCAACCGGAAACAGCTTTACGGGAAATGTGCTGAAAGCCGGCTATACAGAAAAAATGGCGGGAGACATGATCATGCCAAATGGTCTTTCGGCTTACAGCAGCAAGATGAGCGGAGTCGAACTGAAAGAGACAGTTAAAAACTTTGTAGAAGGCTATGAGGGCGGATTTACTCCGTTTAACCGGGGCTCTCTGCCTGTGGTCAGTGGCATTTCCGTGGAAGTCAAAGAAACAGATGATGGTTACATATTGAGCAAAGTTACAAAAGATGGAAAAAAAGTTCAGGACGAGGATGCTTTTACGGTAACCTGCCTTGCGACACCAAAACATATGGAAGCTTATCCTGCAGATGAGAATATTGTGTTTGAGGGAGAAGATACCACTGTGAAAGATACCTGGACAGGACATATTTCAGATGGTGATGCCATTCTTGCAGAGCCTGAAGACTACATGACTCTGAGGTGAGAAGAATGGATATTAAGAATCATAATAAAGGCAGAAAGAAACCTGTCATGGGAAAACGATTCCGGATAGCTGTCTTTACAGCTGTTTTACTGGGAATTGTTCTGTTGGTGTTCCGGTATTCCAGATTTGTGTCGAAAACTATTTATGAGGAAAGTGTTTCTCATCTGACGGAAGTTTTTCATCAGTCTGATAACATGCTGAGGGAACTGACAGATAAGAACCTGACCTATCTTCATATGTGGGGGGAGAATCTGCAGAATATTTCCAGCGAAGATGAAATTCGTGATTATATTAAGAAAGCGCAGGAAGATGCCGGCTTTTGGGAATTCTTTTTTCTGTCAGCTGACGGGAACTATAAGACGGCAACAGGGGAAAACGGGTACCTTGGATTACAGGGAAATACTGAAGAGGAGATCCGGCAGGGAAATGATGTTATTGCGAATGCAACAGTTCCCGGAAAATCTCAGCTGCTTGTTTTTGCCACTCCCAGGGCGCATGGAATCTATCAGGGATTTGAATATGATGCAATTGCCATTGCGTATGAAAATTCTGATATTGTAGATGTGCTGGATATTTCTGCCTTCAATGGAGATGCTCAGAGTTTTACTGTTCATCCGGATGGCCGTGTTGTGGTCGATCATTCTTCTGAGTCATGGGGGAACGTGTATAACTTCTTTGGCGTTCTGAGAGAACATTCAGACATGTCCGAAAAAGAAATCAATGAGCTTTCGGAAAAGTTTAAAGCAGGACGTACCGATGCGATGCTGGTGAATCTGGATAAAGAGAATTACTATCTGGTCTATGAAAAATCGGATATCCAGGACTGGATGTTTCTGGGACTTGTAAGGGAGGATATCGTCAACGCCAGTATGAACAGTCTGCAGCGCAGTACAATGCTTCTTGTCAGTGTGGTTGTGCTCTGTATTGCCGCTTTACTTATCAGCTTTATTATTCAAAAAAGCAGGGCAAGTCTCAGGAGAAAAGATACAGAGATCCTGTACAGGGATGAGATGTTTCAAAAGCTGTCAATGAATGTAGATGATGTTTTCCTGATGCTGGATGCAAAAACATATCAGGCAGATTATGTCAGCCCGAATGTGGAAAAACTGTTGGGACTTACGGTAGAACAGATCCGGAAGGATATTTATGTTCTGGGAAAACTGCATCCATGGGATTCTGAGAATATGAAGAAAAATTATCTGGAGAGAATCCAGACTTCGGAACAGCAGGAATGGGATTTTGAATATGTTCATCAGAAAACAGGAGAACGACGTTGGTTTCATATTGTGGCAATGGGCAGTGAGGTGAACCGGAAGAAGAAATATATTCTGGTTATGTCGGACCGTACCTCTGACAGGAATATGAATCAGGCACTTTCTGAGGCAGTACGTGCTGCAGAGACAGCAAATAAGGCAAAGAGTACTTTCCTTTCCAATATGTCTCACGATATCCGGACACCAATGAATGCAATCATCGGTTTTACTACACTGGCTGTAAGTAATATTGATGATAAGGAAAGAGTACGGGATTATCTTGGGAAAATTCTTTCTTCCAGTAACCATCTGCTCTCACTGATCAACGATATACTGGATATGAGCCGGATTGAGAGTGGAAAGATCCATCTGGAAGAAACAGAAGTCAGTCTGTCGGATGTACTTCATGACCTGAAGACGATCATCAGTGGGCAGATTCATGCGAAGCAGTTGGAACTTTATATGGATGCAATGGATATTACGAATGAGGATGTCTATTGTGACAAGACGCGTCTGAACCAGGTGTTGCTGAATCTTTTGTCAAATGCAGTTAAATTTACACCTGCAGGAGGAACCGTTTCTGTCCGGATCAGACAGCGTCCTGGAACACAGAAAGGAAGTGAGCTGTACGAGATCCGGGTAAAGGATAACGGAATCGGCATGAGCCAGGAATTTGTACAGAAGATCTTTGCTCCTTTTGAGAGGGAGCGTACTTCCACAGTCAGCAGGACCCAGGGCACAGGACTTGGCATGGCCATCACTAAGAACATTGTGGATATGATGGGCGGAACCATTGAGGTTCAGACAGAACAGGGCAGAGGCACCGAATTTATTGTTCGTCTGCCATTCCGGATTCAGCCTGAGCACCAACGTATAGAGAAGATTGCTGAACTGGAGGGCCTTAAGGCGCTGGTTGTAGACGACGATTTTAATACCTGTGACAGCGTGACAAAAATGCTTGTGAGGGTTGGAATGCGTTCGGAATGGACACTTTCCGGCAAGGAAGCCGTTCTACGTGCACGACAGTCTATGGAACTGGGAGATGCATTCCACGCTTATATCATCGACTGGCGTCTGCCGGATATGAATGGGATAGAGGTCACCCGTCAGATCCGAAGCTTAGGTGATGATACACCGATCATTATCCTGACTGCTTACGACTGGTCTGATATCGAAGCAGAGGCCAGGGCAGCAGGAGTGACTGCATTCTGTGCAAAACCTCTGTTCATGTCAGATATCAGAGATACCCTGATGACTGCTATTGGCCAGAGTCAGGCTGAACAAGAAGATTCGGTTCTTCCGGTAGCAGGTTCAGATTTCAGAGGCAGAGGTATACTGCTTGTGGAAGATAACGAACTGAACAGCGAAATTGCGGTGGAAATCCTTAATGAATATGGATTCCTGGTTGACACTGCCGAAAATGGTGCAGAAGCCGTGGAGAAAGTTAAGAATTCGAAGCCGGGTAATTATGATTTGGTGCTGATGGATGTGCAGATGCCGGTAATGAATGGATACGATGCTACCAAACAGATCCGTGCGCTGGATGATCCGGCACTGGCGGAAATCACTATCCTGGCCATGACTGCTAATGCCTTTGAGGAGGACAGAAAGAAAGCGCTGGAATGCGGTATGGATGGGTTCCTGTCCAAACCAATTGTCATAGAGGAATTGATCAGCACCCTGCAGAGAAATCTGGATTAGGTGTCCGGAGTATTAGCCCCCACAAATAAAGGAAATAAAAATATGGATAAAAATAGAAAAAAATCAACCGTACTATGTGCAGGTATATTTGTGGTTTTAGTAATATGGATGATATTGGCAGTACCCTGCCGGGCTGCTGAGACGGATAACGATGAAAAGCAGTCACAGATCATTCGTGTCGGTTCATTTGAGGATACCTTTGATTATGTTGATAAAAACGGTGTCAGACGAGGCTATGGCTACGAGCTCATGCAGGCTCTGGCAGGCTATACCGGATGGAAATTTGAGTATGTGAAATGCGACTGGTCCAACTGTTTTGATAAGCTTGAAAATGGTGAGATTGATATCATGGGCGATATCTCTTACACCGATGAACGTGCACTGAGGATGCTTTTTTCGGATGAAGCGATGGGTGAGGAAAAATATATCCTTTATGCTGATTTATCGAATACGGATATGGGGATGTCTGATTTCAAGTTTATGGATGGTAAACATGTAGGTGTGCTCATGGGCACAGAACCAGAAATTATGCTGACAGAATGGGAAAATAAGAATGGTATACATACAGAACACGTAAATGTGAATAATAATGATGATGTCGAAAAGAAATTAGCGAATCATGAAATAGATTGTTTTGTGTCTCTGGAGGAATCCCTCTGGTCTGAGCAGGGAATAGCATCCGTTACCACGATTGGCAAATCAGGAATATATTTTGCAATAAATAAAGAGCGCAGCGATATCAAGACGAGCCTGGATTGTGCTATGCGTCAGCTGGATCAGGATAGTCCTTTTTTTAAAGCAGATTTGTATAAGAAGTATTTTACCATTGATTATAATCAGAGTCTTACAGGCGAAGAAAAGTCATGGCTTGAAGAACATGGTGACATTCGGATAGGATTTCTGAGCAATGATCCGGCAATCTTTTCCAGGGATGAAGCAACTGAAAAACTTACGGGTATGCTGGCAGAATATACCTCTTATGCAAAAGACTGTCTGGGGAATCAGGTACTGAAATTTTATATACAGGAATATGACAGCTATGACGAAATGACTCAGGCTCTGCAGAATAGTGAGATTGATATGGTTTTTTATGCAGGCAGAAATCCTGATTTCGCAGAAAAAAACGGCTATGCACTTACAAACACAGCCTGGACCTACAGCCTGATGGCGGTAACGGATGAGAAAAAATTTGATGAGGACAGATTGTATACAGTAGCTGTGCCAAAGGAAAAAGATGCCTTAAAACAGCATATTGCTTTCAGTTATCCACAATGGAAGCTGGTAGATTATGATTCGCTTGAGGATGCCGCAGATATGGTCATGAATGAAAAAGCAGACTGTTTTCTCATAGGAACCAGTCAGGCACTGAAGTATGATAATGAGCGAGATTTCAAGAGTGTTCCACTTACAAAAACAATGGAGGCATGCTTTGCAGTAAGAGGTGGAGATGGTCCCATTTTATCTATATTGAATAAAACCATAAAGGCCATGCCGTCTGACATGCTTACAAGCGCCCTTGCTATTTATGACAGTACAGCAGATAAGGTGACATTTTGGGACTTTGTAAAAGACAATATGCCTGCTTTTTTTGTCACGGCAGGATTTTCTTCACTTGGCATCATTGGCATTATCCTGGTACTTTTACGGAAGGCAAGAAAAGCAGAAACTGTTGCAAAGCTTGCTGCAAATGATACACAAAAGCTTAATAATAAGTTGGAGATCGCTCTGAAAAAAACAGAAGATGCCAGTCTCGCAAAGACCCGTTTCCTTAACAATATGTCACATGACATTCGTACTCCTATGAATGCAATTTTGGGTTATGCACAGATTATGGAGGATGAACTGAATAGAAAAGAGATGCCTGAAGTTTCAGAGCATTTGGAAAAACTGCAGCAGTCTGGAAATCTTCTTCTGTCAATCATAAATAATGTACTGGATATGGCCAGGATTGAGAGCGGAAGGATGGAGCTTGATGAGAATTACTGTCGGATTGAAGATGTCTGGAAGTCTTTGTTTGCAGTGTTTGATGAGAACGCAATGAAAAAGAATATTGCGCTTCATTACGCGATGAACGTAGAACATGAGCATGTACTGACAGATGTTACCAAGGTAAAAGAAATATTAGTCAATATCCTCAGCAATGCCATAAAATATACTCCGGCCGGTGGTTCTGTTATGGTAGATGTAGACGAATTACCGTGTGATGAGTCTGGATACATGATAGTGAAGATTAGAGTCAGTGATACCGGAATCGGTATGAGTCAGGATTATCAGACAAAGATTTTCGAAGCATTTACACGTGAGCAGAACACCACAAAGAGCAAAATTGCAGGAACCGGACTTGGGATGTCAATCGTCAAAAAATATGTTGATCTGTTGGGAGGAACAATAAATGTAGAGAGTGAGCTTGGAAAAGGCAGCACCTTTACAGTTACATTAAAGCACAGGATAGCGGATGAAAGCTATTATGTAAAAAAGTATATTGAAGAGTCTGAAACAGGAAGTGAAATCCTTGAAGGCAGGAATATCCTTTTGGCGGAGGATAATGATCTGAATGCAGAGATTGCAGAGGCAATCCTTGAGCGTGCCGGCCTTAAGACAGAGCGTGTGGAGGATGGTATTCAGTGCGTAAACAGAATAATGGAAATGCCGGTTGGAACATATGATATGATCCTCATGGATATCCAGATGCCGAAAATGGACGGTTATAAAGCAACACAGGCAATCAGAAACCTGCCAGATAGGGATAAAGCGTGCATACCGATCATTGCAATGACAGCAAATGCATTTGTAGAAGATAAGAGAGATGCTATTGCAGCCGGAATGAATGGACATATCGCAAAGCCGATCCAGGTTGATAAGCTGCTGTCGATGTTAGCGGAAGTTATAAGGCAATAGCTTTCTTAAAAGCGACAGCCAGTATCAGCAGACACAGAAACACAGGCAAAAGTCCCCGGAGGTGCGAACTCCGAGGGCTTTCTTTTTTGTGCTTTAGAGGTGCACGAACCCGACAGGGGAATCAGGTATGGCTTCCTTCGGTCAGGGAACAGCCATCCATCATACGGATTCCGTTTATGGTATCCAGACAGGTGTCATACATTTCCTTCCATTCGTCAGAGGCATCCTCGGAGTACTGGCTGATAGTGGACAGAAGATCGTATTTTTTGCCATCGATTGTTTCGATGCGACCGAGATATCCCTGCCATACACTGTCCAGAGGCTGGTCTTCACCATCGTAATATCTGGCTTCCAGGGTCAGCACAGGAACATCCTCATTGTAATAAGTCAGTTTATATCCACCATTTTCGGTTGCGGTCGTTTCATAACGGCAGAGATATTTCCAGCGTTCCGGAGTAAGAACCTGGAAGTAATCCGTCATGGCCATATCCACAGACTCTGCGTAAACAAAATCTATGGATTTGATCAGCTCTGTGGCTTTCTTTTCAGCGGCCTTATCATAGGTATCTGACGGGGTCAGGATAAAAAGTCCAAATGTATAATCGTCAGTCTGGCATACAAGCGCATCTACATTTTGTTCTTCTTCGTTGACTGCGGTTAAGTATTGATATTGCGTAGCAGGATAAGAATCAAAGGCAAGATCCTTTTGGGTGATGATATCACCCTTTATCGGATAGTATTCTGCCAGAAAACCCTTCAGGGAAGAATCCTCCAGAGAAGAATTAGCCACTTTTAAAACAAAGGCAGTACTTTTTCCTTCATTTACGGAACGTTGCTCGAAATAACCTCCTTTTTCGGGCATGGATTCTCTGATAGTATCATCGGCAGGGAAACCAACCCGCATATGAAGCTCGCCACGTTTTTCCGGTTCAGAGGAATCAGAATTCTGTGAGGAGGAGTTTTCACTGGGATTGGAGGAAGTGCCGGAATACGATTCTTCTGAAGAATCCCCGGAGGAGGAATCAGCTTCTGAATCGGAGTATTCCTGAAGATTGCCGTAGTCATCAATATAGTATTTATCTCTGGAACCAATATATGTGGTTCCGGTAGCATCCTCAAGCCACACACTGCCATCCTCATAATAATAATGAGGTTCAAAATAACCGTCCTGCTCGGTCCAGCCGGCATCGTTGCCTTCCATTAGTTCTCCGGAATCCGGATCAGGGGCATAATTACCTTCGCCGATATATTCGTCCTCAGAACCATTGCGGTACCAGTAATCTCCGTTTTCATCCTGCCAGATGTACTGGCCATCATCGGTTGGAGGGTCAGAAGCGAGGACAGGGACTGTAGATATGGAAAGAGCAATCGCGCCTGTTAAAAGAACTAAGATTTTTTTATGCATAGGCACCTCCTGATAAATTGCGCAGCAGTTATTCAGTTACTGTCTACGGATCATAAAGTTATATAAAATAAAACGAACCTGTCTGTTAAGTATATTGTAACAGACAGATCCGGATATCCAGAAATGTGAAGAAAAAGATACATTTACCGGCAGGTAAAAAAATATCCTTTACCATAAACCGAGACAATGTCATATTCATCGGTATACTCGGCACCAATCTTGCCTCGCAGGTTAAAGATATGCCGTCGTACCGTGCTGGTATCTGTTCCCGCACAGCTGCCCCATACTGCTTCATAGAGCTCCTTTGCAGAAAAAATCTTTTCCTGGTTTTCAGCAAGGAGACGCAGCAGGGAGAATTCGGTACGGGTAAGACCTGTGTCCGAATTATTGAGATATGCATGGCCGTTCGAAAGATCGAGTCGCAGGCTTCCGATGGTGATCTGGCGGGAAGTCTGAAAATTTTCTTCCATTCGTTTCTGGCGTTCCAGAAGCATCTGGATCACGGCCAGAAATTCGTCGAAATTATAAGGCTTGGTGAGATAATAGTCGCCTCCCTGCTGAAGTCCTTCTACCTTATCACGGATATCACTTTTTCCTGTGAGAAAAAGAACCGGGTTCATAGTTTTTTTGCGGAAATGGCGGCAGATATCCAGTCCGTTTCCGTCCGGAAGCATAATATCCAGGATGAGAAGATCCGGCAGCTGTTCTTCAATCTGTTGACAGGCTTCGGAGACTGTCTGTGCAGTGCGGACATCGTAGCCACGGCGCCGCAGCATCCGGCAGTTGGTATTCAGCACCTGTTCTTCATCCTCAACCATCAGGATAAGCGATTTCTTTTCATTCATTTATGATTCCTCCTCCGGAAGTGAGAAGAACACCTGAGTTCCCTCACCTTCTTTACTTTTCAGCCATATTTTGCCGCCGAGGGCAGTGATGATCTGATGACAGACATAGAGGCCTATGCCGTGCCGCCAGTAATCTTTATCAGCAGAAACATAACCCTTGAGTGCGTTTTTTCGCATTTCTTCTGACATGCCGGTTCCGGTGTCGGAGACGCAGATGGTTTGCCAGCCCGGTTCGCCGGTAAGCGAAATGGTGATGGTTCCGTTTTGGGTGTGACGCTCTGCATTGGAGATCAGATTGGTGATAACCTGGATCAGCCGTTCCGGGTCTGCAGAGATTTCCGGGAGGTCGGGTTGTATCATAAGGACCAGCTGGTTATTCCTGGGACTTGGATGACTACTGAAATCTTTTTCCACAGAATATAAAAGTGTTCCCAGATCTGAAGATACAAGGGAAAGAGCCAGCCGTCCCTGTTCAATAGAAACGGTATCCATCAAATCCAGCACGATCCGGTCAATCCGCATTACCGACTGTTCAATGTTACGGAGATTTTCCTGCATAAGAGAGAAATCCAGAGGTTTTTCCTCAAGGAGCTCGGATGTGTCCCGGGCGTGGAGGGAGATGGAACTCAGAGGATTTTTGATTTCGTGGGCAACAGTGGTCAGGAAGGTAGACTTGGCATTGTCAAGGGAGCGCAGCCGCAGATTCTGTTCCTCCAGAAGGAGCTGCTGCTGGTTGTATTCCTTCAGATGAAAATAGAGAACAATACCGCAGACAGTACTTACAGAGACAAATGCCAGAAGAATATCTGCCAGTCGATCTGCTTCCGTAGCAAAAGGAGTTACAATGTGCGGAAAATGGTATGCGACCAGACACAGTCCTATATATAGGACAATCTCCAGCAGAGAAACGATCAGAGCCCGTTTTTTTTCCAGCATCAGCCCGGTAAAAATAATGGCAAACACGAAGAAGGCCGGCATACCGCCATGATATCCGCCGCTGGTAAAAAACATCACCGGAAAAACAAGCAGAAAAATCATGACAATGGTGATCAGATAGCATTGCTGATATTTTCCACTGTAATAGGAATAAAGAAAAAGTCCTCCGGAAACTGCGACCAGCGCAATGTTGATCAGTACATTTCCCCAGGAACCGGTTCCGAGACTAAGAAAGGTCATGATCAGGCTGATCACAGTGCCTCCTAAAGCCAGGATATTAAACAGCCGGACACGAAAATCAAGGGTGAGACTGAATAATGAGTGAAAAAAATGATGTATTTCCTGCATTGAAAAATCCTCCGGTAAAAAGAAAACAATGGGAAAGCTTCTGAAGTTACAGAAAAAATTACACTGTCTATTATACACTGAAAAATCACTCAAGAAAATAACCCACGGGATTTTATGCAGATTATGGGCTTGCGGACCTTCTACCAGAGAAATACCAGAAGAACATATAAAACATATCCGTCACCATTTTTTAGATACTTCATCAATCTCTTTTATGTAAGGAATGAAAATGAAAGGCATACAACCAGAGGACATATTGAAAGATTATGATATCTTACAAGAGTAATGATACTATATTATGTCAACTTGTAAGAGAAGGAAAAATCAATATGGATGATATTAATGAATACAGAAAAGATGTACGGGAAATCACATATAGTAAAGAACAGGATGTCCCTCAGAAAAAATGGCAATGACGTTAGGAAGAAGTTCCAAGATTGTAAAATGTTACATTAAATATATAGATGATATCTGGGACGTAATATGATAGAATGGTTACAAGAAAAATTTGTAGGAATATAAAAACATGGAATTAAGACTATTACGCTATTTTTTAACAGTAGCAAAAGAACAGAGCTTTACAAAAGCAGCAGAACAATTGCATATTACCC
>ENA-ORUQ01003242-ORUQ01003242.1-human-gut-metagenome-genome-assembly--contig:-NODE-3242-length-11459-cov-2.556910_pt1 | contig 11459 bp, 8 predicted proteins | sample MGYA00242081_ERZ509211 | MGnify/ENA primary metagenome ERZ509211 (study PRJEB26280, sample SAMEA2338785) | human gut metagenome | biome: human gut; feature: human-associated habitat; material: faeces...
GTTTACAGGATTTGATCGTGGACCGGCAAGACCAGACGTAACCTACGTTTGCTTCACCGATTACGATACAACAATCCCGAACAAGCTTGTAGCATTCAATAAGGAAGAAATCACCCATACCTTCGGTGAGTTTTTAGCAGAGAATGGCTTAAAGCAGGCAAGAATCGCAGAGACCGAGAAGTATGCACACGTTACCTTCTTCTTCAATGGCGGTGTAGAGCAGCCAAACGAAGGCGAGGATCGTATCCTTGTAAAGTCCCCGAAGGTTGCAACATACGATTTACAGCCAGAGATGAGCGCATATCAGGTATGCGATAAGCTTGTAGAGGCGATCAAGTCAGAGAAATATGACGTGATCATCATCAACTTCGCAAACCCGGATATGGTAGGTCATACTGGTGTACAGGCTGCAGCAATCAAGGCAGTAGAGACAGTAGACGAGTGCGTAGGAAAGGCAGTAGCAGCAATCGAGGAAGTAAACGGACAGCTCTTCATCTGTGCAGACCACGGAAACGCAGAGCAGTTAATCGACTATGAGACAGGCGAGCCATTCACCGCTCATACAACAAACCCAGTACCGTTCATCCTTGTAAATGCAGATCCAAAGTACACCTTACGCGAAGGCGGCTGCTTAGCAGATATCGCACCGACACTGATCGAGCTGATGGGAATGGAACAGCCAAAAGAAATGACAGGAAAGAGCTTGTTAATCAAGAAGTAATTTGTAATACAAAAAAGACCTCCCTCGGGAGGTCTTTTTTTAACATACACGAAGCAATTACGCCTTCTTCTTGAACAATGTCTGGCAGCCTTCTTTTGCAAGAACGAGTGACAGAAGAACAAGTAAGCTTCCGATTATTGCACGGATCCAGCTCCACATATCGACTGCGTTTGTGACGTTTGCGTAGATGGTCTGAAGAAGTGAGATTACTGTTACGATAAGCATAAATGCCATTGGGATGATGAGCATCTTATTGTTTTTGCCGACTTTACCAAGCCATGCAGCTACAGCTAACAGACCAAGTGCAGCAAGCAGCTGGTTGGATGCACCAAACAATGCCCAAATCTTTGCATAACCTGTCATACCAAGTGCAATGCCAAGAACTACTGTAATAATTGTAGCAAAATATGGATCTGTTAAAACTCTCTTAACGCCTGTAGCGTCCTTGTATGTCTCACCAGGTGCTAACCAGAACTCCTGGAACATATATCTTGCAAGACGAGTTGCAGTATCAAGTGAAGTCAGACAGAATGCAGAAACTGCAAGGATTAACAGTGAGTAGATTACACTTTCTGCACCAGCTAAAAATGGAATCTTTGCGCACATACGTGAGATACCAGTAGCAAATACAGCGGTAGGAGTTACGATTCCGCCTGGAACATACTCACTCCAGATATAGCCAACAGCACATACGGAGATGATTGCAAGTACACACTCAATTAACATACCGCCGTATGCAATCGGAAGAGCATCCTTTTCCTTATCAAGCTGCTTAGAAGTAGTACCAGAAGCAACTAATGAATGGAAACCAGAGATTGCACCACATGCAATAGTAACAAACAATGCCGGGAACATAGTTCCAAGAGAAACACCAGAACCAACAGTACCCTTATCAACGAAGCTGGTAAAAGCTGGAATATCAATAGTCGGATGAGCACCGAAGATTCCAATAACAGCGACGATCATCATGCCATACAGTAAGAAAGAGCTTAAATAATCTCTTGGCTGAAGTAAAATCCATACAGGTGTAACAGATGCGATAGCAATATAGATACCAACAATGATCATCCATGTATCACCGCTTAAATAAAGCGGATGCCAGTTAAGACCAATTGCCATACAAGCGATAATAACAGCAACACCGATTACAGTAGCGATTGCGATATGTACAGGACATAGGCACAGGCAAGGACTTCATGTCTAAAACACCAAAAGCAATGGCAACTACGATAAACAGAATAGAAATCATAGCAGTAGAAGCATTTGCGGAGCTGGCTGCAACATCAACTGCACCATCAGCAGTGTATGTAGCTTTAAAAGTATTTGCAACGATAGAAGCAAATGCAGCGACAACAAGAATAAGTGTCAGGTAAGCAAATGTTAAGAAAAGTCTCTTTGCACGCTTGCCAATAGAAGTTTCGATGATATCACCGATTGACTGACCCTTATTTCTTAAGGATGCAAATAATGCACCAAAGTCATGAGTAGCACCGAAGAAGATACCGCCGATCAAAACCCACAGCATAACAGGAATCCAGCCAAAAACAGCGGCCTGAATAGGTCCGTTTATAGGTCCTGCACCAGCGATAGATGAAAAGTGATGTCCCATAAGGACAGGAGCCTTAGCCGGAACATAATCCTGACCATCCTCCATTGTGTGAGCAGGAGTCTCTTCCTTATTCTCACCAAGTCCCCACTGCTTTGCCAGCCATCCGCCATAGAAGATGTAACCAGCAACTAAAATGGCAACGCCTACTACGAGAAGTACAACTGCGTTCATTTGTGTTTCCTCCTTTTTTTAGTGACAGAGAGGAGGGTCTGCTTTAGCGGTCGTCCCGCCCAGTTTGTGTAAATCCTTTTCGAAGTACAGTCATATGCTGCGATACGGTAATCCATCCAACCATAAAGCGACATGCGATAGTCTCTGTGACAGCGTGTCTTTTTAATAAGCTTAGGCACCTCAGGGGCTATAGACTCTGCCAGAAAAACGACAGACACATAGGTGTACATGTGGTCCCTTTTCGGTTCCACACGTGACAAGCCTTCCTCAAGCAGTGCATCGTTGTAAGTGCGAAAAGTCTCCTCATCCAAATGGCCAGTTCGTACAAAGAAGACATATTCGTGAGCTTCAGCGGCCCACAGCTGAGCTTTTTTGACCAAGACATACTTTTCAGAAAAAGAATGAAAAGCAGCCTCAGCCGCAACTGAAAGATCCTTGTAAGAGGTATCACGGATGATGTCAAAGTAGTCGCTGTAAGATAATAGCAACCTCTCAAAAAATTCGTCTGAAGTCAATTCCATAATAACCTCCCAGCCTCTGTCAATGATAAATGTGATAAAGAAATTTTTATCCTGATAAGCGTATCACAAAAAAAATCAAACCACAAGGTGCGAATTTAATCTAAACTTGACATATTTTATCCTTTTTTTATAAATAGCATAATTAAAATCATAATTTGTTGATTAAAAAAAGTAAGTATGGTATCCTTCTTCATGGAAGAAAAAAGATATCCGGGGGAAAGAAAGTGATAACATGGCTGAAAAAACATCTTGCCTTTGACAAAAACAAAGACGCAGACATACAACTAAAAGAGAGCACGCGTGCTCTTAAAAATCCAGGTTGTGGCTGGTATCATATTTACACCTTTGATCTCTCAAAAGAAAACTTTCTTTACATAGATTGTGAGGAAGAAGAGCTTGTTCTTCTTCTCATTGATATTCATGCGTTTCGTGGCTGCGAGCAAATTCCAAAAGAAGCACTTGAATATTTTTCTAGTATCCTCACCTTCTTTGAAGAGCACGATAAAGGAATAATCCTTCGCATCGTCTACGATACAAAAGGACGAGGAATGGAAAACGAGCCATCATCAATCAAAATCGTCAAAAGTCACATGAAGCAGTTAGGAAGCATCATATGTGAGCATATGGGTGAAAAGAAGAGCCTGCCTGGAAAGATTCTAGTTCATCAGGGACTTTTTGTCGGCAGCTGGGGCGAGATGCATGGCTCCAAATTTCTTACCGAAGCACGAATGAAAGAACTATCTGATACATTTTTAGAGGCCACTAAAGGCAGTTGCCCTATCGCAGTCAGAAAGCCGGTACAATTAAGGCAGCTTAGCTGCCAAAAGACAGCATCTAATACAAACTTCACACTCTTTAATGACGCTATATTTGGCTCAGAGACAGATCTAGGCACATACGGCACAATACGCAAAAGTGCATTGTCTGAAAACAGCGAAAGAGAAAAGACATCTTGGGTGCGAGAAGACGAGCTTTCATGGCAGCAAAGCTTTATGCAGCAAAGCTTTTGCGGAGGAGAGGTGCTTGGCGTGATGAACACTGTATCAGAAAGCTTAGGCAATACAGATTACCCACAAAGGACACTTGATTGGAATCAGGTAGTGGCAGACCTTGCAAAGATGCATGTCAGCTACCTAAACAGTATCTACAGTAAAGAAGTACTAGATGACTGGAAGGCACAGCGTATTATGTGGAATGGCAAAGAGATAAGTGAATATGACTATATTGGACGTCATATGGGATACCGATTTACTGTCACACATGTTAAGATATCACGTGTCAGTCCGGAAAAGAAAAAGCAGACACGAAGCGATACACAAAGCCAGATATCTAAAAGTGTAATCACACTTACAATTAAAAATACCGGCTTCGCCAATCTGTGCGAAGAGGCAGTCTGCAGACTGATCCTTACAGAAAACAACGAAAACATCAAAGCCTTCGAAATCAAAAGTGATCCGCGCACATGGAACAGCGGTACAGATACTGTTATAGAATACCCCATTTTGCAAGAAGTGTGGACGCAGCAATCACAGCAAACAAAATTATTTCTTCAGCTCATACGAAAAAGAGACGGCCGCATAATCGAATGGGCAAACGAAGAATATGACTGTCAATTTGGTGTTTTATTACTATCTGTTGATTAGTTTTGAAATTTGTATTGACAAGAAGACAAAAAAGAGCTATACTTACAGCCGTATTGCGGTTACAGGCCGATAAACGAATGATGGTAGTCTGTAACCGTAATTTAAAACCAATTTGTTCACGAAAATAGAAAGGACAAATAATATGAACAAACAGGAATGCGATATTTTAGAAGCGTTATATGCAGAGCCGTATATCAATCAGCGTGTGTTAGCAAATCTTAGTGGGCATTCGCTCGGAATTGTGAATCGTTCGCTTAAGCAGCTTTTAAAGGAAGGTTACATAGATGAAGATGTGCAACTGACTAAAAAAGCGCAGAACGAATTTCTACAGAAGGCACCGAGGCGTGCAGTGATTCTTGCAGCAGGCTTTGGTATGCGCATGGTGCCAATTAACCTTGAATCACCAAAGGCATTTTTAAAGGTGAATGGGGAATACCTGATTGAGCGTCTGATTCGTCAGCTGCATGAGGTTGGTATTTATGAAATTTATGTCGTTGTTGGTTTCATGAAAGAGCAGTTCGAGTATTTGATTGATGAATTTGGCGTTGAGTTAGTAATCAATACAGAGTATGCTGGAAAAAATAACCTGCATTCTATGAAATTGGTAGCAGACCATCTCGCAAATGCGTATATTGTTCCATGTGATATCTGGTGTGACAAAAATCCATTTCATACGAACGAATTGTATTCATGGTACATGGTCAGTGATCTGGTAGATGAGGAGAGCGATGTTCGCGTGAATCGCAAAATGGAGCTAGTTCGTGCTGGGCAGACAGCTGGAAATGCTATGATTGGTATTTCATATTTGACAGAAGAAGATTCCATATTTGTTGCAGAGCGGATCAATGTACTTTGCACAAAAAATCAGTATGATGATTTTTTTTGGGAGGAAGCACTGTATAAAAAGGATCGTATGATTGTGTCGGCAAGAGTTGTCCATGCATCTGATGCTGTTGAGATCAATACCTACGAGCAGCTGCGAGACTTAGATAGCGATTCTGAACAGTTAAAATCAGATGCCATTGCAGTTATTGCAGAACAACTTCAGGTTAATCAAAAAGAAATTGTTGAAATATCAGTATTGAAAAAAGGTATGACAAACCGCTCATTTTTGTTTTCCTGTAAGGGTAAAAAATACATCATGCGTATTCCAGGAGAAGGCACCTCACAGTTGATTAGCCGTAAGGAAGAGGCCGATGTGTATCGTGCAATTTCAGGGAAAGGCATTTGTGATGATCCAGTTTATATTAATCCAGCAAATGGCTACAAGATTACCGCATTTTTAGAGGGAGTTCGTCCGTGTGATCCATTAAACGTAAATGATCTGAAAAAATGCATGAAGCTGTTAAAAAATTTTCATCAGATGGAACTTACTGTTGATCATGAGTTTGACATTTTTAAGCAGATTGCGTTTTATGAGAGTCTATGGGAGGGTGCACCATCAATCTATCGGGACTATGAGAAGACAAAAGAAAATGTTTTGTCGCTGAAGCCCTATATAGAGGCAAATGCAGGGAAGAAGGTGTTAACTCATATTGATGCTGTTCCAGATAATTTTTTATTCTATTTAGGGGCAGATGGTGAACAGCTTCAGCTAACCGACTGGGAGTATGCTGGTATGCAAGATCCACATGTTGACATAGCAATGTTCTGTATCTATTCAATGTATAATAAGCGTCAGGTTGATCGTTTGATTTCTATCTATTTTGATGGGGAATGTCCGAAAGAAACACGCATCAAGATATATTGCTATATTGCTGCCTGTGGTCTTCTTTGGAGCAATTGGTGTGAGTACAAGCGAAGTCTTGGCGTGGAGTTTGGTGAGTACAGCCTACGTCAGTATCGTTTTGCAAAAGAATATTATCGTATTGCATCTGAAGAGATTATAAATATCCAGTAATGCAATGAAAAAGAGGGAGATACTATGCATAAAGTAAAAAGAGCCATCATCATGGCAGCAGGAATTGGAAAACGTATGCAGCCAGTCAGCCTGCATACACCGAAGCCGTTAATAAAAGTAAATGGAGTGCGAATGATCGATACAGTAATTTCGGGACTTCATCAAAATGGAATCACTGAAATCTATATTGTAGTCGGCTATTTAAAGGAGGCATTTGCAGAGCTGCCAAATCAGTATCCAGGAGTTGTATTGATCGAAAACATGCTATATGAAACCTGCAATAATATTTCTTCCCTGTATGCAGCAAGAGAGCATCTTGAGGACGTAATTATCCTTGATGGTGATCAAATCATTTACAATCCGACGATTTTAACGCCAGAGTTTGAACGGTCTGGTTACAACTGCGTTTGGTGTGAGGGAAAGACTGACGAGTGGCTTCTTACCGTGGAAAATGGTGTTGTTACACACTGTGGCAGAAATGGTGGAGAACATGGTTGGCAGCTGTTTAGCATTTCACGTTGGAATAAAGAAGATGGTGCTAAATTAAAACGTCATCTTGAGATTGAGTTTGAAGAAAAGAAGAATCGTCAGATCTACTGGGATGATGTTGCAATGTTTTGCTACCCGGATGAGTACAAACTTGGAATTCATCCGATGGAGTATCGAGATATCATTGAGATCGACAACTTAAGTGAACTTGTTGCGCTCGATCCGTCCTACAAGAATTATCTGGAAAAACAGTAAAAAGAGAGGGGAATATTATTATGAAAAATGAAAAAAAGAAAATTGATTGGCTTATCACACTACTTCCACTCATTATTGTAGTTGTATTGTGCATCGTGTTTTTTGTGGCGCCGTCACAGTCTAACGAAGTATTAAGTAAAATCCGTTTTTTCTTTGGTGACACCATGGGAACCTATTACCTGATTATCGGACTTGGCATCTTTTTGCTTTCCATCTATATTGCTTGTTCCAAATATGGTACGATTGTTCTTGGTGAGAAGGACGAAAAGCCAAAATACTCCTTCTTTGCCTGGGGATCAATGATGTTTACCTGCGGTCTTGCAGCTGATATTCTGTTTTACTCTTTTTCTGAGTGGTTTATGTATGCGACCGATCCTCATATCGCAGAAATGGGAAGCATTCAGGACTGGGCAAGTGTTTACCCAATTTTCCATTGGAGCCTGATTCCGTGGGGATTTTATCTGGTGCTGGCAGCAGCGTTTGGTTTTATGCTGCATGTGCGCAAAAGAGACCGTCAGAAATATTCCGAGGCATGTCGCCCGATTCTTGGAAAGCATACTGATGGTATTGCTGGACGAATCATCGATTTGCTCGCTGTATTTGCGCTTCTTGCTGGAACTGCTACTACATTCAGTGTGGCTACCCCGCTTATGGCAAAAATCATTAACACTTTGTTTGGTGTGCAGCTAAATGAGACTGCTGTTACGATTGTGATTATTGTAATCACTTGTGTTATTTATACATACTCACTTCTTCATGGCTTTAAGGGAATTAGTGTGTTGGCAAATGCCTGTATTTATCTGTTCTTTGGCTTATTGATTTATGTCCTCTTATTTGGTGGTGAGACAAAATACATAATTGAAACTGGATTTTCTGCAATTGGAAGAATGGTTCAGAACTTCTTCACACTTGCCACTGCAACTGACCCACAACGTACTACTTCTTTCCCACAGAACTGGACGATCTACTATTGGGCATACTGGATGGTATGGTGCGTGGCAGCACCATTCTTCATCGGAAATATTTCGAGAGGCCGAACTGTGCGTCAGACCATTTTGGGTGGATATGTATTCGGTATTGGATCTACCATCATGAGTTTCATCATCCTTGGCAACTATTCTCTTGGAAAACAGATGAGTGGTGCAGCTGATTTTTTGGCAACCTATATTGAGACAGGCGATGCATATGGTCTTATTACCGATATTATCGGAACACTTCCGTGCGCACCATTCGTGCTGGTTCTTGTGCTTGTAACGATGATTGCATTCTATGCGACTTCTTTTGATTCTATTGCATTGACAGCTTCTTGCTATAGCTATCATCGTCTCGGTGCAAATGAGCAGCCGCACAAGCTGATCCAGTTTATGTGGTGTATTCTGTTGGTGCTTCTCCCGATTGCACTGGTGTTTGCACAGAGTTCCATGAGCAATCTACAGTCTGTCAGCATTATCGCAGCATTTCCGATTGGCTTTGTCATGATCCTCATTGTAGGCAGCTTTTTAAAGGATGCTAAGCAATATCTTAAAAAATAGACTTGAAGAGGCTATTGATTGCGATTATAATGATAATAGATCAATTTGTAATAGGAAGGGAGAGCAATCAATGAGGCATACAAAGAAAAAAATTAGACAGTTAACTGTTGCGATGGCGGCAGTTGTGTTTAGTCTTTCAGCAGCGGCGGTGGATGCTTATGCTAGCAGTGTAACTGATACGCAGGAGCAGGTAATGATCGAGGACGAGGAAACAATTGAGATTGATCCAAATACTACCTATCTAAGCGGCACAAATGGCTGGGTTATGGAAGGGGGGCATTGGTGCTACTACATAAATGGTATAAAGCAGACCGGCAGCATTTATATGCAAGAGGGTGAATACCTGCTAGATGCGAATGGCTATATGGTTACAGGCTGGTACCGCGAGAGCGCAGATGCACCGTATTTTTACTACGATCCGCTAAAGGGTGGAGTAAAGGCCAATGGTCTTACAACAGTTAATGGTGTTACCTATTATTTCTATGGCTATATGAGAACCGACTTTGTAGCTGTAGAAAATGGTATATTCTACTATTTTGGATCAGATGGTGCGCTTGCGAGTCAGAGAGGTGGCATTTCTGATGGATGGTTGCTGTTTGGTAGTGATTGGTATTATGTGGAAAATGGCGAATTGTGTGGTGGATTGAAGACTATTGGAAACGAAACCTACTATTTTGAAATTGGAAAAATGGTCGCAGGTGAGAGACGTATGGTACATGACTGGGCATCTGGTATAAACAACTGGTATCAGTTTGATGCGAGTGGCAAGATGGTAACAGGCTGGTATTTGGATAGTGATAATGTTTGGTATTATTATGGCTCTGATGGAAAAGCAGTATCTGGTATAACTACAATTGGTTCAGCAACCTATTATCTGGCATCTGATGGTCGCATGTGTACAAATTACTCGGTATCCATTGGTGGAATTATGTATTATTTTGGGGCAGATGGTGTGCTTTCCAGTACGCAGGGTCAGCCATCAAATGGTTGGAAGAGAATGACAGATGGTTGGTATTATTTTAGAAATAATACCATGATAAAGAATGAGTTTTTAGTCGATGGCGGTTATACATATTATCTGGATGAGAACGGAAAGATGTGTACTGATACGGTAAAATTGATTAATGACTCTTGGTATCGTTTTAATTCCGATGGTTACATGATTACTGGCTGGTATAATGACAGCGATGGCAGTTGGTATTATTATGATGGCAACGGAAAAGCAGGAAGTGATTTTACTAAGATTAATGGTGCTTGGTATTACCTTGAGTATAATGGTTATATGACCACTTCTACATGGGTGCAGAGCAACGGTTATTGGTACTACATCACACCATCAGGAGTTATGGCAACTAGCTGGTATGTGGTAGATGGCTGCTATTATTATTTTGAAGCATCTGGAGAGATGGTGACCGGCTGGAAAAATCTTGGCGGCATCTGGTACTATATGCAGCCAGGTGGAAAGATGGTTACTGGCTGGCAAGTGATTGATGGAAGCTATTATTACTTTGATGCGTCAGGAGCTATGACAACCAACTGGCAAAATGTTGGTGGCGCCTGGTACTATATGCAGCTAAGTGGAAAGATGGTTACTGGCTGGCAAGTGATTGATGGAAGATATTATTATTTTGATGCTAACGGAGTCTGGTCTGCCTGAGAAAATTGGGGTTGTTTTTTGTGAAAAAATGTGGTAGACTTTAATACTTGAAAGCGCCAACGCGTAAAAGCAAAAAACAAGAAAGACAAAGAAAAAGGAGAAACCACTATGAATATGGAATTTTACAGAAAGCTTCCGACTCCAAAGGAGTTAAAGGAAGAATTTCCTGCCAGCGATAAAATCCAGAAAATCAAAGCAGAAAGAGACGCCAAGATCCGCGCTATCTTCGAAGGAAAAAACGATAAGCTGTTGCTTGTCATCGGACCATGCTCCGCTGACAGAGAAGATGCCGTATTAGAATATATTGGACGTTTAGTAAAAGTACAGGAAAAGGTAAAGGATAAGATCTTTATCATCCCGCGTATCTACACAAACAAGCCGCGTACAGTAGGTACAGGCTATAAGGGTATGCTTCATCAGCCAGACCCGGAGAAAAAGGAAGATATGCTAAAGGGCATCATCTCAATCCGAGAGTTGCATAAGCGTGCAATCGAAGAGACAGGCTTTACATGTGCAGACGAAATGCTTTACCCGGAAAACCATCGTTATCTGTCAGATCTTCTTTCATATGTTGCCGTCGGTGCACGTTCAGTAGAAAACCAGCAGCATCGTCTTACAGCATCAGGACTTGAGATTCCTGTCGGCATGAAAAACCCGACAGGCGGTGACATCAGCGTAATGTTAAATTCCATCGTGGCAGCACAAAACAGCCACACATTCCTCTACAGAGGCTGGGAAGTAAAGAGCCACGGCAACCCATACACCCATGCAATCCTTCGCGGCTACGTAGACAAATTTGGAAACAACATGCCAAATTATCACTATGAGGATATCAGAAATCTCTACGAGCAGTATCAAAAGAGAAATCTGCCAAACATGGGAGTAATCGTAGATACAAACCATTCAAACTCCGGAAAGCAGTACGAAGAGCAGATTCGAATCACCAAAGACGTTATGCACA
>ENA-ORUQ01003246-ORUQ01003246.1-human-gut-metagenome-genome-assembly--contig:-NODE-3246-length-11447-cov-3.086903_pt1 | contig 11447 bp, 7 predicted proteins | sample MGYA00242081_ERZ509211 | MGnify/ENA primary metagenome ERZ509211 (study PRJEB26280, sample SAMEA2338785) | human gut metagenome | biome: human gut; feature: human-associated habitat; material: faeces...
TCCGAGGACGGAAGGATTTCCAGTGTAGATATGTATATCAGTACCTTGTTTTTTACATGACCGAAATTCGTCCACATGGTAGTATAACCGGTACTATTCGGTATAGATACATTTTGTAGCAGGTCATTAGTTTTTTTATAATAATAGTTAGCGGATAAACTAATCCTGTTATTCCAGAATCCCATGTCGAGTCCGACATTATATTGGTCGGTTGTTTCCCATTTGAGTTTGTCATTCAAAGGACCTTTGTAAGTTTGTCCTGCAAATCCACTGCTCAATGTTCCGTCGAGAGGGTAATTGGATGGTGCAAGTGAAGCGATGGTCTGGTAACTGCTGATCGCTTGATTACCGGTTTGACCGTAGCTGAATCGCAACTTTAAGTTACTGAATATATTTAGGTTTTTGATGAATTCTTCTTCAGATATAGTCCATGCTACTGCTCCTGAAGCGAAGTTCGCGAATTTATTTCCGGGAGCGAAACGGCTTGAACCATCACGACGGAACGATGCTGTGAAAATATAGCGATCCTTGAGTGTATAGTTGGCGCGTCCTAATAAGGAGACTAGAACTGCTTGTCCTCGATAGCTGGCTGGTGTCTCAATATTTAACGCCTGGCTCATATCGAAGTCCTGTGTGATGTCAGTCGGGAAGTTGGACGCATTCATTGTTTTGCCACCCCAGTCTGATTTTTCGTAAGTGAAACCGGCTACTACATTGAGATGATGTAGTTTGTTGAATGTCTTATCGAAAGTAACCAATGATTCTGCTGTTAAGTTCTGCCAGAAATTGTCGCTTTTACCAGCTCGTCCGTTGGAAGCTTTACCTTCTCCTGTTTCACGATTGTAGTAACTTGCACGATCGTTTACAGAATAACTGATACCTAGATTCTGACGGAATTTCAAACAATCAAGGATTGTAATTTCGGCAAATGCAGAAGTAAACACATTAATTGATTTCAGTTCATCTTTAGCTGTATTAACGTATGTACGTGGATTGGCTGATAACCATGCATAAGAATCATCTTCTGTCTTGTCCCCTACATATAATGTTGGTAAATAAAGCATAGCAGAGCGGATGATACTATAATCATAGGAATTTGACTTGGCAAACTTAGTTAACGAACGGGTAAAGTTGATATTTAGTCCCGTATTTAACCAGGGTTTCACATGGCTTCCAATGTTGGCACGAACAGCAAAACGTTCATAACCTGAATTCTTGATGATACCACTCTGGTCTGTATAGTTGCCTGAAAATGCATAGTTGCTCTTTTCATTTCCTCCTGATACACTAAGATTGTATTCCTGTGTTAATGCATCTTGTAAGATCTCGTCCATCCAGTTGGTGCCTTCTACCCATTCTTTATTGCCATATTCGTCTTCACGATAACCCGGATTGAGATAATCTTCTGGTGAAGCATAGTATTTACCGGAGTTAGGAACGATTTTATCGTTTTCGTCGCGACGGTAGTTCCATTTTCCACGATAAGGCAGGTATGAATAGGGAAGATTGTCATAAGCAGCTCCGTTGATTACACCTTCATTTACATAATTAGCATAAGTGTAAGCATCCAGCATTTTGACCATTTTGGCTATTTTGGAAAGTCCGAAGTTGGCCGAGAACTCAACTTTGGCATCTCCGGCACGACCTCTTTTAGTGGTAATTAATACGACACCATTAGCTCCGCGAGAACCGTAAATGGCTGTTGCAGAAGCATCCTTCAAAATATCGATTGATTCGATGTCATTAGGATTGATTAATGAAAGAGGATTGGTTGTTGAGTTATTGCCTTCATTTGCTTTACTACTTGGAGTGTCTCCTACTTCAAACGGAATGCCGTCGACAATGTAAAGTGGTTGTGAATTTGTAGAAAATGAGTTGGCACCACGGATGGTGATACTTACGCCTGAACCGGGAGCACCGTCACTCTGGTTTACTTGTACACCGGCTAATTTGCCTTGTAAAGCTTGGGAAATACTGGTAGGATTACCAAGCATCAAGTCATCACTTTTAATAGAAGAAACAGCTCCGGATAAATCTTTTTTCCTCATTGTACCATAGCCGATAACTACTACTTCATCCAGAGATTGAGTATCATCTTTGAGTGAAACATTGATTGTTTTACGGTTTCCTACAGTGACTTCTGTTGTTTTATAACCGATAAAAGTGTACTGAAGAACAGATTTTTGGCTTTCTACTGTTATAGTATATTTACCATTTAAATCAGTGATGGTACCATTATTCTTTTTAACTCCTAACTCAACAATATTAACTCCCGGAAGAGGTTCACCTTTGCTGTCTGTTACAGTACCTTTAATCTCAATACCTGCTGCTGAGGCAGCTGTATTTATCATCCAGAACATAATCAAGAAGAGCCAGACTCCTTTTGATCCTTTTAACATCCGCACTTTTGAGCGGGGAAAAGAAAAGAGATTCTTTTTCATTTTTCTCAAATTTAAAATTAACTTTATTATAAAATTTCGTAGGTTTATTGTTGATGCAAAGCTAGTAAATAAGGAAAGTAAATAATTGACGTTATTTACCTAAAACTGATATTATTTTATCATTCTTTATTTTTATAAATATATGAGTTGTATTGTCGGATAAACTTACGACTTTGGCGTCCTGCTGGTTTTATTAAAGACTCATCCCATCCTCCGTTTTTGCTTGCTCGCGGGAGAATCATAGAGCAAGTTTCGTTCTTGTCTGAAATGGACCAGTTAACCCAGCTGATCTTTTTACTTTCCATCCATTCTACCCAACGGGTCCATTCCGGTATATCTAATGGCCCATCGCCAGTACACTCCATTCCTGCACATTCTGAAACAAAAATGGGAATTCCTTTTTCCCATGCCGCTTCAGCTCTATCCCGTAACTCTTGTTTATGAGTGGCGGCATAGAAATGGAGGGTATACATTATATTATTGAATCCTTTTAAAGGACTTTCTGCTACCAGGTGTAAATCTTGATCCCAGTGTGGACTGCCTACAAGAATAATATTATCAGGATCATATTTGCGTATTTCAGAGATAATATCAGTTGCATATTCTTTCACGCTTTCCCAACTGTCTTCCATGGGTTCGTTATATATTTCATAAATAATATGAGGATATTTTCCGTATTTCTGTGCCATCATCGAGAAAAATGCTTTCGCTTCTTCTTTTTGCGGATAATAAGTATGCCAGTCGATTATTATATAGAGGTCATTTTTTATCGCTGCTTTAATCACTTTATTCATGCATTTTAATGCAAATTCGGGATTTTCAATGTAATTGTCTTCAATAACTGTCCCCATTGCTGCACGTAAAACGGTGCATTTCCAATCTTTTTTCAACCATTTTACAGATTGTTTATTGTAAAATCTAGGCCATAGATTGTGCCAGCCATAACTAACCCCTCTTAAAACAATAGGGTCTCCGGTTTGATCGCATAATTGATTGCCTTTCACTTGTAGTTGTCCCCATTGTTTTACAGGATTTTTACTGTAACTGAATAATGATATCATGGAGAATAAGGTGATAAACAAAATGACTTTCTTCATTTTCATAATAAATTAGGTATAACATATAAGATGGACGTTGCAAAGTAAGCACAAAAAAAATATGTAAAAAAGTGCTTTGTTATCATATACTGATACTTTTCTTACTATTTATTTCAAACAAGAGTATATTACCTTATTATATATACAAAAAGGGATTAAGCCGGGAAATAAATATGATAACAGATGGTTTGAAGGTCGAAATAGTATATTGATTTGATAATAAAGTGGTTGTATGCTTATATAAGTTGCCGTACTTTTATGAATTAAATTTTATAGATAGATTAATGTTTTATTTTATATTTATCACCTTATGAAAAAAAGTATTTTTTTAGTTTGTTTGGTAGTTTTCGGGGTTGTGTCATTGTCGGCAATTGGTCCGATAGTCTCTGTATCACGGTTGGGTTGGCAAACCGATAGTATATCTTATGGTATATCACGAATGGTTGATATTGCATCTTTGCCCTTGTTAGATCGTGGAATTTCGGTCCATTATGAAGGCAGCATTGATAAAAGAGGAAAGAATGCCGACTGGGATTGGAGTCTTTATCAGGACCAACGTGGAGAGTGGGTAATATTTGATGTTGATGGTCCGGGATGCATTTATAACCTTGTACAACATCGCTATATGAGTTCAAGTGATCCGCTCTTCCGTTTTTATTTTGATGGAGAAGAAACACCTCGTTTTAGCTTGCGTTTATCTGAATTCGGAGAAAAAGAACCTTTTATAAAACCTTTGGCTGAAAGTTATATTGGTCCGTTTGATAACGGAAGAGGGCCCATACGTGTTGCACGGAGTTTTGTTCCAATGCCGTTTAACAAGGGATGCCGTGTAACTACCGATGTGAAACTGGAAGGTTATGAAAGAACCAAAGGTGAAGGAGGTTGGGGACATGTTGTATACCACACTTATGCGGACAATGGTATCAAGACCTTTACCGGGAAGGAGAATTATGATACTTTGATACAATTATGGAAGAAACAAGGAAGCAATCTTTTGTGTAAAGATCAATTGGCATATCATCGTAAGTCGGAACAAAAGATCAATGCTGGCGAGTCCATTACTTTATTGGATGAAAAAGGAGAGGGAGCTATTGGTTCTTTAAAATTTTATCTTCCGGAGATTAATGAGCAGCACTTGCAGAATGTATGGATTCATATGTTTTGGGATGCTCATCAACAACCCGATATTTCTTGTCCTTTGGCGTGTTTGGGAGGTAATTCTTTGGGCTTTCACGATACCAACTATCTGCTGTCAGGATATAACACATACGGTTGGTTTTATAATTATTTTCCAATGCCATATTGGAAGCATGCGAAGATAATAATTGAAAATCGTAGTGGTGTTCCTGTTTCTTTGGGATTTTCTGAAATAGCAGTTTCCCGGTCGGTTTATCCTACATTTAATACCGGGTATTTTCGTAATACACCATATTATACGAGAAAATATGTGGCAGGAACAGATAGTCCGATAGCTGCTATTCAAGGAAGAGGGAAGATGGTTGCTGCTCATATTACATGTCACGCCGAACGCTCACATATTATTTCTTGTGAAGGGGATGTTCGTATATATATTGATGGCAAACGGACTCCACAAGTTGAGAGCGACGGTTCTGAAAGTTATGTTTGTTATGGCTGGGGATTTCCGACTCCGCCCGAAGTGCATCCAATGGGAGGGTATGACGGTCTTTCGGATAACCCATGGTCAATGACTCGTTTTTGTATAGGCGACAGTTATCCTTTCTATTCAGAGTTGAAGTTTGGTATAGAGTCGGGAGAATATAATAATCAGTATTTGGAACATTCGGGTACTATATTTTATTATGGTCAAGATAAAAATGTACTGGTGAAGACTGATAGCTTGGATTTAAGTTCTTCGCATTCCATTAAGCAACACTCTTATAAAGCTATGGGTAATGTACGAAGAACAAAATTGGAAAGTTTCTTTGAAGGAAATGAGGATAGTATTTTATATGTAGGAGAAATTGTCCGGTTTGAAAATTTTAGTAATTTTAGAGTGAACATATCTTCTCAAAATGAAGGAGTGCGTTTGCGTAGGTTGAGCGATCAAAACGATGCTCGACAAGCAGCCCGTGTTTTTGTTGATGGCGAAGAAGTTACAGAACGTTTATGGTATGTAGCTGATAGTAACCCTTATAAACGTTGGCTGGAAGATGATTTTGAAATTCCAGTCAGGTATACTAAGGGGAAGAAATCATTAAACATTCGTATTGTACCAGTTTCTATGTTTGAAGAAGGAAATTTTACTTGGAATGAAGCTGAATATCAGGTGTTTTGTTATATTATTTAGGTATTATAAATTAATACTACCGTGTACGCCACATAACAAAGTATCATAATCGCTCCTTCGATTCTTGTAATTGTTCTCTTGGCAAAAAACAGTCCGAATAACCAAAGCAGAATACCGGAACCTACTAATGTAAACAGGTCAAAATTGGTGATTCCACTAAGATGGAGAGGAGTGATGCTCGCGCTGCATCCCAGTACAAAGAATATATTGAAGAGGTTACTACCAATCACATTTCCAATGGCAATTTCCGGATTTTTCTTTAATGCGGCAACGATAGACGTAGCCAGTTCCGGAAGAGAAGTCCCTCCTGCAACCAGTGTCAGTCCGATAATTGATTCGCTGACACCCAGGTTGCGGGCGATGCCCGTGGCACCGTCGACAAACAACTGCCCTCCATAAATAAGGGCGGCCAAGCCTCCGATGATATAAAGAATGGATTGCCACCAAGGCAGTGATTTGATTTCTGTTTCCTCTTCTATGACCGGATGTTCTGCTTGTTGTTCCATTGTAACCGGCTTGGAAGCGATGGCAAAAGTGTAGCCCATGAAAATGACAAAGAAGCAAAGCAACAACAAGCTGTCTACTCTGTTCAGGATATTCTCCGGAGCTTTATCCAAAAATACATCATTGGCACAAATCAGCAAGACAATAGAAGAAAGTATGCAGAGCGGAATCTCTTTTCTAAGTGTATTGCGGGTGATGACAATCGGGGCGAATAATGCCGTGCAGCCTACAATCATCAATGTATTGAAAATGTTACTTCCCACCACGTTGCCTATGGCAATATCCGCGCTTCCTTTGAGAGCAGAAGATACACTGACCGTCAGTTCCGGGGCAGAAGTACCGAATGCAACGATGGTAAGTCCGATCACGATGGGAGGGATGCGGAAACGCTTGGCTACCGAGGCGGCACCGTCTGTTAATCCGTTAGCTCCTAGAAGAATGAGGATTAATCCCCCGATAAGTAATAATATATTCATGCTTTTTCTCTTTTAGTGGCAAAGATAATCAATTTGGAAATGGTAATGTCAAAAACAATCCGTATGTTTGCTCTGTTTTTTATGAAAAGTTAGATTAACCTTAATTATAATCAAGGGATATAAGGTATGGAAATAAATAAAATAAAACGGTCGTTACTGGTGTTGTTCCTTTCTTTTCTGGCAATCGGGGCGCAGGCACAGTTGGAACAGGCGGTTAAGAAGATATTTGCCGGAGATACAGTAACGAACGGACATGTTCCTTTGAAACGGGATTCGGACTCTATCCATCTGGCGGATATGCGGAAATCGTTGGAAGAAGCCCGGCTCAATGAAGCGAATATGCGGATGGAAATGGAGCAGATGAAGCTCCAGATGGCTACTGCCGACTCCGTCAAGTATGTACAGCAGCGACAGCGTATTGACTCTCTGCGTCAGTTCACTAAGGGAATACCGGTAGTGGCGGACGGTGATACCTTATTCTACCTTTTCACCAAACGAGGCGGATATACTCCTCAGCAACGTGCCCAAATGACCGGTGCAGCGATTGAAGAGATAGGAAGACGCTTTAATCTACAACCCGATTCTGTGGCTATCGACCATTCGGACATTGTTTCCGATTTGATGTACGGCAGTAAAGTCCTGCTTTCTCTTACCGATCAGGATGCTTTGTGGGAAGGAGTTTCCCGTGATTCGTTAGCTAAGGAAAGACAGCAGAACGTCATTACCAAACTGCATGAGATGAAAGCGGAGCACGGACTTTGGCGGATGGCAAAGCGTGTGCTCTATTTTGTGTTGGTAATTGTGGGACAGTATTTCCTGTTCCGCTTGACCAATTGGTTGTTCCGTAAACTGAAAGCGCGTATCCTGCGCCTGAAAGATACGAAGATAAAACCGGTATCCATCCAGGGGTATGAATTGCTGGATGCGCAGAAACAGGCGAACCTGTTGGTATTCCTGTCCAGTATCGGGCGGTATATATTGATGGGATTGCAACTACTGTTTACCGTACCGTTGATTTTCATCATCTTCCCCCAGACGGAAGGACTGGCATACCAACTGTTAGGATATATATGGAATCCGATTCGCGGTATCTTTGTGGGTATTATCGACTATGTGCCCAAATTGTTTACTATCATCGTTATCTGGTATGCCGTGAAATACTTGGTACGTCTCGTCTTGTATCTGGCACGTGAGGTGGAAGCAGGACGGCTCAAAATCAACGGCTTCTACCCGGACTGGGCGATGCCGACTTTCCATATCGCTCGTTTCCTGCTCTATGCATTTATGATTGCGATGATTTATCCTTATCTCCCGGGTTCCGATTCCGGAGTGTTCCAAGGTATTTCGGTATTTGTCGGATTGATTGTTTCGCTCGGATCAAGTACGGTTATTGGTAATATCATCGCTGGATTGGTTATCACTTATATGCGTCCGTTTAAGATGGGTGACCGGATCAAATTGAATGATACCACCGGAGATATCATTGAAAAGACTCCTCTAGTGACACGTATTCGGACTCCTAAAAATGAGGTTGTGACTGTTCCCAATTCATTTATCATGTCGTCTCATACGGTAAACTACAGTACTTCGGCACGTGAATATGGACTGATTATTCACTCGGAAGTATCTATCGGTTATGATATTCCCTGGCGACAGGTTAATCAGATACTGATTGATGCTGCGTTGAATACTCCCGGAGTGGTGGATGATCCGCGTCCGTTTGTGTTAGAGACTTCTTTGAGCGACTGGTATCCGGTCTATCAAATTAATGCTTATATCAAACAGGCAGATAAAATGGCACAGATTTATTCGGATTTGCATCAGAATATTCAGGATAAATTTAATGAAGCCGGCATTGAAATTATGTCGCCGCACTATATGGCTGTACGGGATGGAAATGAGACAACCACTCCCAAAGAGTATCAGAAAAGTAACAATCCTTCCAATAAGGCGGGAGAAGAAAGTAAATCTGAATAGTTATTACTGTCGCCGCCATTATTGCTGTTGTGTTGTATAATGAATATCAAAACGTCCGTTAGTCAGGCGTTTGCCATTGCCGAAGGTTGCACTGATAATATTCAATTCTGGGTCAAAATGGCTTATAAAAGCTGTTCCGTCTTCCAGTTCTTCTCCTCTGAACCGTATATCGGTGAGAGTTGCTTCTTTGCCTTCCTGGGGAGATAAAATGATGAAGTGTATGTTGATGTCAGGTTTGACGGAAACATTGACGGATAGTTTGTCCTCCTCCGGATAGTAGTGGAATGAATCATACGTCCAGACATACGAGTGCCCCCAATTCAGGTATCGTCCTCCCACATAAATCCATCCGTCCATCAGACAGCCAAAGGTGTTGGCACCTGTAGTGGTGACAGAAGGTAAAACTGTAATGTCAATCGATTCATCTTCCGTACAGCTCCAAAAGCTGATAATGGAAAAAAGAATGAGTATATATTTCTTCATAGTGCTTTTTTTGAGTGAATGTTAGAAATAATAGGATAATCCCGTAGTGAAATTTATTCGTGTGAGGTTGGTATCATTATTGCCATCGAGTTTTACAATAACCCTTTCTCCGTGATAGTGGGTTCTAATTCTAAGCAGTTCACTATACATATATTGTACTCCTAGACTGACTCCCAGATTGGGATTCAGTTTATAGGTAAGATTGGCATTGGTCAGGAGACCAATAGTGAAGGCTTTCACTTTCCGTGTTTTGCCGAACACCTCACTGTTGTTCCGTAGAATGACTCCACCGGGACCAGTTGTTACGCGGATTTGCCAATGTTTGGTGTTGGCATTACACATTCCGATTTGAGTACCAATGAAATGAACCCATAAATGGTCCTTCCCTTCAGGATGACTTCCTTTGGAAGAAAATCCGGAGTAGATTCCTCCAAAGACAAAACGTTTGAGAGGGCGGAAATTATATTGTCCATCCCAGCTTACGCCTTGTGCGAGTGTACGTTGGTAACTATGGGTACTTAACGTGAGTGTAGGAGGGTGATGGAACATAACACCGTAGCCCGCGTGAAAAGAGAACTCGTGTCGCTCAAAATCTCTCTGTGAGAAAAGTAGAGTGTGACAGGACAAGGTGAATGCGATTAGTAATAGAATGGCTTTTATGAGTGTTTGATTCATCTGGATTAGTTTAGATTGTGTTTCTTTTTTGCAAAAATAGAAAATAGTTCAGACTTTCTCACAGCGAATCAGAACTTTTTGCCCATTATTTAATGTACTGGCAAATAAGTAGGTATCTCCTCCTTCAGCCAAATGGATTCGTTTGCGGAGTTCGGCTACTGTGGCGGGGAAGTTACGGACAGTTACATTTGCTTTTTTCAGGTCTGCCAGATTCTCCTTTACTTCTTTTTTATTGAAACTGCACTGGTTGACAATACGGAATATTCTTCCGGGGAAGTTTTCAATGAAAGTATCGGAAGTATAAAGATGGCTATTGGGATGCAGTTTGCGGACAGGATAGGCTGCTGCAATGCTTCGGAAAGCACCGGCTTTCAGAAGGGAGGCATTCGGTTCGTAAAGATAGGTTTCTAAAGAATCCGTATATGTGCATTCGCTGCATTGTTCCTGTTCGCGGGTGAATACAAAGTGTTGTTCTTTTTGAGTTCCTTTTGTGAAAAGGTTCACACAATGAATGGAGATTTCTGCCGGTGTTTGTCCAAGTATCAATAGTAATTCTTTGCATTCATTGTTGGCGGATATGATATGAACTTCTTGCACACTTTGTAACTCTTTTAATGCCAATGTCAGGTCGAGCATGGGAGAAAGTTTGATCATGACTCGCTTGCCTTTTTTCAATAAGAGTTCTTCCAGTTCGGCTACGTTAGGTTCACAATCGGAGATGGCAACTGTCTTTCCTCCGTGCCCGTTACGACGGGCAGGATCGAGGAAGATACAGTCTACCGGAGACATGGCATTCAGATAATCTACTCCATCCTCATTTCTTACATCAATATGTTTTAAATTCAGAATAGGAAAATTATGTATTGCTATTTCACAGAGATCTTTCTGGCGTTCCACATAAGTAACGGACTGGAATTTGGCAGCAAGGAAAGAACAATCAATCCCGAATCCTCCGGTCAAGTCTGTCAGAGAATCGCCTTTTAAAAGAGTTGCTTTGTAGTGGGCGGTGACTTCTGAGGAACATTGTTCCAGTGACAAATGCTTTGGATACCATATATCGTTTATTTCTTTCCATGATGGAATTTTTTCGGCTGCTACTTGCCTTCCTGCTATCTGTGTGATGGCGGTCGGCATATCTACGTTTGGGTATTTTCTGCCTTGCAGGGCCAGAATGCGTATATCGTCCGTTTGATGTTGGCGGATAAAGAGCTGAGTTTCGGGTGAAATTTGCATCATAGGTTGTTTATATTCGGTGTTATATGGTGGATTTGTTATGGTATTACATTGTATTTTTTGCGAGCTTCCTCGCGGCTACAGAAATTGAAATGCCACCATTCGCTGGGCAATGCACGGAATCCGGCTGTTTTCATCACTTTCCTTAGTAATATTCGGTTCTGACGTTCCGCTTCGGTAATTTTGCCGTTTCGTACCAGTTCGCCTTCCTCTGTGATATGTGCTTCTACACCAAGATGATCTACTTTTGTGC
>ENA-ORUQ01003247-ORUQ01003247.1-human-gut-metagenome-genome-assembly--contig:-NODE-3247-length-11445-cov-6.475329_pt1 | contig 11445 bp, 10 predicted proteins | sample MGYA00242081_ERZ509211 | MGnify/ENA primary metagenome ERZ509211 (study PRJEB26280, sample SAMEA2338785) | human gut metagenome | biome: human gut; feature: human-associated habitat; material: faeces...
GCTACGAGCCGCTGCTGGAACGGGTGACCTCGGGCAGCTGCTGGCAGTTCCGTCTGACGGCAAACCCGACCCGCACCCGGAAAGACCCGGCGGACCCGCTGGCGCGGGGTGCCCTGAAGCCCTGCTATCTGGAAGCGGAGCAGGAACAGTGGCTGCTGGAGCAGGCCGGGAAGCACGGCTTTGCCCTGACGGAGGGCGCTTTTCAGGTGACCCGGAAACAGACCTGTCACTTCCGGAAGAACGGAAAGCGGCCGGTCACATTGCTGGCGGTGACCTATGAGGGCATCCTGCAGGTGACCGACCCGGAAGCGTTCCGGGAGATGCTGTGTCAGGGCATTGGCCGCGGCAAAGCCTACGGCCTTGGCCTGATGACCATCCTGCACGGAGGAAGCAGCCATGGATGATGTGCCGGGCATGATCCGCCCTGATCTGCAGGCGCTGCCGCAGGTCCGGGACCGGATGACCTTTCTGTACCTGGAACACTGCACGCTGGGCCGTCAGGACGGTGCCATCACCGTAACGGATGAAAAGGGTATCGTTCAGATCCCGGCGGCGGGCATTTCGGTGCTGCTGCTCGGCCCCGGCACCCGTGTGACCCACCGTGCATGCCTGCCTGTACAGGCTGGCCCATGCGGTCATTGTGGCGCTGGGGTGTGCGCCGGGGCTGGGATTCGTGCACGTCGGGCATGAGTGCTCTTTCGTGTACGACATTGCCGACCTGTACAAAGCGGAGGTGACCATCCCGATCGCATTTGAGGTGGCGGCGCAGGCCCCGGAGGACCTGCCTGCCGTCGTGCGCTTTTCCCCGCACACGCGGGGGTGATCCCTACATCCAGACCACCTGTGCTGGTTCGCCCATCTTTTCCCCGCATACGCGGGGGTGATCCCGGGTATACAAGCTCCCTCAAGCGCCCGCCCGGCTTTTCCCCGCACACGCGGGGGTGATCCCCAGATTATCCAGACAAGCGGCCAGCAGACGGCCTTTTCCCCGCATACGCGGGGGTGATCCCCGGGCACAGATGGCCCATATACTCGCGGCACTCTTTTCCCCGCATACGCGGGGGTGATCCCATCGGTCAGTTCAGTGATGATGGTATCTGGTTCTTTTCCCCGCATACGCGGGGGTGATCCCAAAAGAAAGAGTGACCAGAAAGAAAATGCACACTTTTCCCCGCATACGCGGGGGTGATCCCCGTGACCGCCTGTGCGGAATCATTGACACCATCTTTTCCCCGCACACGCGGGGGTAATCCTTCACAGTACGGTTTACGCGGATGGTTCTTCCCCTTTTCTCCGCATACGCGGGGGTGATCCCGTGTCTCCCGGCAGAACTTCGTCCACATAAAACTTTTCCCCGCATACGCGGGGGTGATCCCGAGTTTTTCCGGGACGAAAACGTGGACAACGCCTTTTCCCCGCACACGCGGGGGTGATCCCTATCTTGACAGCCACAATATGAAAACCAAGCTCTTTTCCCCGCATACGCGGGGGTGATCCTTATGGAAAACCATGGTGGCGTAATCTTATATACTTTTCCCCGCATACGCGGGGGTGATCCCATACCGCCGGAGCTTGGTGTGGGGGTCTGCATCTTTTCCCCGCATACGCGGGGGTGATCCTCAATATCGCCGCTCCCAGAAATAACTAAGTCTCTTTTCCCCGCATACGCGGGGGTGATCCCGCTCCTGTACAACGTAGTTGATGCCAGTACAGCTTTTCCCCGCATACGCGGGGGTGATCCCGAAAGCGGCAAGCTGACGGCCTACAAGAAGATCTTTTCCCCGCATACGCGGGGGTGATCCCAGGAGGACGCATTGGCATCTGTGACCGAGTGGCTTTTCCCCGCACACGCGGGGGTGATCCCCGGGCACCCCTGCATGGCAGCGGCTGGTGGATCTTTTCCCCGCACACGCGGGGGTGACCTCAAGGGCAAGCGGCGCATGGTGTTCCTGCCGGGGAGACTGGTGACGGACCGGAAAGCCGCGGCGGATGAAAAATCAGGTTGTACAAATTTGATGGAAAAAGTTTATGCAAGACTCCATATTGTAATATATGAAATTTTGTATTATCATAAATCTGCAAGCGATCTGTCTCTTGTGAGGAGGGGCGGAACGCCCAAAATACGCTTCTTTCCTGTGGAATTTCCCACGGTCCACCTGATGCGGATTGAAAGATAGGTCGAGAAGGGAAGAGCAACCATGATGAACACAAGTCTGCTCCAGAAGTCTGGTCTGGCAACGCTGCAGGTCGCGCAGATCCTGGCAGGGCTGGAACCGGGAGACCGGATCCCCACGGTGACGGAACTGAGCGAACAATGCGAGATGGCACGGGGAAATATCCAGATCGCGCTGAACAACCTGAAACAGAATCATGTGATCCGTCTGGAATCTCATGGGCAGAACGGCACCATTGCAACAGAGATCGACTATGTGGCAATGGCGCAGTATTGCAGCAATACGGGTCTGACCTGCGTGATGCCTATGCCGTATGGCCTGCGCTATGAAGGTCTGGCCAGCGGACTGTATGAGGAACTGAACCAGAAAGGGGTCACGGGTGCGATCGCATTTATGCGCGGTTCCGGCTACCGGCTGAACTGTGTGGAAGAAGGGCGCTTTCATCTGTGCGTCATGAGCCAGCTTGCATTTGAACACTATGCGCAGGAGGGCAAGGACATCCAGCTGATCGCGGCCTTTGGCCCGCAGAGCTATGTGGAACAGCATCGGGTCTTTGTCCGCCCGGACTTCAAGGGCGACTGGCAGAACTGCAAGGTGGGCGTGGATGCCTCCTCGGTGGACCAGGAGATGCTGACCCGGTTCTGTTTTGCCGATAAGCCGGTGCAATATGTGCCCATCATCTATAGTCAACTGGTGCCGTTTCTGCACAGCGGCGTCATTGATGCCGGCGTCTGGAGCGCCGATATGCTGCCGGAGGGGCTGAGCTATTATCCGATGCCCCGGCTGGATGAGCAGGAAAAAGATACCGTGGCCGTGCTTGCCTGCCGGAAAAGTGATAACATCACCGCGCAGCTGGTGCGCAAGATCCTGTCGGTGGAGCGTGTGGACCACATCCAGCAGCAGGTGATGCGCAAGCAGATCATTCCGCGCTACTAAGCAAAGGTGCTGTCAAACAGAAGTCACATCTGCATGGAGGACATGCGGATGTTTCTTTCGGGATGAGAATACAAAATATTGTATAAAACATTTTCTTCCGAAAACCGATACAGGATGTCTGATTTTTTTTACAGAAAGAAAAGGAGATCTCCCATGAAAAAGATCACTCGGCGCAACTTCCTGATCGCATCCGGCAAAACCGTTGGCACACTGGCAGCTGCCTCTGCCTTTATGGGGTGTGCCAGCCCGGAGCAGGCGGAGAACTGCTTCCCCCGGTCTGCAATGCCCGTCCGGACCGATGACCGCCTGACGGCCATCGACAACATTGTGGAAAACTACATGGGACAGGGATATTTCCCCGGCGCAACGATCGTGGTGGCACGCGGCGGCAAGATCGTGTATGAAAAGGCATACGGCTACGCAATGCTCAACGACATGGGCGTGCGGCTGGACGATCCCCGCCCCATGCAGATGGATACCATGTTCGACATGGCATCCTGCACCAAGATCATGGCCACGACACAGTCCATCATGAAGCTGTACAGCGAGGGCAAGATCGACCTGAATGCCACGGTAGCAAGCTACATTCCGGAGTTTGCCAAGAACGGGAAGGAAAACGTCACCGTGCATCAGCTGCTGACCCACACCTCCGGTCTGCCGCAGTGGAAGGCGATGTTCCTCTACATCGAGAAGGACAAGGCCAAGGTGCTGGATTATATCTGCAACTGTGAGCTGATGTTCGCCCCCGGCGAGGAAAAGTACAGCGACCTGGGCTTCCAGATGCTGGGCTTCCTGGTGGAGCGGATCACCGGGCGCTCGATGGACGAATACGTCAAGAACGAGATCTACAAGCCTCTGGGGCTGAAGCGCACCACCTATCTGCCGCTGGCCAACGGCTTTACCACCGAGGATGTGGCAGCCACCTCCTTCGGCAACCCGTATGAGTATGCCATGGTGGACGAGATCGACTACCCGGGCTTTGGCTACGACTGTACCGCCGATCTGGACGCGTTCCGCACCTTCACCGGCTGGCGCAACTACACCCTGCAGGGCGAGTGCAACGACGGCAATGCATGGATGGCAAACGGCGGCGTGGCCGGTCACGCGGGCCTGTACTCCGACGCGGAAGATCTGGCCGTGCTGTGCCAGGCCATGCTGAACGGCGGCATCTACAAGGGCGTCCGCCTTTACAAGAAGGAAGTCATCGACGAGTTCACCAGCGAGCAGAACGGCAAGCCGTCCCGCGGGCTGGGCTTTGAGCGGGGCTCCTCGTTCATGGGCCGCGGCGACCGCCACTACGACGCCTTTGGCCACGCAGGCTTTACCGGCACCCATGTGGTCATGAACAAGACCAACAAGACCGCCGTCATTTTCCTGACCAACAAGCAGAACGTCGGCTTCAAGCCGGACTCCACCTCGTACTACAGCCCCTATAGCTGCTGCGGCGAGATCTGTGAGCTGGTCTGGAACATTTTTGGAACCGAAGCTCCGGCTGAGACGCTGGCCGACAAGATCGGCACCTGGCTGTAAGCAAAACAAAAAATCATTGGGAGATGTCAGAGATGGATTTTGAACCGAGATTAACGATCCTGCACCAGGCAGGGATGCTGTCCGAGGAGGATTGCCGGAAGGTACAGGATGTGATCCGTTTTTTTCAGGAGAAATACGGTCTGACATTGACCGAAGAAAACGCCTCCGCCATGATCACGCACCTGTGCGCCGCGCTGGGGCGCATCCACCGCGGAGAGCCGGTGGAGCCGCTGGACGAGGAGGTCTACGAAGAGACCAGCCAGGAGCCTACCTTCCCCAAGGCACTGGAAGCAACGCAGGCGCTGGTGCGGGAGATCCTGCCGGACCTGCCGGAGGACGAGCAGAAGTTCCTGACCATGCACATCGGGGTCGTGCTGGCACAATCGTGACAGCATTTGCATAAAACCCACATCAGAAAGGAGGGCTAGCTTATGAAAATCGTAGTAGGCGGCCAGATCGACAAGCAGAAGGTTTATGACACCATCAAGGGTGTTGTAGGCGACCGTGCCTCGGTGGAGATCAAGGATGACATTGCGGCGGCAATGGCGGTCAAGACCGGGCAGGCAGATTACTACTTCGGTGCCTGCAAGACGGGCGGCGGCGGTGCGCTGGCAATGGCCATTGCCCTGCTGGGCATGAACCAGTGCGCAACGGTGTCCATGCCGGGCAAAATGCTGAGCGAGGACGAGATCCTGGCACAGGTCAAGGCCGGCAAGAAGGCATACGGCTTTACGGATCAGCACATCGAAAAGGTCGTGCCGATCATTCTCAAGGGTCTGGGCTTCTGATCCGGATCGTCAAATAAGGAGGATTACATATGGAAACCATTCTGCGCTACGTTATCATCGCGGCAGTTGGTGCGTTGGCATCAATCCTGGCAAACCAGAGCATCGCCGTGTTCAACGACGGCCTGCGCCCGGTCCTGCCGGAGTATCTGGAAAAGCGCATGGACCGCAAGGCTCTGGCAGCCACCAGCTTTGCCATCGGCTTTGGTCTGGTCATCGGCTACGGCCTGCCCACGTCCATTGCCGCAAGCATCATCCTGATCCACTGCATCCTGCTCACCACCGACATCATTGGCACCTGGTGCCCGGACACCAAAAAGGGCATGATCGTTTCCGGCGTCATCGGCGCTGTGTACGGCGTGGCCCTGCTGTTCGGCCTGCAGGTGATCATCGACCTGTTCAACCTGCTGCCGGTCAACTTCCTGGGCAGCCTGGGCCAGGTCTCTGCCGGTATCACGCTGGCCTTCGCCATCTTCCCGGCTGTGACGGTTGCCCTGCAGTTCGGCGCTGCCAAGGGCATCATCACCGCCGTTGTGACCCTGCTGGTCCGTCAGATCGTTGAGACCTACGGCAAGATCGCACTGGACGCCGAGCACACGATCAGCCTGAACAAGGACGGTATGGCCCTGCTGGCCGGTATGATCATCATGCTGGTGTTCGCTGCCATGGATAAGGAAGGCAACGACCAGAACTCCAACGAAATGCTGACCCAGATCTTTGCCGACAAGGTCGCACGCATCCGCAAGTATATGCCGGTTCTGGCCCTCATGGGCGGCCTGATCGCAGCAGGCACCAGCATGAGCATCATGGCCGGTGACCCCATCAGCCTGGGCCTGCTGGCCGAGGGTGACCGCGTCAACGCAGGTCTGACCGCTCTGGCCCGTGCCATCGGCTTTATCCCGCTGGTTGCCACCACCGCCATCACCACCGGCGTCTACGCTCCGGCCGGCATGACCTTCGTCTTTGTGATCGGTCTGCTGATCCCCAACCCCTTTATCGCCCTGATCGCCGGTGCAGCCTGCATCTGCGTGGAGATCCTGCTGCTGAACGTCATCGCAAAGGGTCTGGACAAGTTCCCCGGCATCAAGCGCTGCGGCGACAACATCCGTACCGCTATGAGCTACGTCATCGACATCGCCCTGCTGATCGGCGGCATCCTGGCTGCTCAGGCAATCATGCCCACGACGGGTCTGTTCATCATCGTGGCATTCTGGTGCATCAACAAGTGCAGCAAGAAGCCTCTGGTCTCCATGGCGGTCGGTCCTCTGGGCGCGATCCTGGTCGGCCTGATCGCAAACGTGCTGTTCCTGCTGTCTCTGTACACCCCTGCCGCCTGATCCCTGGATAAAATGAGCGCCTCCCGGCCTGCGTCGGGAGGCGGCTCTGGTTAAGAAACAATACAGGAGGCGAATCCTTTTGAAACTGCCTGAAAAGATTCTGTATGCGCACGAGCATACGACGATCGACCTGTCCGGTCCGAAGAAGAACATCGACTGCAGGCTGGATGATTTTGACGCGACCGCGGCGGAGTACCGGCGGCTGGCGGAACACGGTGTGGTCGGCATCATCGACCAGACCAACCGCGGGATGGGCCGGAACGTGGCCTATGTGCAGAAAATGGCTGCACAGGCGGGGGTGGAGATCACCCACGCGACGGGCTACTACAAGGAGCCTTTTCTCCCGCCGGAGTGCTATACGCTGACCGAACAGCAGCTGTGTGACATCATGGTGAAGGAACTGACCGAGGGCATTGAAGGCACCGGTGTCCGGGCGACCGTCATCGGCGAGATCGGCACCTCGAAGGACATCACCGAGACGGAGGCCAAGGTGTTCCGTGCGGCATCCCGCGCCCATGCAGAAACGGGGGCACCCATCTGCACCCACACAACGCTGGGCACGCGCGGCCTGGAGCAGCTGGAGATCTTCAAGAGCTTTGGCGTTGACCTGAGCCGGGTGGTGCTGAGCCACATCGACCTGTCGGCCGATCTGGATTACATGAAGCGCCTGCTGGATCAGGGGGTCAACATTGCGTTCGACACCATCGGCAAGTGCAACTACCAGCCCGATGTCTCCCGTGCAGACTGGCTCAGCCGCCTTTGTGCGGAAGGGTACGACACGCAGATCGTCATGAGCATGGACATCACCCGCCGCAGCAACTTTGCAGACCGGGGCGGTGTGGGCTACAGCTACCTGCTGGACACCTTTGCTCCGCTGGCAAGCGAGGCAGGCGTGCCGGACCGCGCATGGGAGAACCTGCTGTACCGCAATGCACTGCGCATCTACAAAGGACAGAAATAACAAGGATTCGAGGAATTGACAATGAAAACCTATCCCCTGCATTCTATCTCGCTGGAGCAGGCAAAACAGCTCCAGTTCAAGGTCATTGACGCAGTGACCCGCAATTTTCAGGGAGAGGAGGTCCTCTCGCTGGGCGACCTCGGCGTGGTGAAAGGGCTGAACAAGCCCCGCTGCACGGTAAAGGTGGAAAAGGTTTTTGCCGACACCTTTGATGCCCCGGCGGCGCTGCTTGTGCGCGGCTCCGGCACGGGCGCGATCCGCTGGGCTCTGACCGCCTGCCTGAAACCGGGGGATGCCATTCTGGTGCACACCTCGCCCATCTATACGACGACGCAGGTGACCATCGACGCCATGGGGCTGAAACCCATCCGCGCGGACTTCAACGATCTGGAACAGCTCAAGGCCGTCTGTGCGCAGCACAAGGACGAGATCCGCGGCGCCCTGGTGCAGCTGACCCGGCAGAAGCCGGAGGACCGCTACGACTACAAGGCCGTGATCGCAGCCATCAAGGCTGCGCTGCCGGGCATCCCGGTGGTGACCGATGACAACTACGCCGCCCTGAAAGTGGACGCCATCGGCTGCCAGGCAGGGGCCGACCTGTCCACCTTCTCCTGCTTCAAGATCCTTGGTCCGGAGGGCGTCGGTGCAGTGATCGGCAGCAAGGAGCTGATCGACCGCATCTACAAGATGCAGTATTCCGGCGGCAGTCAGGTGCAGGGACACGAAGCCATGGAGGCCCTGCGCGGCCTGATCTATGCGCCGGTGGCGCTCGCCATCCAGAGCGAGGTCAACGAGGAGCTGGTCCGCCGCCTGAACGCCGGCGAGGTCCCCCATGTGCGGCAGGCGTTCCTGGCAAACGCGCAGAGCAAGGTGCTGCTGGTGGAGTTTGATCAGGAGATCGCCGAAAAAATTCTGGACGCTGCCCCGAAGTTCGGCGCAGCGCCGCATCCGGTGGGCAGCGAGAGCAAATACGAGTTTGCCCCCATGATCTACCGTGTCAGTGGAACGTTCCGTGCGCAGGACCCGACCATTGAACACCGGATGATCCGCATCAACCCCATGCGCAGCGGCCCGGACACCATCATCCGCATCCTGCGCAGCTGCATGGAGCAGGTCGAGGAAAACTGAACCGCTGAAAAAACGAGAGGAAAAGGAGAGATGCCCTGTGTTTTTAAAGACCGTAATGGAGCGCAACCAGCCGTTGGTGCGTCTGGGCATTGAATGGCAGCAGAATGGCGTGATCCTGCCGGACACCTATCTGCTGGATTACGACACGATCCTGGAAAATGCCCGCAGCATCAAACAGGCAGGCGACGCAAACGGCGTGCAGAACTTTTTCATGCTCAAGCAGATCGGACGCAACCCACTGATCGCCCGTGCGCTGACCGACATGGGATATGTGGGCGCTGTGTGCGTGGACTTCCGCGAGGCGCTGACGATGGTGGAAAATCAGATCCCCCTCGGCAACGTAGGGCATCTGGTCCAGATCCCCCGGGCGGCCCTGAAAAAGATCCTCCGCGCAAAGCCGGTGATCGTAACGGTGTACACGCTGGAAAAAGCCCGCGAGATCAGCGCAGTCTGCACCGAGCTGGGCCTGCACCAGAAGCTGATGCTCCGTGTTCTGGGAGAAGGCGACATGCTGTATTCCGGGCAGTACGGCGGCTTTGAATTGCAGGAACTGGACAGCGCAGTGCGTGCGATCGAGGCGATGCCGAATGTGGAGGTGGGCGGCGTGTGCAGCTTCCCTTGCTTTTTGTACGACGAAGCGGCACAGGACATCCTGCCCATGCCCAACCTCCGGACCGTGCAGACCGCAGCCGAAATGCTGCGCGCCCGCGGCTACCGGGACCTGATGCTCAATACGCCCAGTGCCACCTGCACCCACAGCATCCCGATGATCGCGGCGGCAGGCGGCACCCACGGGGAACCGGGACACGGCCTGACCGGAACGACACCGTATCATGCCGGCCACCCGGAGGCCGAGGAGCGCCCCGGCTACCTGTATGTTTCGGAGGTCAGCCACAATCTGGGCGATAAGGCGTACTGCTACGGCGGTGGGCATTACCGCCGCGGCCATATGAAGAACGCCCTGGTGGGCACGACGCCGGAAAATGCAAAGGTCGTGCCGGTGCTGCCGCCGGACGACTCCAGCATCGACTATTATTTTGAACTGCAGCAGAACTGTCCGGTCTCGGCTGCGGCGGTCATGGCGTTCCGGACACAGTTCTTTGTGACCCGGAGCCGGGTGGCAGTGGTCAAAGGGCTGTCCTCCGGCAAGCCGGAGCTGGCGGGCCTGTACTCTGCGCTGGGAGAACCGGTCCGGGAATGACAGAAAGGATAATTCGCAATGGGAAAGTTTGTTGTAATCGTTCTGGATGGTTTTGGTGTGGGCGCAATGCCGGATGTGCCGCAGGTGCGCCCTGCGGACTGCGGTGCCAACACCTGCGTGCATATCTTTGAGCGCACGCCGGACCTGAAGCTGCCCAATCTGGCAAGCCTTGGTCTGGCGAACATCGTGGGGCGGGAGTTCCCCGGCCTGCCGTTTGCGACGGATGCAACGTTCGGCCGTGCCGAGCTGATGCACGATGGTGCGGACACCTTCTTCGGCCATCAGGAGATCATGGGCACCCGCCCGGCAAAGCCCTTCGGCGAGCCGATCTGCAATAAGATCGAGCTCATCAAAAAGACGCTGGAGGATGCGGGTTACCATGTCCGGTATTACACCGGAACATCCGGCAAGCGCCTGCTGATCGTCAACGAGGCCTGCACCGTGGCCGACAACGTGGAATGCGATCCGGGTCAGGCCTTCAACGTCACGGCGGCCATCGACGACCTTGATTTTGAGGAAGAGCTCAAGATCGGTCATCTGGTGCGCAGCGTGTCGGTCGTGCCCCGCGTCATCACCTTCGGTGGGCGCGGCGTGCACCTGCAGAACCTGCTGGATGCCATTGAGGAACACGGCGATTACATCGGCGTGAATGCCCCGGCCAGCGGCGTTTACAACAACGACTACCATTGCATCCACATGGGCTACGGCGTTGACCCGGAGGTGCAGATCCCGACGATTTTGGGCAAGAGCGGCCTGCCGGTGTTCCTGCTGGGCAAGGTGGCCGACGTTGTCACGAACAATTACGGCACCAGTATCCCCATGGTGGACACGGCCAGCGTGCTGCAGCGCACCCTGGAGATCGTAAAGGAGCAGGAGACTGCGTTCATCTGCACCAACGTGCAGGAAACGGACCTGTGCGGCCACCGGGAGAATGTCGCGGCCTACGCAGACCGCCTGCGGGTGGCGGACGAATGGATCGGCAAGATCCGCGACGCCTTGGGCGAGGACGATATCCTCATCGTGCAGGCGGACCACGGCAACGACCCGACCATCGGACACCCGCACCACACCCGTGAGATGGTGCCGCTGATGATCCACAGCGCCCACTCCACCCCCAAGAATATCGGGATCCGCAAGACCCTCAGCGATGTCGGTGCGACCGCTGCGGACTATTTCCACAGCAAGGCACCGGAAAACGGCACCAGCTTTCTGCCGCTGCTGCTGAAGTAAAAACAAAGGAGCGGAGAACCGATGAAGATCATTCGCGCAAACGATTACGCAGACATGTCCCGCAAGGCGGCCAACATCCTTTCGGCGCAGATCATCCTGAAACCCGACTGCGTGCTGGGTCTGGCCACCGGCGGCACCCCGGTGGGTGCCTACCAGCAGCTGG
>ENA-ORUQ01003252-ORUQ01003252.1-human-gut-metagenome-genome-assembly--contig:-NODE-3252-length-11430-cov-5.300044_pt1 | contig 11430 bp, 9 predicted proteins | sample MGYA00242081_ERZ509211 | MGnify/ENA primary metagenome ERZ509211 (study PRJEB26280, sample SAMEA2338785) | human gut metagenome | biome: human gut; feature: human-associated habitat; material: faeces...
GATGGAGTAGACGTGCACGTCCTGGGGGCTGACGTATTCCAGATAGATACCGTAGATTTTCGCCGACACCTCCATGTAATGCTGCATGCGCGGTACGGCCGTGATGTAGTCGATGCCATCGGGAATCTCAAATAGGCGGCAGCGGTTGTGAATCCCTAAGTCCTTCATAGCCTGTGTGATGGCGAGGCAGATGGTCGTGCGCCCGCGCGATTCGTCGGCAACGACCAGGTTGGTGGTGAGCGGATCGAGCCCACGGTCGACGCACTCGACGCTGGCATAAAACGTCTTGAGGTCGATGCAGATATAGGTGTGCTGCTCGTGCGCCATCCGTGTCCTTTCATCAAACACATGTTCTTATCGAATATCTGTTCGATAATACCCGCTCATCTGGACATCGTCAAAACCTGTCAAAAAGGGACTGGTTTGTTTTGGTAGGTATGGTCGTGCGGTTGGATTGGGTTTTAACGCAGCTCTAAAGAGCGCGAAACAGCTCGGAAAACCTCGCTTCGTAGCATGAGCCTAACGATTGATACCGCCTATACGCACGGAAGGGTTGTGGAAAAGATGGTCAATTATGGGTTTGGTATGCCGACGCGCCTTGTTGCGGATGGAGACGTGGCTCGCTGGTGCGGACGATTGGTCGCTCACTACGGTGGCACCAAGGCGCTGGTCGTGTTGGGCGGTGACAAACATACGCACGATGAGCTCGTCTCGGCGGCGCTCGGCTCGCTTGATCGAGCCCTACTCGAGCGTGTGCTTTTCCACTGCGGCTCGTTTGAGGGCGACGGGGGAGACGAGCTGATCGACGAAGCCGTGGCCTTGGCGACCGACGAAGGCGTGGACTTTGTCCTGGCGATTGGCGATGCCGATACTGCTGGCTTTGCGCGCGAGCTCACGCATCGCATGGCGGCGCTCGATGCCGGCGAAGACGGCTTTGTGCCTTATGGATGCATTGTCTCGGAGGGCAAGGTGCCTGCTGCCGTGGGCACCGGCGAGGTTCCCGTTTTTGCCATTATCGCGCCCGAACTGCTGGAGGGCATCGGGTCTCCTCTGCGTGAGTTGCTCGGTAGCGTCTGCGCCGCGGCCTAATATTTGCCATAAAAGGACGGGTTTTGGTTGGTAAAGCGTTTGACCTGCCAAAATAAGCCTGTCCCTTTTTGATCGGCTGCCGTTTGGGGGCGGATTAGCAACGCTCGCTGATTGTAGTCTTGACCTGCGCTAGAATAGTGGCATCTGAATGTCCGGGCGCATGGAGGCGTGCGCCCGTATGCTGAGGAGGACTCTATGGCAACTGTTGCCGCACCTATCGACGCTACGTCGACCGCCGCTTGGAAGGCGCTCGAGGCCCATCAGGAGAAGCTCGAGGCCGAGGGTATCGACCTTAAGGCATGGTTTGCTGCCGATGCAGAGCGCGTGAACAAGCTGAGCTTTGATGCCGGTGACCTGCACTTCGACCTGTCCAAGAACCTGGTGACCGATGAGACCGTCAAGCTGCTGTGCGATCTTGCCCGCGAGGTGAAGCTCGAGGAGCGCCGCGACGCCATGTTCTCCGGCGAGCACATCAACACCACCGAGGACCGCGCTGTTCTGCATACCGCGCTTCGCCGTCCGGCAAGCGAGAAGGGTCAGCTCATCGTTGACGGCCAGGATGTCGTCGCCGACGTGCACGAGGTCCTCGACCGCATGTACGCCTTCGCCGAGCGCGTGCGCTCCGGTGAGTGGAAGGGCGTTACCGGCAAGAAGATCGAGCACCTGGTGTCCGTCGGCATCGGTGGCTCCGATCTGGGCCCGGTCATGGCCTACGAGGCCCTGCGTCCCTACGCCGACGCCGGTATCGACTGCCGCTACATCTCCAACATCGATCCCAACGACCAGGCCGAGAAGCTTAAGGGTTTGGACCCCGAGACCACGCTCGTGATCATCGTCTCCAAGACCTTCACCACGCTCGAGACCCTCACCAACGCTCGCGAGGTCAAGACCTGGATGCTCGAGCAGCTCAAGGCTCAGGGCGCCATCGACGGCTCCGATGAGCAGAACGCCGAGGCCGTGGCAAAGCACTTCGTCGCCGTCTCCACCGCGCTCGAGAAGGTCGAGGCCTTCGGCATCGACCCTGCCAACGCCTTCGGTTTCTGGAACTGGGTCGGCGGCCGCTATTCTGTCGACTCCGCCGTGGGCCTGTCGCTGATCGTCGTGCTCGGCCCCGAGCGTTTCCAGCAGTTCCTCGAGGGCTTCCACGCCATCGACGAGTACTTCTGCAATACCCCGCTCGAGAACAACGCCGTCGCGCTGATGGGCCTGCTCAACGTCTGGTACGTCAACTTCTTCGGTTCCAAGAGCCACGCCGTGCTGCCGTACTGCCAGTACCTGCATCGTTTCCCGGCCTACCTGCAGCAGCTCACCATGGAGTCCAACGGCAAGCATGTCCGCTGGGACGGCAGCGCCGTGACCTCCGACACCGGTGAGATCTTCTGGGGCGAGCCCGGCACCAACGGTCAGCACGCCTTCTACCAGCTGCTGCACCAGGGCACCGTGGTGGTCCCGGCCGATTTCATCGCCTTCGCCAATACCGCAAACCCTGCGACCGACAGCGGCCAGGATGTCCACGAGCTGTTCCTGGGCAACTTCCTGGCCCAGACCAAGGCGCTCGCCTTTGGCAAGACGGCCGATGAGGTGCGCGCCGAGGGCACGCCCGAGCAGATCGTCCCGGCCCGCTGCTTTGAGGGCAACCGTCCGACGACCTCGATCTTTGGCGACACACTGACCCCGTTTGCGCTCGGCGAGCTCATCGCCCTGTACGAGCACATCACGTTTGTCGAGGGCACGGTCTGGGGCATCGACTCTTACGACCAGTGGGGCGTTGAGCTGGGCAAGCAGCTTGCCAAGCAGATCACCCCTGCCTTCCACGACGATGCCGCCAAGGCCGAGCAGGACGCTTCGACCCAGGCGCTCATCGAGTTCTATCGCGCGCATCGCAAGTAGTCGCTGCTGTTAACGCATCGCGCCTTATAGTCAGGGGCCCGTATCCTATCGGATGCGGGCCCCTTTGCTTTGCCGTAGTCCCGGGGCGCACGGCCTTTGTGGAACATCGCCGGGGCGCCGCGCGCTGCGAGAACCCTGCGCCTAGATCTCGGCCTCCGCATGGCCTCGCTGCGCCTCGGGCAGCTCCCCGTAGAGCGGATGGTCTTCGAGCCTAAAGCGCTCGACCTGTTCGGGAGTGCGACCGCGTACAAAGAGCCACGAGCGATCGATTGGCGTCGCCATGAGCGTGCTGGGCAGCGCGTCGGCGCGGTCGGAAAACACCCGGGCACTCTCGGGATCCTGGAACGCCAGCACCAGATGCGTGTCGCAGTTGCCCATGATGGAGCGTGCGCGTGCCTCGCCATAGAGCGCATCGAGCTGGTTGGTCGACTGCAGCAGCAGCGTTGCCCAGATGTTGCGGCTTCGGATAATAGAGAGCACGTTGTCGATCTGGGGGATCTGCAGATTTGCGAAGTCATCGAGCATAAAGCGCACGGGCACGGGCAGGCTGCCGTCGGGCTGCCTATCGGCCTCACGAATGAGGCCCATAAACGCCTGCGAAATAAAGAGGCCGGTCAGCGGATCGAGATTGCGGTCAATATCGCTCACGGTTACAAATAGGGCGCAGGGGGTGTGTCCCATGGAAGCGAAGTCCACCTGATGGCACTCACGATAGAGCTGTGCCGCACCGTCGAATCCCAAACACATGACCTTTTCGGCAAGGATGCCGACGATGCTCGCGTGCATGCGCTCGGCATTTTGCGTAATGGCGTAGCGCCGCCATAGCGAGAGGGCATAGCTTTGGGGGTCGATCGTGATCAGGTCGTCAAACAATCGACCCGTGGCACCGTCCTGCAGGTGCTCGATCAGCTTGATGACCGAGCTGATCGTCTGCTCGTCGGCGGGTAGCTGTTCGGTGACGTAGGCGATAAGACACGACAGCAGGTTTGCCGCCGCATGATCCCAAAAAGGCTGGTTGTTGTCCTCGATGGGGCAGATGGCCTTTGCCACCGAGAGGATGTCCTGCTGGTTGGGCCTGCCGTCCGCCTTGCGGCGAATGTGCCTCAGGGGGTTGTAGCCGCAGCGCTCGATGCCGGGCGCAAGGGCCGGGACGGTGTTGAGGTCGGCGAAGTTGAGGCATTGCACGCGGTAACCGTGGGCTGCCAGCACGGGTCCTACTTCGCGACAGAGCGTGCCTTTGGTGTCGAGCACGATGTAGCTTGCGTTCATTTGCAGCAGGTTGGGCTTGAGGACGTTTCGGGTCTTGCCGGCTCCCGAGGGGCCGATCACAAGTGCGTTGTTGTTGAGTCCCGTTTGGCGGGTGTCGCAGGAGAGCGTTCGATCCTTGGCGAGGATGGTGGACGATGCGGACTCAGATGCGGCGAGGCGGCTGGCGAGGTTAGACATGGGCGACCTCCTTGGTGGTCGAGAGAATTTCGTGGGCAAAGCCGAGCTCGACGGCGCGCTCGGCCGAAAGGTAGGTGTCTTTTGCAGTGAGGGACTGGATGCGCTTGGGCGTGAGACCGCTGCGGTCCGAGAGGATTTGCGTGAGGGTCTTGCGGGTCTGCATGAGACGCCGGCTGGTTTCCTGTAGCGCAAGTGCCGAGCCGCCTGCCCCCTGGGGGATCAGCGGGTCGTGAATCATGAGCTCTGCATGGGGCGCCATACGGCGATCGTCGCCGCCCATAAAGATCACGGCACCCATGGACGCGGCGAATTCCAGACAAACGGTGCGGATGGGGCACGATGCGAGGCGCATGGCGTCATAGATCGCAAGACCCGATCGCACGCTTCCGCCGGCGCTGGCGACAAATATGGTGATGGGACGGCTGGGGTCGGTGGCATCGAGCAGGCGGATCTGCTGGCATAGGTCGTGAGCCATCGGGGTTTCGATGTTTCCCATGACGGAGAGCTCGCGACGGGCGAGCATCTCATCGTAAATGCTGGTGAGCGTGATACCTCGGGCGGATTCACGCATGGTGAGGGGGCTGATGATGGGGGAATGATTGGTGTCCATGAGGACTCCTTTCTGTTGGTGGTGTTGTGGAATAGAGTCGCTGCCCGCGGAGGGGCTGGCGGGCTACAGGGTTCGTCCGAGCCTGAGATCGAGCTCGGTTGTGGGGCAGGCTGCCTGTTCGTGCGGCTCGCAAGCGCCAAGGGCTCCAAAGCGATGGAGCGTTGCGACGGGCGTGGTGTAGGCGAGCCGCAGCTGATGCTCGATAGGGGCACATCCGTCATTTTTGTAATGAGCCGCGTAGTACTGCGCGATGCTGGCGTTCATCTCGCTGCCATTGCGATGGCGCTCAAACTGGCGTCTGCAGGTCTCGATGATCTTTGCTACCGACTTGGGTGCCGTCGCGGGAACAAGGGCGAGATAGCCCTCAAATAGCTCGTTGATGCTCAGGAGGCACAGCAGGTCGATCAGCGTCCTTATGGCTGCTCCCTCGGCAGAAAAGTGCGCGGTCATGCGGTTATATCGGTTGCGGTCGACGATGGCCGCATGGGGTCTTGGAGTTTTCTGCCCCGTGGTCCCGGGCTTTTGCCGCGCCTGTGTATTGAGCTCGACGTTGCAGCGCTTGAGGCCGTCCAACGGAAGGAACAGTGCGGTGCGCAGGGTGTTCCGCTTGCTTTCGAGTTCATGGCGCTCGTCGGGTTCCCATTCGAGCTTGAGTTTCGTGTCGAGCGCCGTAAGCATATGGGCTAGGCAGCCTACGGTAAGAACGTACGAATCGTTGTCGCGTTTTGGGGCATAGGGGTCTGTCAGCTTGCGAATGTCGGGGTCGCCCATGATCTTTGTGCAGCGCTTCAGCAGTTGAGGGTGGTCGGCCAAGATCGTCGCGAGCGGTAGCGACGCGTAGTTCTTGATGGTCGCGGCGGCAAAGGCGGCGTCATATTCGTTTGCATATGCTCGCTCAATGCGGGCATCCAGAATGCTTTTCTTATCGCCGTCTTCAGCGTGGTGGTTTGTCATAGCTTCTCCAATCGGTTGATGTTCGTGCTGTTTGTTGATGTGTTGGTTGTCGTGAGTGATGTGCTTGCCGTGGGTGATGTGCTGACGTTGGGGTGCTATGCGGTTTTCAATGAGCCCGTGAGGCAGTTGCTGCAGGGGCGGGATGGAACGGCCCATGCAAGGCGGAAGGCATCGTGCTCAAAATCGAGACAGCAATGCCCTGGGTGCCTCACATGTGGCAGTTACCTCATTAAGTTGTCATTGCGTTTGGGGTTGTACTTTGCCGATCTTCTTTCTCTTACACGCTGAAAACTGAAACTGAATATGCTCGATCTACTTAAAACCGCAACGGCGGTCTTTTATCAACTTATATGTCGGAACGCGTCTTTGCAAGTACTTTTTTGTCTTTGTTTCAAATGGGGTGGTTTTGCAACCGTCATACGCGCGCTGTGCGAACGTGCCCCGGCTCGGATAAGATAGTGCGATCGAGTTCTACCGCGCTCGCCGCAAGTAGTCTTTGTTGCTGAGATAGGTCATGGCCGAAAGGGGCCCGCATCCCAACAGATACGGGCCCCTTGCTATTTAAATGGGCATGAGGGTGTATTGAGGGGGGATGCCTTGCTGTCGGCATCCGCATGCGGTGCCATTCGCTGTCCGTAAATATACGTTTACGGCTAATTTCATACCACTTGTCGGAATGCGGACGCTGTCCTTGCATGCCGGGCGTACATTGAACGTGGTTTTTCGCGTGAAACCACGAATCGGTTGTCAGCCCCGAACAAGGAGGCCCAGCATGACGCTTGCCAAACCCATCAATAAATACATCGACTATATCGATGCCCCCGAGGACACGTTTGAGCAGTATGTCGAGAAGGCGTTAAAGTACAACTTTCGCTGCGTATTTGCGAACCTGCAGGAGTACGAGACGGGCCGCGCCATGCTCGAGGGCTCTGACATCATCCTTGCCGGCGCTATCGACTTTCCCCAGGGCACTATGACGCTTGAGGAGAAGCTTGCGAGGTTTGAGGAATACGCTGCGTGTGGCTTTACCGAGATTGACTACGTTTTGAATCAGGAGTCGGTTGAGAACCGCGATTTTGATGCCATCGAGCGCGAGATGACTACCATTGCTGATTTTTGTCGCGCGCATGGCATCACTGACAAGGTGATCGTCGAGATGTGCAAACTGGACGGCGACGACGCCGCCAAGCGTCGTGTATGCGAGATCGCGCTGGAGGCCAAGCCGGGATTCCTTAAGACATCGACTGGCAGAAGCTTTGGCGGTGCTAAGCTCGAGGACGTGCGGCTGATGCACGAGGTGCTCGGCGATGCCGTGGCAATCAAGGCGGCGGGCGGTATCCATAATTACGAAGAGGCTTGCGCATTCATCGAGGCCGGCGCCAGCGCGTTAGGTGCATCGGCGGGCATCGCGATCGTCGAGGGCACACCGACGGATGAGCGTCGCTAGCAGACGTATTTGACCTGAGCGATAAAGCTTCACGACCACACGCCGTTCATGTTCGGGACAATATGACATTTTTCCCGTTGTAAACGGAGTCGCGATGGGTGTTCTGTATGATGGCTCAGACAAGGTTGTTCAATGACAGGGAGGCATATATGGCAATCAAAGCCATCGCGATGGATATCGACGGTACGCTCACCAACGATCAGAAAGTGATTAGCCCGCGTACGCGCGAGAAGCTGCTCGCGGCGCAGGAGTCGGGCATTAAGCTCATTTTGGCTTCGGGCCGTCCCGCATGGGGGCTGCACGCCTTGGCGCAAGAGCTCGACCTTCAAAACCATGACGGTCTGCTGGTGGCCTTTAACGGCGCACACGTCGTCGATGCCCAGACCGACGAGGTGCTGTTCGATCAGGCTATGCCTGCCGACGAATTGCATCGCCTGATTGATCACCTGCGTAATTTTGACGTGATCCCTATGATTTCGCTCGGTCGCGATTTGCACGTCGAGGACTCGTACCATTGCATGATCACGCTGCCTGACGGCTCGCAGAAGAATATCGTCAAGTATGAGCGCGACGCGTGCGATCTTAAGATTCGCGAGGTGGAGAGCCTGCATGAGGTCGCTGATGCTTATCCCGTGGACAAGCTGCTGACGGCGGGCGATCCGGCCTACCTGCAGGCGCATTACGAGGAGATGTATGCGCCCTTTAAGCAGACGCTTTCGGGCATGTTTACGGCCGACTGGTACTTTGAGTACACGGCGCCCGGTATCGACAAGGCCCGCGCACTCGAGGGTGCCCTGCCCAAGCTCGGCATCGATGCCAGTGAGGTCGTATCGTTTGGCGACGGCCAGAACGACAAGTCCATGATTGAGTGGGCCGGCACCGGTGTTGCCATGGGTAACGCCGTCGAAGAGGTTAAGGCTGTAGCCCAGATGGTGACCGCCGATAACAACGAAGATGGCATTGCGGTGACGCTGGATAAGCTGCTGGGTTAGAATCGCCGATTAATGCATGGCTCGGGCGCCTGCTTGCGGGCGTCCTTTTGTTAGGGAGGGTGCCGTGTCCGCATTTCCGTTCGACGCCGTTATCTTTGACATGGACGGCGTCATTGTCGATACCGAGTATTACTACTTGGGCGAGACTGCCGCGTTTGCCAAGGAGCTTGGGCTTAATCTGACTCAAGAGGAGTTGAATGGGCAGGTCGGTACCTCGCATCAGTTCTTCCTGCATATGCTGGTCGATTGGTTTGAGCGCGCCGGTAAGGGGCACTTCACTGGCGAGGAAGCGTTGGCCCGTTGGGACGAGTGGGCGCATAAGCGTCCGCGTGACTATCAGGCTTTGATTAACCCAGGCGCCGTGGATACGATTCGAGAGCTGCCGCGCCGTGGCGTTCGCGTGGCGCTTGCCAGCTCGTCTCCCATGGTTAGCATCGAGGAAGTGCTCAACGCATGCGGGCTGTCGGATGCCTTTGAGTATGTGGTGAGCGGCGAGCAGTTTAAGGAGAGCAAACCCGAGCCCGACATCTACCTGCATGCGCTGGACCTGCTGGGGCTGCCCGCGAATCGCTGCTGCTGCGTTGAGGATTCCGTTCCGGGCATTACCGCGGGTAAGCGAGCCGGCCTGACGGTTATTGCCAAGCGCGAGGAGCGCTTTGGCTTTAGCCAGGATGCCGCGGACAAGATTATCGACCAGCTGCCGGAGCTGCTGGAACTCGCGTAGATTCTGGGCGGTACTGCTGTCACAACAGTGGTTCCGTTGGCATAAGAGAGAGGGGCGGCGTCATGGCATTTAACGTGAGCGCACTGGGGTTTGGCGACAACGTCGTCGACTGCTACGAGCATATCCACACAATGTATCCGGGTGGCAATGCGGTGAACTTTGCCGTGTATGCCAAGAAGTGCGGCGCCGCGCGCTCCGCGTATATGGGCATCTTTGGTAATGACGCTGCTGCTGAGCATGTGATTGCGAGTCTTGAGGATGAGGACGTTGAGCTTGCCAAGTGCAAGCAGCTCATCGGCGAGAACGGTGCGGCACGCGTGACCGTCGTTAACGGCGACCGTGTTTTCCTTGGCTCCAATGAGGGCGGCATCCGTGGTGATGCGCGCTATGTGCTCGATCGCTTTGACCTTGCGTACGTGAAGCAGTTCGACGTAGTCCACTCGGGCAACTATTGCTTTACCGAGCGTGAACTTCCCAAGTTGAAGGCCGCGGGCATCACGGTTTCGTTTGACTTCTCGGACGATTCGACCGACGAGTACTACGAGCAGATTGCTCCCTACGTTGACTTCGCGTTCTTTAGCGCGGCAGACGCCGCGAGTGAGGATGAGATTCGCGAGCGTCTGGCATGGGTGAGGAGCCTAGGTCCGCGTTTCGTATCGGCAACGGCTGGCGCTGAGGGCTGCATTGCCTATGATGGCGATCGTTATTACCGCCAACTGGCTAAGCCGGTAACGGATATGAAGGACACCATGGGTGCGGGCGACTCATTCCTGACTTCGTTCCTGATGTGTTACCTCGATTCCGTCAAGCGTGGCGAGGATGGTGCCGAGGCCATCGAGCGTGCACTCGACTTTGCGGCGGGGTTTGCTTCGACCGTATGCGGCATGGAAGGCTCCTGGGGCCATGGAGTGCCGATTTCCGAATAGGTGAGCAGTCCCGGGGAGTCGAATTGTCGCCCCCCGGGACTCCATGGACAAAAAATGCTAAATATGAGTACTGCCACTAATTTAGTAACAGCGAAATTAAGCTTTTGAGGGCCTAGTTGGGTGTCTGCGAGCGATTAAAACCTGCTAAAAATGACTTTAACCACCTTAAAGTGCCTTGATAATGGATGGCTGTACATTATCAAGGCACTATTTTGCCGTAAAATAATGTTACTGGATTTGCAACAGTACTCATATTTGACATTTTTTGCCCACAGGGGTTAGCGAAGGTCAAATACAGAGCGCGCATTTGCTAAAACTGCCGACTCAATGTGCTTAGCGTCACAGTTTTTGAGTGAGGCAATGCGCATCGAGGTCCTTGTGAGCGATTTGATGAGCGACTGCGCGCTTGTTTCTGTGTTTGCCTCCGCTGGTGCATCGGTCTCGAGCAGTAAACGATCGAGTGGAATCTGTCGTGCGTATTCGCGTCCTCGTTTAGACGCGAGCATGCGTTCGTTGACGGAAAAATAACAGCCCGCATTACGCGCGCGGGCGAGTTCGTCCGAAGTGCCGCTAAACCAGTGGAAGATGATAGCGGGGGAGTCGGGGTTTGGGATGAGTAGTCCATGCGATTCGAGGACGTCCAGTACGGCTCCTGCTGAACGAACGGCGTGAATTGATATCACGCGCCCGGTAAGAGGATGCTGCGCGAGCGCATCGCAGAGCCGGTTGAGTGCCTGTATTTGTAGCGGCTCACTTCCAGCAAAGCGCGCGGAAAAGTCGAGTCCGACTTCGCCGATGTAGCGCTCTTGGGCAGCAACTTCGCAAAGCAGATTGACTTCGGTAGGACCGCAGCGACCGTCGGCGAGCCACCAGGGGTGAAGCCCAACGCCGGCGATGATACTTGGTTGGCGACGGGCGCGCTCGTTTGCGGCCGAAAAGTCGCGTGGATCGATGCCACAGTCAAAGAGCCCCAGCCCCAATGCCGCCGACTCATTGGTCGTAGCATCGGGGCTGAGCATCAAATCAAGGTGACAATGCGTGTCAAAGAATCGCGGTTCCATCGTAGGGCATCCTGCTAGTCCAGGCGCTGGCCATCGGCGCGCACGTGCTCGGTGCCGCGGCCACTGATCTGGCGGATAACCTCGCCGGCAATCATCTGGCCCATGATGGGCGGCATAAAGCTGGCGGTTCCCAGCTCGGTGCGCTCGTGGATGTTGGAAGGGTCGCGGGGCTGTGTCTTAACCGATTCCTCGCAGCTAAACAGTACATGCAGGCTCTTGATTCCGCGCTTCTTGCATTCTTTGCGCATGATACGGCTCATGGGGTCACGTACCGTATCGAAAATGTCGGCA
>ENA-ORUQ01003257-ORUQ01003257.1-human-gut-metagenome-genome-assembly--contig:-NODE-3257-length-11413-cov-9.262458_pt1 | contig 11413 bp, 8 predicted proteins | sample MGYA00242081_ERZ509211 | MGnify/ENA primary metagenome ERZ509211 (study PRJEB26280, sample SAMEA2338785) | human gut metagenome | biome: human gut; feature: human-associated habitat; material: faeces...
GCCGTGGGCGTTGCCCCGGAGCAGGTGGACCACATCAACGCCCACGGCACGGGCACCCACATGAACGACAGCTGTGAGACGGCTGCCATCCATGCGGTGTTCGGCGAGCACGCCAAGGAGCTGGCGGTTGTCTCTACCAAGAGCATGACGGGCCACCTGCTGGGCGGTGCCGGCGGTGTGGAAGCGGTGTTCACGGCGCTGGCCCTGCGGGACCAGTTCGCCCCGCCCACCATCCACTATGAGCAGCCGGATCCGGAGTGTGACCTGGACTATGTGCCCAATGTGGGCCGGGAAATGTCCATGACCTACGCGTTGAGCAACAGCCTGGGCTTTGGCGGCCACAACGCCTGCCTGCTGCTGCGCAAGTGGGAGGGCTGAACCATGGCGGAACCTCGCACCGCGCGTGAAAACGCAAACAGCCTCACCTCGGAGCAGATCGCGGCCATCCTGCCGCACCGCTACCCGTTTGCACTGGTGGACCGCATCCTGGACTATGAGCCGGGCCAATGGGCCATCGGCCGCAAGTGTGTTTCCCGCAATGAGGAATTTTTCTGCGGCCACTTCCCAGGCCAGCCTGTCATGCCGGGCGTCCTCATCCTGGAAGCGCTGGCTCAGACCGGGGCCGTCGCGGCTCTCAGCCTGCCGGAAAACGCGGGCAAACTGGCCCTCTTCGGCGGCATCAAGAATGCACGCTTCCGCAAACAGGTCACGCCGGGGGATGTGCTCACCCTCCACTGTGAGCTGGTGGAACAGCGGGGCCCGGTGGGCATCGGCAAGGCGTCCGCCTATGTGGACGGCAAATGTGCCGCCACTGCCGAGCTGACCTTTGTGCTGACCGACCGCACCGAATAACAAAAACGAGAAAAGCACTCCGGAGCTGCAGAGATGCTGCGGCTCTGGGGTGCTTTTTGCCAAAAACAGGCGGCAGCGGATAGCGCTCCCACAAGGTGTTTGAAATGGTGCATAAAATGCACAAAAATGGAAGGATATGCAGTACCATTTCTTGAACGGGGTTGCGCCGAAAAGCGTTTCGTGTTATGATTGTTCAAAGAAAGAAACAGACACCATCAGGCGTTGACCGGAAGGAAGCAAACGAACTATGGCAAAGCTGGAAACGTGCGGAGAAAAGGGCTTGGCACAGCAGGGATCAAAAGATGCGCTTTTAGAGGAACTGGAAGATTTTTTGCGGGAAAACGCGGAACGGCGCTTGTGTATGGCGGCCGTGGATGTGGAGCATTTCAAGCTGGATGAGGCGGGCTGCAACTGGGAGCAGTACAGTCCCTCCATGCGGGAAAAGCTCAAGCAGCGCCAGCAGTTGCTCATTGAAATAGAGCGGGCGCTGCAGAACAAGGAATTCTGCTTTTACTTACAGCCCAAGTGCAACAGCATGACCCACGCCATTGTGGGGATGGAAGCGCTGGTGCGCTGGAACCACCCCACCCGGGGCATCGTGTCGCCCGGGGAGTTTGTGCCCCTGATGGAAGAGACGGGCCTCATCACCCGGCTGGACCTCTACCTGTGGGAAGAGGTCTGCCAGATGCTCCACGGCTGGAAAGCCCGGAACGAGAACATGGTGCCCATCTCGGTCAATGTCTCCATTTCGGATATCGCGGCGCTGGATGTGGCGCAGGTGCTCTGGGAGCTGGTGCAGAAATATCAGCTGGAGCCCAAACTGCTGCTGGTGGAGATCACCGAGAGTATGCTGGCCCAAAACCTGAAAATGGTGGAAAACACCATCGCGGCCCTCCACCGCAAGGGCTTTGCCGTGCTGATGGATGATTTTGGCAGCGGCTATTCCTCCCTGAATATGCTCCGCAATACCAGCGTGGATGCCATCAAGCTGGATATGCAGTTCATCGTGCGGGACAGTGAAAGCAGCAAGGGCAGGCAGATCGTGGAATCGGTCATCGAGATGGCCAGGCGGCTTAATCTGCCCATCATCGCCGAGGGCGTGGAGACGCAGGAGCAGGTGTTCATGCTCCAGTCCATGGACTGCCTTTACACCCAGGGGTACTATTTTTATAAGCCCATGGCCGTGAAACAGGCCGAGGAGCTGCTTGCGCAGCCTGCCATGGAAAATTACTGGGACCTGCGCCGGGACATGACCCGCCGGAATTACAAGGCCTTTACGGGCGGTCTTGTGAGCGAAAAGAGTGCCATTACCCTGCAGGCGTTTCAGATCCTGGCCGATAACGCCCTGATGCTGGCCCGCCTGGATCTGGTTACAGGGGAATACCGCATCGTCAAGCGGGACGAACGGCTGATGGGTGTTTCCGAAGAGGAAACGCTTCAACTGGAAAGTTACTGCGAGCAGCTGGTGGCCGAAAAAGCCATCCACCCGGAGGACGCAGCGCAGTTCCGCGCGCAGGCGAAGCTGGAGCTGCTTCAGGCGGCATTGTTCCGGGAGCGGCGCTCGGTGATCCGCCGCTGCCGCCGAATGGTGGCGGGGGAGTATGTCTGGGTACGCATTGAGGTGCTGCCCTGCAAAGACTGCAGCCCGGAAGACCCCTGGGCTGTGGTGGTCGCGCGGGAAGAATTTCCCGAGGAATAACCGGTTTTATCAAGGCCCTCTGCCGTGGTGCAGGGGGCCTTTTGTGCTGTCTGACGGCAAAATCTAAAGCAAAGATTAAGATTTCCTAAGAAAAATCCAATGGAAAAGCCGGGCCGTTGCTGATATACTGAGAACGGTAAACGCTGGAAACGTGAAAAATGGGAGGAAACAAGATCATGGCGGCACAGACGATACTCATTGCGGAAGATGATCCGGACATCCGGGACGGTGTGCGCATTTTGCTGGCCGGGGAGGGCTACCATATCCTGGAGGCAGAAAACGGCACCCGGGCGCTGGAGATCTTCAACCCGGAAGTAGACCTGGTCATCCTGGACATCATGATGCCCGGCATGAGCGGGCTGCGAGTCTGCGAGGAGCTGCGCAAGGTGTCCACAGTGCCCATCCTGTTCCTGACGGCAAAATCGCAGGAATCGGACAAGCTGCTGGGTCTGACGGCGGGCGGCGATGATTACCTGCCAAAGCCGTTCTCCTTTGCGGAGCTCAGTGCCCGGGTCAAGGCTCTGCTGCGGCGGTACTGCGTCTATCAGGGCAAAGGGCAGGTGGCTGCCCAGCCCGAAAACCTGAAGCTCATTTCCAATGGCGTCCAGCTGGCGCTGGACTGCAACCGGGTCTGGGTAGAAGAGCGGGAAGTGGACCTGACCGAGACGGAGTATAAAATTCTGCGGATGCTGATGCAGAACCCGGAGCGCATCTTCTCCGTGGAGAGGATCTATGAGACCGTGTGGGGCGAGCCTTACTACTATACTTCCAACGGCACGGTCATGGTCCACATCCGCAACCTGCGGACAAAAATTGAAGCCGACCCTCAGAACCCCAAGCGGGTGTGTACCGTGTGGGGCAAGGGGTACCGGTTTGTGAATGAGGAACAGGTATGAACAGACAGAGCCTCGTTGCAAAAATGCTCCACCTGCAGGTGGCGTCGGCGCTGGTGTGCATTCTGCTGTATTTTGCGCTCCTGTTTGCCACGCGAGCGGGGCTGAGCTACTACAATAACCACTCCGATATTCAGCAGCGCTCCATTGTCCGGCAGGTGGAACGATTTCAGAAATACGTTACAGCACAGGAGATCTCCGCAAAAGACACCCGGGCCATTGATGATTGGGTGGGGCAGCAGAGCTTTTTGCTGATGAACATTTACCGCGGGCATCGGATGCTCTACTCAAACTTTTCGTTCAGTTTTGGAGATGACCCGGATGAGGAACGGGAACCTGGTTCAAACTTTTCGTTCAGTTTTGGAGATGGCTCGGATGAGGAACGGGAATCCGGTGAGAGCTGGCAGGAGTTTTATCTTGTCCAATTCTCGGATGGCCCGGCCCAGGTACAGCTGTTCTGTAATGTGGTGCTCAACTGGTGGGTCCTGTTCAGTAAATTGCTGATCGTTTTCTGCGTGGGTGTGTTTCTGGTGGTGTTCTGGTTTGCCTGCCGCCGCATTGTGAAATATATCATCCAGCTCAGTGAGGAGATCCAGGCCATGGAGGGCGGCGACCTCGACCACCCCATCACCTTCCGGGGAGATGATGAGCTGACGACGCTGGCCCGCTGCCTGGACTCCATGCGGGTCACCCTGCGCCAGCAGCAGGAGGAGGAAGCAAAGGCCTCCGCCAAGGTGAAGAACCTCATCACCGAAATGTCCCACGACCTGCGCACTCCGCTGACCACGCTGCTGCTGTATACCGAGATCGTCCGGAGCCGCAAATATGAGAACGACGCCCAGAAGGATGACTACCTGAACAAGATCGACACCAAGGCCCGGCAGCTCAAACAGCTGTCCGATAACCTGTTTGAGTATGCCCTTGTCACCCGGGACACCGTCGTTACATTGGACCCGCCAGCTTACTTCTCCCGCATTTTCGAGGAACCGCTGGCTGAGATGGTGGATACATTGCAGCAGCGTGGCTTTGCCTGTGCGCTGGACCTTGGCAGTGAGGACCTGATGCTGACGGTCAAGATGCAGTATATCCGCCGCGTTTTTGATAACATCACGTCCAATGCCATCAAGTATGCCGACCCCGGCCGGGAGATCTCCGTTACCTTTCGAAAGGAAGAAAAGTGGGTGGGCCTGCGTTTTGCAAACCATGTGCTGCCCGGCCAGCACCGGGAGGAAAGCACCCAGGTGGGCTTGACCAGCATTGAGACCATGATGGAAAAGATGAACGCGGTCTGCCGGGTGGAGCAGGGGACAGAGCAGTTTGCGATCACGCTGCTGTTTCCCATCACCTGAGAGCGCCGGAAACGGGTGTCAGCGCGGTTTCTGACACGCTTTCATAAATTGTTCACGATTCTTAAGCCAAATTTAAGGAAATCCTCGGGAATTTCTGAAGAAAAGTCTGCTATAATTCCGTTGTATCATATAGAGGGGCATTTTGGAAGCCCCATCCCCCCGAAAAAAACCAGGAGGCCAATGTTTATGCTATTTGGAAAAAAGCCAGCGGAGGAACGCTCCCCGCAAGAACTGGAAATCGCGCTACAGGAAGCGGAAATGCCGCAAAAGGGCCTGAAGCCCTTCCTGCACAAAAATGGGAAGAAGCTGGTGGCCGTTCTGGTCATCGCGGCCATCCTCGTTGTGCTGCTGGTGCCCAAGGGCCAGAAGAAAGCGGTCAACGCGGAGACCGCGTATACCCAGGTGACGCCCGAGAACCGGGACATCACCAATGTGTACAGCGAATCCGGCGTGCTGAGCGCCGCCAACAGCTACACCGTCAAGGCGACGGTCAAGGGCGATGTCCTGACCGCGGATTTTGAGGTGGGCGATGTGGTGGAAAAGGGCGCGGTCCTTTACACCATCGACAGCTCCGATGTCGTCAGCGGTGTGGAAAAGGCAGAGCTGAACCTCGGCCAGGCCCAGCGCAGCTACGATGACGCTGTGGACGCCCAGTACATCCGCACCGACATTGCCGGCACCGTCGCTTCCTTTAAAGTGCGGGTAGGCGATGTGGTCAACGCAGGGCAGGAAGTCGCCACCATCCGGGACGACACCACCCTGCTGCTGGAGCTGGAGTTCCCGGCGGCGGACGCCGCCAACTTTGCCGTGGGCCAGAGCGCGGAGGTGCTGCTGGACAGCACCTTTGAGGCCATCACCGGCAGCGTGCAGTCCGTCTCCGGTGCCGATACCCTCAGCAGCGGCAACCTGCTGGTCCGCACCGTGACCATCGCGGTCCGCAACACCGGCAACCTGACCGCTTCCCAGGCGGCCACTGCCACCATCAACGGCGTCAGCGCCCTGTCTTCCGCCCGGTTCAGCTACCAGCGTGAGCAGAGCGTTACCGCCCAGAACAGCGGCACCGTCTCCGCTCTCTGCGTCAAGGAGGGAGCTCAGGTCAGCGCCGACACGGCCCTGCTCCAGCTCTCTGGCAATAACCTGACCAAGCAGGTGCTCAACGCCTCCGACAACCTGCGCAGCGCCGAGCTCTCTGTGGAAGACACCCAGAAGCAGGTGGACAATTACACCATCACCGCTCCCATCAGCGGCACGATCATTTCCAAGGATGTCAAGGTGGGTGATACCGTGGGCACCAGCACGGCAACGGCCGATACCATGTGCGTCATCTACGATATGAGCTACCTGGAAATGACCCTGAACGTGGACGAGCTGGACATCCTCAACATCAAGGAGGGCCAGAAAGCCACCATTACCGCCGATGCCGTTTCCGGCCAGACCTTTGAGGGCGTTGTTACCAGCATCTCCAAGGCAGGCACCACCACCGGCGGTACCACCACGTACCCCGTTACCATCCGCATCGACGAGATGGGCGACCTGCTGCCCGGCATGAACGCCACGGCAGAGATCGTGACCGAGAGCGCCGACAATGTTCTCTCAGTGCCCAATGCGGCCATCACCCGCGGCAATTACGTCCTTGTAACCAAGGATTCGCCCAGCGCCGCCAACGCGGATGACAGCATGACTGCTCCGGACGGCTACGTTTACGTCAAGGTGGAGACCGGTGTCAGCGATGATGACTACATTGCCATCACCAGCGGCCTGACCGCGGAAGACACCGTGGCCTATGATTCCAGCTACAGCACCACCACCCTCGCCGGGGAGAATGTACAACTGGTGATGGACGGCGGTGATATGGGCGGCGGCCCCGGCGGTGCTCCTGGCGGTGGCGGCCCGGGAGGTGGCCAGTAATGAGTGCACTCATTGAGTTTGACAACGTGTGCAAGTATTACCAGATGGGTGACACGACGGTCAAGGCGGCCGACCATATCTCCATGAAGATCAACAAAGGCGAGTTCGTAGCCATCGTCGGCCAGTCCGGCTCGGGCAAATCCACCTGCATGAACATCATCGGCTGCCTGGACGTGCCCACGGCGGGCACCTATCGGCTCAATGGCCGGGATGTGGGCAAGATGAACAAGGACGAGCTGGCCGAGATCCGCAACGAGATGCTGGGCTTCATCTTCCAGCAGTATAACCTGCTGCCCAAGCTCAGCCTGCTGGAAAACGTGGAAGTGCCGCTGGTGTACGCGGGCGTCCCCCTGGCTGAGCGCAAGCGCCGCGCGACCGCCTCTCTTGAGCGGGTAGGGCTGGGCGATAAGCTCAAGAACAAGCCCAACCAGCTTTCCGGCGGCCAGCAGCAGCGTGTTTCCATTGCACGTGCTCTGGCGGGTAACCCGGCGGTCATTCTGGCCGACGAGCCCACCGGCGCGCTGGACAGCCACACCGGCCGCGAGGTGCTGGGAATGCTGCAGGACCTGCATGGGCAGGGCCATACGGTGGTGCTCATCACCCATGACAACTCCATTGCCGTGCAGGCCGACCGCATCATCCGGCTGGAGGATGGTCAGGTGGTCTATGATGGCGACTCCCGCGCGCCGGAAGCCATCGTCCAGCCGACGCTGAACTTTGAACCGGCAGAACAGGAGGGGAACAAATGATCATTGAGACCTTCCGTCAGGCCCTCCAGAACGTGTGGAGCAACAAGCTCCGCACCTTTTTGACCATGCTGGGCATCATCATCGGTGTCATGGCGGTCATCGTCATCGTGGGTCTGGGCAACGGCATGACCCAGAGCATGCGGGACAGCTTTTCGGCGCTGGGCACGAATGCCCTGTCCATTCAGGTCTGGGGCTACGGCTCCCGCACCGCCTCGGTGGAGGATGTGTATAAGATCGCGGATAAGAACAAGGAGCTCATCTCCGCAGTCTCGCCCCAGATCGATTTCAGCAACAACACCCCCAAGGTGGGCACCACGACCTACCGCTACGGCACCAGTGTTTACGGTGTGGACGAGCACTACGCCGAGATGAAAAACTATACCCTCGCCCAGGGGCGCGGCCTGCAGTACATGGACATCAAGGACAACAAGCAGGTCTGCATCATTGGTGATTACCTCAGCCGGGCGGCCTACGGCGGCAACGCGGTGGGCCAGACCATCAAGCTGGGGGCCTACAAGTTCCGGATCGTGGGCGTGCTGAACGCCAAGGTGACGGACAAGAACATGCAGCAGGGCTCCGACGATGACTGCATCTATCTGCCCTACACCACGGCCATGCGGCTCTCCAACCAGTCCAGCGCCAAGAACTTTGTTGCGATTATGAAGGACGAGAGCCGCGCCAACGAGGCCAAGGCGGTGGTGGAAAGCGGTCTGTACGACCTGCTCAAGAGCGACAACGCTTACTACATCTACAGCGCCAGCGAGTGGCTGGAGGAGATGAACGAGATGATCAACATGGTCATCATCATCCTTACCGGCATTGCCAGCATCTCGCTGCTGGTGGGCGGCATCGGCATTATGAACATCATGCTGGTGTCGGTGACCGAGCGCACCCGGGAGATCGGCATCCGCAAGGCACTGGGTGCCAAGGAGCGGGTGATCCTGTCGCAGTTCGTGGTGGAAGCCGCCACCACCTCCGCACTGGGCGGCGTGCTGGGCATCGTCCTTGGCTATATCGTGTCCATGGCGGCAAACCGCATCCTGCCTATGATCTCCAGCAGCATTGATGTGACCGTCAGCCCCTCGTTCAACTCCATCGTGGTGGCCTTTGGCATCTCAGTGGGCATCGGTGTGCTGTTCGGTTACCTGCCCGCCAAGCGCGCCGCAAGGCTGAACCCCATTGAAGCGCTGAGATATGATTAAACATCTTACCGCTTCGGTCTGGCTTTGCCAGCGCCTTGCGGAGCTCCCCTAATAGGGGCAACAACGACGACCGCCGCCAGTGGCGGATGAAGGGAGGAGTTGTTGGGGCCGCGGCCAGCAGGATGCAAGTGCAAGGCTTTGCACGAAGCAGATGCTGGGAGCCGCAACCCGGAATACATTAGAAACTATTTTAAGGAGGATTTTCCATGAAAAAGCGAATCCTTGCATTTCTGCTGGCGGTGAGCATTGCCGTGTCGATGCTGGTGCTGCCGGCATCGGCAGCGGGCAACGCCAACACGGCGGTCCAGCTGTCCATCACGCTGAACGCGATGGACAGCAGCCAGCAGGCGACTCTGAACGCTGTGGTCACCCGCAGTGCACTGGCCCGGATGCTGGTGTCCTACTCCACCTACCGCGAGAGCGTGGGCTCTCAGGGCACGGTGGGCACCCTGTTCACCGATCTGCCCGGCACTTCGCCCTATGCCCCCTATGTCCGCATTGCGGTGCAGAATGGCTGGATGAACGGCTACACCGACGGCTCTTTCCGGCCCGACAATGCCGTGACGCTGGAGGAGGCGGTCACGGCCATCCTCAAGCTGATGGGCTATAAGATGACCGACCTGAGCGGCTCTTTCCCCAACGCACAGCTGAACAAGGCCAGTGAGCTGGGCCTGCGCAATCAGGTGGACCGCAGCCAGGGCGAGGCGCTCAACTACGAGGAGTGCGCCCTGCTGTTCTACAACGCCCTGACAGCCAACACCGCCAGCGGCAGTGCCTACGGCAGCAGCCTGGGCTTCACGGTCTCCAATGGCCAGGTGGATACCTCCAGCGTCATGCTCAAGAGCCTGAAGGGCCCCTTTGTGGCGGGCGATACGGTCCAGCTGCCCTTTGTTCCCAAGATGGTCTACCGCAACGATAAAGCGTCGGAATCTGCGGAACTGAACAAATACGACGTGTATTATTACAGTGAGAGTTTACAGACGCTGTGGGTCTACACCCGCCGCGCCGCTGGCCGCATCACGGCAGTTTCGCCCAGTGCCAGCGCCCCCACCAGTGTAACGGTGGCAGGCACCAGCTATACGCTGGGTTCCTCTGCGGTGGCCTCCCAGGTGTCCTCCCTCAACGGCGGCGGCGTGGGCGAGGTCGTCACCCTGCTGCTGGGCATGAACAATGAGGCTGCCGGGATCGTGACCGGCGAGGAAGCCGACAGCGTGTTCTACGGTGTCGTGCAGACCGCCACCCGCAGTCTGGTGGAAGAGAACGGCGCGGATGTTCTGCAGAAGGTCTCCGTCATGTGCACCGATGGCATTGCCCGCACTGTGAACGTGGACAAGAGCCTGAACTTTCCGCAGGGGTGGCTGGTAGAGATCAAGGTCACCCCGGAGGGCGAGAGCGTGGAACACATCGATGACCGCCGCGTCAACGGCACCATCAATGCCAATGCCACTGCGTTGGGCGCTGCCGCCCTGGCCGACGATGTAGAGATTCTGGATACAACTTCGGAGGGTGTGGCTGGGACGGTTCGTCCCAGCCGCCTATCGGGGGTAACACTGAGTGACCCCGATGTCCGCTACTATACCGTCAACGATGCCGGACAGATCGACCGGCTCATCCTGAACGATGTGACCGGCGACCTGTGGAGCTACGGCGTGCTGGACGATGTGAAAAATCTGGCCATGAATTATTCTGACCTGAAGAGCCTCGTCACCAGCATTGCGGCGGGAGATTCCGCTTCCGGCACCACGACCACGACAGGCACCACCACCGGAGCGGCCACGGGCGGCACCGACGGCTCCGGCTCTACCTCGGATACCACCACCACTGTGACCGGTGCCACGGCGGTAGACCGCCTGTCCAACCTGCTGGTGCCCACCACCAGCGAGATCCTGTGGGGCATCGTCTCGGGCGATATCCTGAGCACGGCCTGGCAGAAGCTGACCAGCAACACCGGCTCCCTGATGAGCATTGGCTTCCAGCAGATCGCGGAGATCACGGGCACCCCCTTCAAGCAGATCTTTAACTACATCGGCGGCGGGGCGACCTATATCTGCTACGTCAACGGCGCGGTGGCCAGCTACACCACGGCCATCAAGTATCCGGTGCTGGCGGGCGGCATTGCCGTGCGGCAGGAGACCACCGGCTCTGTCAAGGCCATGATGCAGCTGATGCCCCTGAAGATCGACAGGGTCGGCGCGGCCTCGGTGCTCTCGGGCAATGAACGCTATGAGATGGCAGACAATGTGCAGGTCTACCTGTGGTACAAGGGCCAGTATTACCCCACCAAGCTGGCTCAGGTGGATGCGGAGGGCTACCAGCTGACCGGCTGGTACGATAATTTCGGCTGCGCTGCCGGAAAAAAGATCCGCGTCATCATTGCGGTCAAGAACGACTGATGCTTTATTACAGCGGCCTGAGCCGCACACTGCGGCAGCTGCGCTGGGTGCTTTACCCGCGCCGCTGCCCTTTTTGTGACCGGGTGCTGGGGAACCGGTCTGCCTGCCCGGACTGCGCCGATGGGCTGGCAGAGCTGCGCCGTGCACCCTCCATGCGGCTGCGTGGCTCCGAGCACTACCTGGGGCGGCTGGATGGGGCAGCCGCCCCCTACCGATACACCAGCCTTGTCCGCCGCGCGGTGCTGCGGGCGAAATATCAGGGCGCGCCCTGGGCAGCTGTGGAGCTGGGCGTGGAGATGGCCCGCCTGCTCTTTGGCAGCGAGATCAGAATGTGCGGCTCTGAGCCCCTGCCCGAACCGGTACCGGGC
>ENA-ORUQ01003268-ORUQ01003268.1-human-gut-metagenome-genome-assembly--contig:-NODE-3268-length-11375-cov-5.732951_pt1 | contig 11375 bp, 13 predicted proteins | sample MGYA00242081_ERZ509211 | MGnify/ENA primary metagenome ERZ509211 (study PRJEB26280, sample SAMEA2338785) | human gut metagenome | biome: human gut; feature: human-associated habitat; material: faeces...
ATATAATAAAAGGTAGATAATTTCAACTGGTTATCTACCCTACTTATTGTAATTTGTATAATAGGTAAAGAACAGATATATATAGTCTGTTCTTTCCTTCATCTTATTCTTTTTCTTTTAGTGTATATTGGCTTATATCAGGTTCTACAAAGATTGAATCATCCACTTTATCAAATTCATATTTTCTTTCTGTAGTTCTATCTCCTTCTATTGTTTTTAAATACAATCCTGTATCTTTTTCTATATAGGTTTCAGCACCTTCAAAAGTTAGTGATAAAGATGATGGGAATCCTTTTATAATATAACATTCTTTTCCATTGTAGTTAGTAGATTTAACATTTGCAAAAATACTTCCTAAGAATGTTTGCCATTTATTATCTGTTTCTGTAAAGTTATAAATATTTACTCCCATAATTGTTCCACTATCTAATTGAGCTGTTTTGCTTTCTTTATTATCCCAGAATGTATCTGTTCTTTCTCCATTATTATACATTGATATTTTTGAAATTTCTCCATTTAGATTTCTTTCTAAAAATACGACCTCTTTCTTATCTTTTTTGTAATATTCCATAGTAACAACTGTTCCGTTGCTTTCTGTCGCAACAGATTTTGTATAATAATTTGTACTATTTGAATAGTTATCTATTTTATTTTGTAAATCAGTAATTATAATATAGTTTCTAATTGTATGAATTAAAAATATTGCAATAACTACTAATAATATTATTCCTAAAATTTTAAAGATTTTTTTCTTACTCATAAAAATCACTCCTTTTCCTTTGTGCAACCTAGCAATCATAAGCATATATGCTTTTAGACCTAAGGCTTTGCGTCATAAACTTTCGTTTACTTTGCTCTTTTACAATATCTACCTATATTATAGCATATTTTGTTACTTTTTGCAAATTCAATCTCAGCGCCAAATTACTATTGCTACAACTATTGATATCACCACTTTGTTTTTCTACTTTTATTTTTAATCTTATATGATCTCCATTTTTTCGGTTTAATGCTGTTCCTCCAAATATATTTTCTTCGGATGTTATATTATCATATTCTGCTTTATATGTTCCTACATATTTATCTACTCCAAAATTCCTTTCTCCTTTTAAATCTTTATCTTTTGAAAGTCCTTTTGAAGAGAAAGCCTGAATAATACTATCATAAGTATTCAATATTTCCTCTTTTGGTAAAGTAACACCTATCCTTATTGAAATAGCTAATATTACTACAATTATTATAATTCCAATAAATATCATTTTAGGAATTTTAAACATAAACATATAACTATTCCTCCTCTTTGATGATATTTTTACTTCCAAAATATGTTGCTAGAAAATATGCACCATATATCACTCCTATTATTATAACTGTAGCAATAACTGATGGTAGTAAATCTGAACTTTTAGCTAATCCTTCCATTAGTAGCATTCCAAATTTTATTCCAAAAATTGAATGAATGATTGCTAGTACAAGTGGTAATCCAAAGAATATTGCTATTTGTCTAAATAATGCTTTATTTATCATTTTTTCATCACAGCCAATTTTTCTTAAAATTGTATATCTTTGTTTATTATCAGAACTTTCCGTTAGTTGTTTTAATGCTAAAATAGCTACACTTGCAATTAAGAAAATTATTCCTAAATAAATTGCGATAAATACTACCATTGTTGAAATACCTACACTTGATTCTACTAATGATATTTTACTCATTCCTTCTAGATTAATTCCTTTTGCTTCTAGTGGTTTTCCATTTGTAAAATCTTTTTCGATTTTTTCTTTTCCCTCGTCTGTTGTTGCATTATAATTAGCCGCCAAAAAATATTGTTCTTTCCAACTATCTTTTAATTCAAAGCTATCTGGCACTAGAATTATTCCTAGATTTGTATGACTTGTTGACATCTGGACAAATCCTGGCTTACATTCTTTATATTTTGAATGATATTTTTTGCCATTTATTATTTTTGTTACTCCTTTTTCTAATGCTGAATTTCTTATTTTTTCAAATGAATCAAAATTACATATTGTCATAAATTCATCATCATTTAAAGAGTATTCTTGATTCCCATACAATCTTGCTATTTTATTATAATCCGAAACTTTTATTATATCTTCTGGTTCTGCAAATGATACTAATGTATATTGTTCTTGAATTTTTTCAAATTCATCACCCAAAGAGTCTGGTATTTGCCATTCATCAGTATTATAAATTTCAATTTCTGTTATATCTTTAAGTTCATTTAAACTGTATCCGTTTTCTTTCAATGTAGTCGTTATTGGTTGTTTTGAGTCTTCTCTTTGCTCAGGTGTTGATTCTTTTTTTACTCCATAAAGAGTGTATGTATCTCCAATATTTGCTTGTTTGTATAAGTTTATATCTACTGGTGTCATTTCTTCTATATCTTTTTTCATTGAATTTTGTAATGATAAACTTGTTGATAATACTGTTATTGTCATAAATAGCATTAAGCAAATTACACTCATACTTACAACTGTCGTATTTACTTTGTTGCTTAACTGTCTTAGAACAAACATGTTTGTTCCTTTTAAATATATCTTTTTGTTTGATTGTACTAATTTTAAAATGAATCCTGATAATGACCAAAACACTAGTACTGTTCCTATTATTCCTGCTATTATTGGTTTAATCATTTCTTGAATTGTTGATATTGTTGTTGCTTTAGCAGATACTTTCCAATATGCCCATCCTAGCATTACACATGCAATTATAAATACTAACATACATAATATTGGATTTTTTAATTTTATTTTTTCATTTTTCTTTGTTGCTGTTAACAAGTCTATTAGTTTGTACCTTGATACGGTTATTGTATCTATAAACATTACAGCTATATATATGATTGCAAAGTATACACATGTTTTTATGCATGCTTCTTTTGAAAAAATAAATGTGAATTTAGTCATGTCTGCTTCAAACATTTTTGCAACCAATACTGACATAAATTGAGATGCAAAAATTCCAATTGCAAGTCCTGCAATTAATGATAAAATTCCTACTAGTATTGTTTCTAGTAATATAATTTTAGATATTTGTCTTCTTCCCATTCCTAATGTCATATAAATTCCAAATTCACGTTTTCTTCTGTTTATTAAAAACTTATTAGCATATGCTATTAACAATCCCAATATTACCGCAATAAAAATTGAAACAACACTAAGCATACTAATCATCAATTTTATTATTTCTTTTTGTGATTCTGAAATATCTAGCATTGCTTGTTGACTGTCTATTGAGTTAAACATATAAAAAATTGCTACACCTAATACCAATGTTAAAAAATATATTGCATAATCTTTTATACTTTTTTTCATATTATTCCAAGATAACTTAAATAACATCGTTCAAATCACCTCCAAGAAGTGTTTGCACCTCAATTATCTTCTCAAAAAATTGTTTTCTTGAATCATTTCCTTTAACTAATTCATTAAAGATTTTTCCGTCTTTTATAAATATAATTCTATCTGCATAACTTGCTGTAAAAGCATCATGTGTTACCATTAAAATAGTTGCATTTAATTTTTGATGTAAGTAGTCAAATGTCATCAATAGTTGTTTTGCTGATTTACTATCTAATGCACCTGTTGGCTCATCTGCCAATACTATTTTAGGATTTGTTATTATTGCTCTTGCAGCTGCACATCTTTGCTTTTGCCCTCCAGATACTTGATATGGATACTTGTTCATTATTCCTAAAATATCTAATTTTTTTGCTATTTCGTGAACTCTATTGTTAATTTCAGTAGCATTTACTTTTTGAATTGTTAATGCTAAAGCTATATTTTCATAAATTGTCAATGTATCTAATAAATTAAAGTCTTGAAATATGAAACCCAACTTCTCTCTCCTAAATTTGTTTAATTTATTTCCTTTAAGTTTTGTAATATCTTCTCCGTTGATAATGATATGTCCTGCTGTTACTCTATCAATAGTAGATACACAATTCAAAAGTGTAGTTTTACCAGAGCCACTTGCTCCCATAATTCCTACAAACTCTCCATCTTTTACATTAAAGCTAATATTGTCTATTGCTTTTGTTAAATTAGATTTGTTTCCATAGTATTTTTCTATGTTTTTAACCTCTAATACATTTTCCATCTAAAAAACTCCTTCCTTTTCTTTGTATATCTACATTATAAATTCATTTTAAAATAGTTGCCATCGATTTACCTTACAATAACATTACATTTTTTGTAAGATTTCTCATTTATGAAAATAAGTCCATAACTAATATGGACTTACAAATTCATAAAACTGCTTTTAGGAAATATAATTTTTACTTCTGTTCCTATATCTTTTTCTGAATTCAATTCTATTCCTAATCCTAATTTGTCGCATAATTTCTTACATAGATATAACCCTATACCAGTAGATTTCTTGTTTATGTTTCTTCCATTTTCTCCTGTAAAACCTTTTTCAAAAACTCTTGTTATTTCTCCTTTTTTTATTCCAATTCCATTATCTTTTATATATAAAACAACATTTTCTCTTTTTGAAATAGCATATATCTCTATCTTTCTATCTTTAATTTTTGAATACTTAATTGCATTTTGTATAATCTGATTTATTATAAAAACTGTCCATTTACTATCTGTATATACTTCTCGTTCTAAATCGTGTAATTCTATACTTGTCTTACTTGAAAGTAATGCACTTTTATTTTTTAAAATTGCTCCATTTACTATTTCTTGCAAATTTGATTTTGTAACAATATAATCTTTGTTGGCTGTATTACTTCTAGCATAAAACAATGCTTGTTCTGTGTAATTTTCTATTTCATCTAATTCTTCATCAATACTTTTTGTTATCTCATTTTTATTATTTTCAATAATCAATTTAGATGTAGCAATTGGTATTTTTATTTCGTGAATCCATAATTCTATATATTCTTTATAATCTTCTTGTAATCTTTTATAAGTATTTACATTTTCTAGCATAGACTTTCCAGCTTCTTGCATAGATTTTTTTAATATTTTGCCCTCAATAAAATCTGGAGTATTTATTATTTCTGATATTAAGTATTTATCTTCTAATTCATCTAAATTACTTTTTAATTCATTATAAAAATTCTTCTTTTTTCTATGTTCAATAGCAATATCAATACCAATTATTAAAATTGGACATATTGCAATATAAAGCCTTGTAAATATTCCAATTTGTGTATAAGGTAATAATAATATCTCCGAACTTACAATTACAAATAATATTAAAAAAATCAATAATATTTTTTCTTTTATAAAATCTTTAAATCTCATTTTAATAGATACCCCTGTCCCCTTCTTGTTTCAATTTGATCTATTAGTCCTAATTCTTCGAGCTTCGTTCTTAATCTTTTAATATTTACATTTAATGTATTATCATCAACAAATTCTTCACTTTCCCATAAATAGTCCATTATTTCATCTCGAGATATTACTTGTTGTCTGTGTAAAACTAAATACTCTAATATTTTATATTCATTTTTTGTTAGTTCAACCTTATTATCTTCTTTTTCTATAATTCTCCCTGCTGTATTTAATACAAACTCTCCACAGTCTATTTTATCTGGATTATTTCCTGCATTTTGACTTCTTTTTAATAGTCCCACAATTTTCGCGAGAAGTATTTGAATGTTATATGGCTTTGTTACATATTGATCCGCACCATAATTTAATGAAAGTAATTCATCCATTTCATTATCTCTACTTGTTACCATTATAATAGGCACATTAGATGTTTTTCTTACTTCTTTGCAGATAAATTCTCCATCTGTATATGGTAAATTTATATCTAGTAATAATAAGTCTGCTTGTATCTTCTGTATATCTTCTACTGCATTATCAAACTTGTTTAGACTTGTTGCTATAAATCCATTTTTATTCAAAAAGGTTTCTAACTCCTTTCTTAATTTTTCATCATCTTCAATTATTAGAATTTTTTGCATTTTGCTAACCTCCATTAGCATTATATCATATTTTGTTTAATATGTATATTACATTTCTTGTAAGATTTCTATAAAAAATAAGATTAGTTATGTTTCAAACTAATCTAACTAACAGCCTATAATTTATTTTTCACCTTATAATATTATTTTTTCAATTCAATTTGAAATTCTATAAATTCATCATTACTTTTTACACAAATTTTTCCATTATGTAATTCTATTATTTCTTTTGTAATAGCAAGTCCTAATCCTGCTCCACCATTATTTGTTTGTCTTGATTCATCTGCTCTGTAAAATTTATCAAATATTCTTTCCAGTTTATATTCAGGAATTGTAGCTCCCTTATTTTTAAATGTAATTTCAATATTTTCTTCATTTTCTATCATATTTATTGTAATAGTAGTATTTTCATAACTATAGCTAATTGCATTTTTCAGTAAATTTCCAAAAGCTCTTGCCAATTTATCTCCATCGGCATTATACATTAAAATATTAGGTTTAGTTATATTTAATTTTAAATTTCTTTCTTCTAACATTGGATAAAATTCTTCTACTAATTGGTCTAATAGCATTACCAAATCAATATTTGTTTTATTTAGAGGTATATCATTCAAATTATATCTAGTAATTTCAAAAAATTGATTAGTAAGTTCTTCAACTCTTAATGCTTTATCAAGTGCTATTTTTATATATTTATTTTGTAATTTTTTTGATATTTCTTGTTCTTCATTTAATAACGATAAATATCCTATTACTGACGTAAGCGGTGTTTTTAAGTCATGTGCCATATACATAATTAAATCATTTTTCTTTTGTTCAGCTTCTTTTGCTCTTTTTGTACTTAAAATATACTCATATTTAATTTTATTTAATTTTTCTGAAAATCTTGTCATCTCATTTGGTAATTCTATGTTTTGAGTTTCTTCATTTAAAATGTTATCAAATAATTTATATAATTTTTCTATATTATCAACTTTTTTTGAAAAAAATCGATATAAAGCAATTACTAAAATAATTATCATATAAAAGAAAAAAATAGGTTCTTTATTATAAACACACCACTCATATAAGTTATAATTAAACCTATACAAAGTATTTCCTAAAAAGTTTCCTAAAAGATTATCTAAAACTACAATGTAAAAAATTACTGCTACAATGTAGTAGATGATAATTCTAAGGATCAGGCTACCTATCAATTTCATTTTTTCATTAAACAATTCTTTATTTTTCAATTTTATATCCAACTCCCCATACTGTTTTTATAAATTTTGGCTTTTTTGTGTCTTCATTTAATTTCTCTCGTATTCTCCTTATATGTACCATTACCGTATTATTATTTTCTAAATATTTTTCTTTCCATACTTTTTCAAATAATTCTTCTGAACTTACTACATTTCCTCTTTTTTGTGCCAAATATAATAATATATCAAATTCCATAGGTGTTAATTCAACTTGTTTATCGTATAATTTACAAATGTGTTTGTCTTGATCTATTTCTAATCCATTTATATAGATAATATTTTCTTCATTTTTTTCGTTATATTTTGTATATCTTCTATAGGCGGACTTTACTCTTGCGATTAATTCCAATGGATTAAATGGTTTTGTAATATAGTCATCTGCTCCTAAAGTTAGTCCTTGTATTTTATCTTTATCTTCAATTTTGGCAGTTAGCATTATTACTGGAAAGTTTAGTCCTTTATCTCTTATCATTTTACATATTTCAAATCCATCTACATCTTTTATCATTACATCTAAAATTGCAAAATCTAATTTTTGATTTTCGATACATTTTAGTGCTTCTTTAGAATCATAAAATTTAAAAACATTATAGTTTTCATTCTTCAGATAAACTTCCACCAAATCTGCAATTTCTTTTTCATCATCTAATACTAAAATATTCATTTTTTCCTCTTTTCTATCTCTTGTATTTTACCATATTTATTTAATATTTTCTATAACTCTTTTCAAATGTAAGGAAATGTTAAGATTTATTTAATCATTTCTTAAAACTTATTTTTTTATTCAGTTCTATAATATAAACAGGTTACAAGAAAGAGGAGGAAATTAAATGAAGAAAAAAAGAATAATAATACTTTTGATAATAATTTTAGGAATATATCTATTTTTTAGGAACACTTCATTTAACAACATATTTTATAATTTGAATAGATTTATTTCTAAAATAACTAACTCTTCAGAATATAAAACAATCAAACAAGATTTAAATAAAAATTATTCTGGAATAGGACAAGAAAAAGTAAAAAATAAAGATGGTTATTTCACTACATTTACAACTATTGAAAATCATAAAAAAACATATATTGAGTATAAACAAAATAATGATTCTTCTTGGAGTAATAATCAATATTGGGGTGGCACTATGGCTGAAAATGGTTGTGGTATTACTGCACTTGCAACCATTTTAAGTGGATATAATCAAAAATATACTCCTGAAGATCTTAGACAAAAATATTATCCTGTATTAGATTATGATAAACTTTCAAAAGAATTATCCAATACATTTAATATTAAAAATACAGATTTTTATTATGATAGTGTTCATTTGTCTAAAGAAAAATTACAAGAGCATTTAGAAACCAATAGACCTGTCTTAATTTGTGTATGGAATCAACCTCACGATAATCGTTGGACTACTGCATCACATTATATGGTTCTACTGGCAACTGATGATAAAGATATGGTGTATATTTCAAACCCTAACGGTGGAAAAAATGACAGCAAAAGTTCAGGTTGGTACAAATTCAAAGAGATAACTCCTTATATCGCAAAAGCTTTATATATAGAAAGTTATAATTAAAAGGCAGCAAAAAGCTGTCTTTATTCGTATTTTTCATAATTATAATAATTTATTTTTCTCTATAAAAAATCACCAAATTGTAATTTGTATGGATGATTATCCACTGATATTATATCTCCATATTTATTAATTCACTTATATCTTCAATTTTTTTATAATATTTATCACATTTTCCAAAACCATATTCAGCCCATATAAAGTGCAATCCATTCATATTTGCTGATTCACAATCCTTCTTTGTGTCTCCAACATATATAGCTTTTGCAATTTTATTTCTCTTAATTAATTCTTTTATATTTTTTTCTTTGCTTAATCCTGTATTACCTGAACATTCATAATCTTTAAAATACTTTTCTATGGAATAATGTTCTAAAAAAGCTTCTATATATCCTGATTGACAATTGCTCACAATATATAAATTATAATTATTGGATAAATCTTTAATTGTTTTAATTGTATTTTTATAAATGTGCCCCCCATTTTTCTTTAAATATTTATTCTCATTTTCCTGACATTTAGTAATAAATTGATTTCCTTCTTCACTATTTCCCTTAAATAAATATTCAATTATTTCATCTTTTGTAAATCCCATTATTTGTTTAATCTTTTCTTGATTAATCTTAATATTATAATTTTCAGCTACTTCTTTCCATACTTGTTCAATTTCTATTGATGTATCCCATAATGTCCCATCTAAATCAAATATAATTGCTTTGTCTAACATTTTTATCTCCTATTTTAATTTTAAATAATCTAAACATAATTCAAAAAATTCTGTATGACTTTCAGAAAAAGCTTCATTTTTTATTAATTCATTTATTTCTTCTATTGTAGCCCATTTTACATCTTCCACTTCTTCTTTCTGAATTTTTATTTTCTTTATATCTATATCTTCTTTTAAATAATAAATATCAACAAAATCATCTTCGGTTTTTATTGTTTTAAACAATTTAATATTTTCTTTTACTATATCAACACCTAATTCTTCTTTAATCTCTGTTATTATCCCCTGTTTACTTGTTTCTCCTGATACTGGGTGTCCTCCTGTAGTAGCCCATTTACCATCTTTCTTTTTTACTCTCTTTTGAATCAAAAATTCATTTTTACTATTTTGTATAAAAACTACTACAGTTATATAATAACGTCCTTTAGGTACATCTTGTCCTTTATAAATTGTTTCTCCTGTTAATTCTTTGTTTTCATCATATAAATCTCTTAATTCCATAGTTAATCTCCTTATAAAATTTTTATTATTTTATCATATTAATATAAGAGTTTTCAAACATATTTATATCATATTGCTTTTGCCATTTTTTAGATGGTATTTTTCTTTCTCTATATATTTGGTTGTTTATAATTTCTAATAGATGATTTTTTAAATCATTTTTATTATTTTTAAAGATATAATTATAATCGTTTCCAACTGCCAACTCATTAAATGTTGGTATATCATTTAATATTGTATATATTCCTAACGATAATGATTCTAATGCAGAATATCCAAAACTTTCTGACTTACTTGGTAATACACATATATTTGCAATTTTATATGCTTCGGACATATCATCAAACCTTATTATTTTTATACTTATATTATTTTCATTTGCCTGTTTTTTTAATGAATCAACAAATTTTTCATATTGTTTATCTAATCCAGTATAAATGATTTCAATTTTGTTTTTTTCTTCATCTTTCATTAAGCAACAAGTGTCAAGTAATAATTGCGGTTGTTTTTGATTTGGTTCTAGTCTTTGTGGAACAATTATTTTTGAACTTGTTCTATTGGCATGCCTTTATCAATAGCCATCGTTGCCATTGTTCTTCTAAATTTATGTGGATGTACCTTGTTTATATTTGCTTGTTTTCCTAAGTTTCTAATAGCAATTTCAATCCCTGATATTCCTAATCTATTATAAGGTTTTATTAATGACACAAATAATGCTTCATTGTTATCTCTCCTTGTTTCTAAATATTTCTTTATATACATTTTATTTTGGCACTAAAATAAACTTCTCTTTCACTATTACCTTTACCTAAGACAATACAGCTTCTTTCTTGAAAATTTATATCAGCTATATTTAATCTAGTAAGTTCTCCAACTCTCATACCAGTTGAAATTAATAGTTCTAATATTGCTAAATCTCTTACATTTGAGCAAGTATCTCTTAATTTTTCTAGATTTTCATCTGTTAATGTTTCTTTAACTCTTCTAGTCGTTTTTACTTTATGAATCCTTCTAACTGGACTTTTTATAATATAATCTTCGTTTTCTAGCCAGGAAAAGAAACTTGATAATGTTCTTCTTATATTATCTATCGTTACCATACCTGCAGTTGAATTGTTTTTATAATTTGATAAATAATTTCTTAATGTTTCTGTTGTAATTTCATTTATTGGAAGATTTACAATATTTAACATTTTTGTTATATTATCTTTATAATAGTTTAATGTTCTAACTGAACAGCCTTCAATTTCTTTTGATGATATAAATTTATTTAATATTTCTTCATTGTTCTTTTGTATTTCTTGTTTTTGGTTTTGTTCTAATATTTCAATGTGATAATTTAAACATATTTCTGTAAGTATTTCTTTTAATTTTATTCTTTGGTTAT
>ENA-ORUQ01003272-ORUQ01003272.1-human-gut-metagenome-genome-assembly--contig:-NODE-3272-length-11365-cov-7.718656_pt1 | contig 11365 bp, 9 predicted proteins | sample MGYA00242081_ERZ509211 | MGnify/ENA primary metagenome ERZ509211 (study PRJEB26280, sample SAMEA2338785) | human gut metagenome | biome: human gut; feature: human-associated habitat; material: faeces...
CGTACGGTTCTTAGGCGGGAAAGCGGTGGTAACACCGCTGACCCAGCCGATTATTCAGCAGCCGCAGCAGCTCGGTGTTTTCTTCTTCGGTGAGCAGACCGGCCACATATTCATCGGTCTGGTGGAAGGCCCGCATGGTGTCCTCGTGGAACTGGCGGCCTTTTTCGGTGAGGACCAGCTGCTTGAGGCGGGCGTCCTGCTCCACGCTCCGGCGGGTGATGTAGCCCTTGCGTTCCATAAGCTGCAGGATGTTGGTGACAGTGGAACGGGTGATGGAGAACTCCCGCTCGATGTCCCGCTGGAACACCGGGGTCTCGGAGTGCCGGTAAAGATACTCCATGATCCAGCCGTGCATGGGGGTCACGGCCTCCACGCCATTGGTGCGGGAGAACTGGCCGATCTTGCGGAAGATGAGGTTGTTCACCCGGCGCAGCTGGGCCGGGATGACCTGCGGCACCTCCCACGGCGGCGCGACAGGAGTGCAGCAAGGCTTGATTTCTTTACACATAGTTACCATCCTTCTGTTCGTTATATGATATGGCAGAGCTTTGAATGTTCGGAGGTCGAACTGTTTCACATAAAACTGTTCGATACAGGACTATTATGCTCCAAAAAAAGAGGGCTGTCAACCCTCTTTGGATGATTCGTCCCACTGGCCCAGCCCGGTGAGGATGGAAACGGCCACCTCGGGCTTATTCGTGACCACAAGCTCCGGGTCCAGCCGGAACAGCTGGCGCAGGTCATCCCGACTGTCATTGCCCACCGGCCAGGGCGCGACCTTGAAGCCGCGGGCGTGGGCATTGGGGATAAGGTCTTTGTCCCGGAAAAAGGCGTGGTACTCCGGCCCGACGTAATCCACCGGGAAGCCGAACTGGGCCACATAGTTCACAAAATCCGTCTGATAATAATACTGCTGCAAAATTTCGGCCAGGTTCATGCCGGGGAAGATGGAGTAGAGAAAATCGAGACGGTCTTTCAGGTAGTAGATGAGGACGCTGTTCTCTTCGTCCAGACTGCTGGGGTCTTCCAGCAGAGCGGCCGCTTCGCTGAGGGCCTGGGGGCTGGAAAGCTTCTCCACGAGAGGGTCGGTCTTCTTGAGGCCCAGTTTCTCCCAGAAGGTGGCCGGCTGGCTGAGCTGGGATTCGGGGCTGAGGGTCATGGCGCAGGTGGCCATCTGGGGCATCCGCTCTTTCACCCGGCGGAGGGCGCCGTACTCGAAGGAGGTGAGCACAGCCTTTTCTTCCAGCCCGGCGTCAAGGACGGCGTCGATGATCCGGTCCACGATCTCTTCGTCCCGGTCCAAGTAGGGCTTTAATTCAATATGTATCATCCTGAAGTCCTGCGCGACTTCCAGAACCTCTTCGAGGGTGGGGATCTTTTCGCCCGCGAACTCCGGGCTTTTCCATTTTCCGAAATCCAGCTGGCGCAGGTCGTCGAAGTCCATATCCGGGATGTTGCCGTGGACGCCGGTCTTGAGGTCGGTGAGGTAGTCGTGGGCCACCACGAGATGACGGTCCCTGGTGATTTGAACGTCACACTCGAAGCCGTCCGCACCCAGCGTCTTTGCCAGACGGAACGCGGTCAGCGTGTTTTCGGGGGCCAGATGGGACGCGCCGCGATGGGCGATGATGAGAGGGCGCATGGCATGGACCTCCTTAAAAGACAAAAGTTGAAAAATGCGATGCCGTTACCCATGATACACGTTTTCACAAATTTCGTCAATGACGGCGTTTCGGTCAGCAAGGCAGGCAAAAATGGGGCGAAAGTACGACTTTTGCCGTCAAAACGACGAAAAATTAAGTTGAATTTTAGCACTTTTCACGAGAAAAAACCAAAAATTGACCCATTTCTCTCCCATCTGTTTCTTCCCAACGGACAATTCCTGTGATAAGATTATAGTGTAAACGGTGAAACCTCTCCGTCACGCCTACGGCGTGCCACCTCCCCTATCGAGCGATAGCGAGACTGAGAGGTTGTTCCTACGCTGAAAGATACCTACGGAATAAGGGAAATGGAGAGTTTTGCTATGACTGAGTTCAAGCCCATCAAGGAAGGCAAGGTCCGCGAGATCTACGACAACGGCGACAGCCTCATCATGGTCGCCACCGACCGCATCTCTGCATTCGATGTTATCTTAAAGAATAAAGTCACCAACAAGGGCAAAGTGCTGACCCAGATGAGCAAGTTCTGGTTCGACTACACCCGCGACCTGCTGCCCAACCATATGCTGAGCGTGGACGTGAAGGAGATGCCCGAGTTCTTCCAGCAGCCCCAGTACGAGGGCCGCAGCATGATGTGCCGCAAGCTGACCATGCTACCCGTCGAGTGCATCGTCCGCGGCTACATCACCGGAAGCGGCTGGGCCAGCTACCAGAAGACCGGCAAGGTCTGCGGCATCCAGCTGCCCGAGGGCCTGAAGGAGTCCGAGAAGCTGCCTGAGCCCATCTACACCCCCTCCACCAAGGCTGAGATCGGCGACCACGATGAGAACATCTCCTACGAGCAGAGCATCGACGTGCTGGAAAAGCTGTTCCCCGGCAAGGGTGAGGAGTACGCCACCAAGCTGCGTGACTACACCATCGCTCTGTATAAGAAGTGCGCTGAGTATGCCCTCTCCCGCGGCATCATCATCGCCGACACCAAGTTTGAGTTCGGTCTGGATGAGGAGGGCAACGTCATCCTCGGCGACGAGATGCTGACCCCCGATTCCTCCCGCTTCTGGCCGCTGGAGGGCTACGAGGCCGGTCACGGTCAGCCCTCTTTTGATAAGCAGTTCGTCCGCAACTGGCTGCTGGCCAACCCCGACAGTGATTACGACCTGCCGCAGGACGTCATCGACAAGACCATCGCCAAGTATGAGGAAGCCTACGAGATGCTGACCGGCAAGAAGCTGTAAGCACTTCCATAAATTCAACAGCTGCCGCCCGCTTTGTGGAAAACGAAGCGGGCGGTTTTTGTGCGGAAAAGTTTTTCCTCTTGAACGGCGCAGTGGGCAGTGTTACAATAACACAAGTAATGGGCAGAGAAACGGCCCTTTGTGTGAGAAGAGAGTGCCGCGCGGACGGCGAAAGGAAACAGTCAAATGGAGATCAGCACGCGGGAAAAGACCTTGCAGATCGTCAGTCGATACGTTATCATCACCCTGAGTATCAGCATCATGACCATCGGCGTATACTTCTTCAAATTCCCCAACAACTTCGTCTTCGGCGGCGTGACCGGCGGCGCGGCCCTTGTGGCAAAGCTCACGCCCCTGTCGGCCTCAGCTTTTTCATCCTGCGCCAATATCCTCCTGCTCATTCTGGGCTGGATATTCCTCGGCAGGGATTTTGCCATCAGCACCGGCTGGGCTACCGTCGTCATGACGGCAGAGCTGGCCCTTTTTGAAAAATATGTCCCCCTCAGCGGCCCCCTGTCCGACCAGCCCATGCTGGACCTGGTCTTCGCCATCGCCCTGCCCGCCATTGCGTCGGCTCTGCTCTTCAACGTGGGCGCGTCTTCCGGCGGCACCGATGTCGTCGCCCTCATCCTGAAAAAATACACCCATATGAAGAACACCGGCGAGGCGCTTTTTATCACCGACCTCGCCATGGTGCTGGCAGCCTGCTTCGTCTTCGACCTCTACACCGCTCTCTACTCTTTCGTGGGTCTGACGGTCAAGAGCCTCGTCGTCGATGCCGTTCTCGAGCAGATGAAGATGTGCAAAGCTATCCTCATCATCTGCGACGACAAAGACCCCATCTGTGACTTCGTCATGCGCAAGCTGGTGCGCGGCGCGACCTATACGCCCTGCTACGGTGCCTACACCGACAGGCCCCACTACATGATCTATACGACCCTCACCCACCGCGAGGCATTGCAGCTGCAGGCATTTATCCATAAGGAAAACCTCAACGCCTTTATCTCGATGCTCAGCACCACCGAGGTGTTCGGCAAGGGCTTCAATCACGCATAAAAAATAATCAGCAGCATCAGCAGCGCCCATCAGCGTGGGCATTGCGGCAGTGTTCAACCTTGCAGTCTCGATGATGCTGTAAAAAATTCAAACCGAAAGCCCTCTACGCGGAGGGCTTTTGTGCTTCATTCCCTTTTTGGATGGATAAGGATTCCATCTTTTCATTTCACAAATGCCGCTGGGTGCGGTAGGATAGAGCTGAGAAAAAGGCGAAAACAGCGCCGGATGGCATCTCGTGCAGGAAAGGAGGGAAAATGGAAGAGAAAATGCGCGAGCAGCATGACCAAATGGAATAAATCTTGTGTACAAGAGAAATTTTTGGCGATTCTTAACGAATATTAAGACTGACGCTATGCCTTTTGTAAGATTGTCCGATTATGATAGAACCATCAGGAGCGGCGCAGTGAGGCGCTGCCCCGCAAGTACGGTATAACGATTGAAGAAACCACCTGCCAAGGAGGAAAAAAGCATGGAGATCAAGAAAGCAGCCACGGCTGGCACTCTGGAATCCAGCGACTGCATGGTGACCGTCGAGCCGGGTGAGGGTAAGATCGATTTCTCCCTCGAAAGCTCTGTCATCCATCAGTACGGCAACCAGCTGCGCAAGGTCGCACTGGAGACCCTGAAGAATCTGGACATCGACAACGTCCGCATCACCATCGTGGACAAGGGCGCACTGGACTGTACCCTGAAGGCCCGCATCGAGGGCGCGGTGTTCCGCTCTGTTGACCAGTATGAGAATCTGCCTTGGGGAGGTGCCATTCGATGAATAATCCGAACAAGAAGCGCCTGCGCCGCACGATGATGTTCCTGAATGCGCAGAAGCCCGGCCTCATCAAAGACCCTTACATCTATAAGGCTGACTCCCTGATGCTGGACCTCGAGGACGCTGTCGCCGAGAACCAGAAGGATGTCGCCCGCTTCAGCCTGTATCACGCCCTGAAGACCGTGGATTACCGCGGTGCAGAGCGGGTCGTCCGTATCAACGGTCTGGACACCCCCTACTGGCGTGAAGACATCCGCGCCTGCGTGGCCGGCGGCTGCGATTCCATCCGCATCCCCAAGACCGAGCACGCCGAGGACGTCCGCCGCGTGGCTGCTGCCATCGCCGAGGACGAGAAGACCTATGGCCGTCCCGAGGGCGAAGTCCTCATCATCGCCGCTCTGGAGTCTGCCCGCGGCGTCATGAACGCTCTGGAGATCTGCGAGAGCGATGAGCGCCTGTTCGGCATCGCACTGTCCGGCGGCGACTACACCAAGGATCTGCAGACCCACATCACCGGCACCGGCATTGAGCTGATGGGTGCCCGCCAGCAGATGATCATTGCCGCCCGTGCAGCAGGTGTGCAGTGCTTCGACACCGTCTTCACCGACCTGAAGGATATGGACGGCTTCCGCAAGGACGTGGAGAACATCCACCTGATGGGCTTTGACGGCAAATCCATCATCAACCCCCGTCAGATCCCCATTGTGCATGAGATCTTTACTCCCACTCAGAAGGACATCATCTTCGCTGAGAAGGTCGTCAAGGAAATCGACTCCAAGAAGGCACTGGGCATCGGCGTCTTCACCGTTGACGGCAAGATGATCGACATCGCCTTCTACGACGGTGCAAAGCGCACCATCGATCTGGCAAAGGCATCCGGCGTGTATAAGGGGGATTTGTAATTATGTTGAACGCAGTCGGCAGAGAAATTCCCGAAGAGATCCTCGAGCGCACCGGCAAAGAGGTCTTCCAGGGCAACAATTATAAAGACGGCAAGGCCTTCCAGAAGGCCAGCCCGAAGGTCACCCCCGTGATGCGCAATGACCACGACAAGATGGTCAAGGACATCCACGAGGCTCTGGTCAAGTGCAATGCCCACGACGGCATGACCGTCTCCTTCCACCACCACTTCCGCGAGGGCGACCTCGTGGTCTGCATGGTCATGGAAGAGATCCACAAGATGGGCTTCAAGAACATCACCCTGAGTGCAAGCTCTCTGGGCAAGGCTCATGACGCCCTCGTCCCCATGATCGAGGACGGCACCATCGTCAACATCGAGTCTTCCGGTGTCCGCGGCAAGATCGGCGATGCCATCTCCCACGGCAAGCTGAAGGGTCTGGCTACCATGCGCAGCCACGGCGGCCGTGTCCGCGCCATTGAGACCGGCGAGACCCACGTTGACATCGCTTTCATCGGCGCACCCTCCTGTGACGAGTACGGCAACTGCTCCGGTATGGGCGGCAAGACCAACTGCGGTGTCCTGAGCTATGCTTACGTGGACGCTGAGATGGCTGACTATGTTGTCGCTGTCACCGATTGCCTCGTGGACTACCCCAACTACCCCGCAGAGATCAACCAGACCAAGGTGGATTACGTCTGCGTCGTGGACCAGATCGGCATCCCCGAAAAGATCGCTACCGGCGCTGCAAAGCCCACCACCGACCAGCGCAAGATCCTGATGGCCGAGTACTGCACTCAGGTCGTTGCAAACACCCCCTACTTCAAGGACGGCTTCTCTTATCAGACCGGTGTCGGCGGCGCATCCATCGCCTCCACCATCTCCCTGAGCAAGATCATGGAGGAGAAGAACATCCATATGGGTCTGGGTGTCGGTGGTCTGACCAAGCCCATGTGCGAGCTGCTGGACCGCGGTCTGGCCCGCAAGCTGGTGGATACCCAGGACTTCGACCTGGACGCTGTCAACAATGTCCGCACCAACCCCAACCACTTCCCCATCTCTGCTGGCGAGTATGCAAGCCCGATGAACAAGGGCGCTTTCGTCAACAAGCTGGATTATGTCATCCTGGCCTCTCTGGAAGTTGATACCCACTTCAACTGCAACGTCGTCGTCGGCTCCGATGGCATCATCACCGGCGCACAGGGCGGCCATCCCGATACCGCACAGGGTGCAAAGTGCACCATCGTCATCGCTCCTCTGCTGCAGGGCCGCATCCCGGCCATCTGCACCGACGTGACCACCGTCACCACCCCGGGCGAGAGCGTGGACATCGTCGTCACCGACTACGGCGTGGCCGTCAACCCCCGCCGTCCCGACCTGCTGGAGGCTCTGAAGGCCGCTGACTGCGTGCCTCTGAAGACCATCGAGGAGCTGCGCGACATCGCCTACTCCATCGTCGGCGAGCCGGAGAAGGTCCAGTTCGGCGACCGCATCGTGGGCATCATCGAGGCCCGCGACGGCACTGTCATGGACGTCGTCCGCGAAGTCAAGCCTTTCTCTTTCCGCGAAGATTGAGTGATATAGCATAAAAGCGGGAATGTGGCTTGCCAACCACGCTTCGGAATGGATTCACGGAGATTCCTTCGCTCTTCTCACCCCCGCTTTTGCGGCTAAATATGCACACAAACTTCATGCGATTCTCCTTTTTCAAGGTTTTGTGTTTTATACCGGCATAAAACCAGAGAGCAGCCAACTGCACCGCGCGCAGTTGGCTGCTCTTCTTTGTTTCTATGAAAAAATAAATGACGCTCTTACGGCACGAAACGATAGCCGACGCCGCGGATGGTGATGATGTGCTGTGGCGTGCGGGCGTTGTCCTCGATCTTGCTGCGCAGGCGGTTGATGTAGACCATGATGGCGTTGTCGTCCACAGCGATGAGGTTGCCCCATATCTGCTCGTAGATCATATCCTTGGTGAACACCTGCTGCGGGTGGCGCACGAAGAGCAGCAGCAGGCTGCGCTCTTTCTCGGAGAGGTTCAGCTCCACATTGTTTTTATAAAAGCGCATGGTGGTGGTGTCGCAGAGGAAAGGCCCGCAGCTGATCTGCTGGTTGTTCTCCTGCGAGAAGCTCTTGCTGCGGCGGATGAGGGCCTTGACCTTTGCGCCCAAAATCTGGGGACGGAAGGGCTTGGTGACATAGTCGTCGGCGCCCAGCGAGAGGCCGTACATGAAATCGTAGTCCTCGTTGCGGCCGCTGATGATGATGACCGGCGTGGTGACGCCGTTGCGCCGGATGGTCTGGATGACATCGAATCCCTCCATGTCGCCCAGCGTGATGTCCATCAGGATCATATCCAGCGTGCTGCTCTGCCGCGCGATGAGGTCCAGCGCCGCCGCGCCGCTGTTGACGACGAGAGGGTCCATCTCATTGCTTATCATAACTTTCGATAAAAGTTTGCAAATTGCTGGATCGTCGTCTACAATAAGAACATGATACGACATGATAACTCCCTGCACTTTTCTGACCGGAAAAATTTGTTTCACTTGTGATAAATAAAATTATAACATTTTTAGACAGGAAGAGCAAGACCGCCCCAAAGGAGGACTCGATATGAAGGAGAACGCCCCGAAAAAGATACGCTTCCAGACGCTGCGCACCCTGTGGGTGCCGCTGGCTATCGGCGTCATCACGGTAGCCGCACTGGCTGTCGTGGTGGGTATGGTGTGGAAGGACTACCGCACCGCCATGATGGACAGCCAGACGAGGCAGATGGAGCTGGTGGTGCAGAGCACCGCCGACAGCATCCGCGTCCTGCTGGAAGAATACGCCGACCGGCTGGACTCCATCGCCGGAAAAGCGGAGGCCAGCAAAGCGTTCCGCCCCACGGTGGCCCGGAGCGATACCATCCGGGACGTCTGGCTGGAAAACAGCAACGGCGAGGTCATCTACAGCTGCTACGGCATCAGCGCCGTCTGCGATGTCCTCATTACCCGGACGGAGGACATCTCCTACTGGCAGTACCACAGCGGCGGCGAGCACTATCTTGTGATGAAGAAGAAGGCCGGGGATGAGACAGCCTGCCTCGTGGTAGACTCCACTGTCATGTATCAGCAGCTCATCTCGGAGATCCATGTCGGCAGGAACGGCTACATCATGATAAAGAATGACGATAACCTTGTGGTCATGCACCCCGAAGCCGTTCAGTGGGGCATCAAAGTCGTGGAGGGCCGCCAGCGCATCTATCATGGGAAGGAACTGGACATGAGCAGTCTGAGTGAGCTGCTGCGTGCTCAGCAGGAAGAGGAATCCGGCACGCTGGACTACTACTCCTACTGGTGGACCGACCCGGATCTGCCCCGGGTGCATAAGATAAGCGCCTTTCGTCATCTGGATGTGGGGGGCAGTTTCTGGATCGTCAGCGCCGTGGTGGACTACGACGATTTCTACGAGCCGGTACAGCAGAGCTTCGTGAAGGTGGTCCTCATCTTCGGCGGCGTGGCGCTGGTGCTGGTGCTCTTCATGTTCCAGATGTTCCGGCTGCAGGAGCGCGACCGCCGCAGCGCGACCGAGATCAGCGATCTGAAGACTCTGAACCAGACCCTCGAAGAGCTCCACCGCAGCGAAGAGTCGCTGGCCCACGGCCAGCGACTGCAGATGATGGGGACCCTCACCGGCGGCATCGCCCATGAGTTCAATAACTTCCTGACCCCCATCACCGGCTATGCCGACCTCATCATGGCCGACGCCGACCCGGGCAGCGAGATCTATGACAACGCGATGGAGATCAGCGAGGCGGCGCAGAAGGCGCAGGAGGTCGTGAAACAGATCTCCTCCATGAGCCGGAAAAACGTGGAGACGGTCTACGACGCCGTGTCGGTGGAGGGACTGCTCCATCGGACCCGGAAACTGGTGGAGACGAACTGCCCGAAGAACGTGGAGCTGAAGGAAGAAAATGAGCTCAGCGGCGAATGCGTTCTGGGCAATGCGACCCAGCTGCAGCAGGTGCTGCTGAACATCAGCATCAACGCCATCCACGCCATCGGCACCGAGGGCGGAAAGCTGACCATCCGGGGCAGTGTCGTGCCGCGCAGTGAGCTGGCGGCGCTCTTCCCGGAAGAGAAGATTTCCGAGGAATGGTCGAGCTACGTCTGCCTGAGCGTCACCGACACCGGCTGCGGCATGGACAAGGAGACGATGCAGCACATCTTCGAGCCCTTCTTCACCACAAAGAAGACCGGCGAAGGCACCGGCCTCGGCCTTGCTCTGGCCGACCAGATCATCCGCACCCACCGGGGCCGCATCCGGGCGGAGAGCACCATCGGCAGAGGCACGACCTTCTATGTCTATCTGCCGGTGCTGGAGCAGCAGCAGGAGCGCGAACAGCTGCAGTGGGGCGTGGACAGCAAGCTGCGCATCCTGGCGGCGGACGACAACAACAAGGTCCTCGACCTGCTGGACAAAGACCTCAGCGCGCTGGGCCTGAGCGTGTCCACCTGTTCCCGCCGGGGCGAGCTGCGCCAGCTGCTGGAACAGCAGCCCTTCGACGTCCTTGCCATCGACGAGAGCCTGATGAGCAGCAGCGGCGTGGATTTCTGCATGGCGATCCGGGGCCGCTACCCGGGCATGACCCGCATCGTGATGACCAATGCCCCTACAAGGGAGATCGTGGACGCCCGCAGCCACGGCGTCATCGACGGCTATGTGGTAAAACCGGTGTCGGCGTCTACGCTGCTGGCCCAGATACGGAGCAGCCGGAAAGAGTAAACAGCGCTGTTTTTCATGAATTTGTGGAATATGCACAGAGCTATCCTTCATAATTCGATGATGTGATAAAAATGCAAGGAATATATTGACAAATCTATAGGGGGGGGGGGTAAAATAAAATCAAACCAGCCCTTAGCCATAGCAGGGCATGGCGAACAAAGGCTTATTATATGGAGGAACCAGACAAATGAAGATGTTGAAAAAACTGCTGGCCGTTGTGCTGACCGGCGCAATGGCTCTGACCCTTTTCACGGCCTGCGGCGGCAACGCTGTGAATGACAAGAACATTGCGGATGCTCTGAATGACATGGCCAAGGGTTCACTTGCAACTTATACCTTTAAGTCCGGGACGGATGAACAAGCGATGGCAAAAGCTATCGCTGCGTTGTCCGAGTCGGATCGGCACAAAAAGGGGGATGGGGGCAATAAATTTTCTGGGCCAGTCATGAAGATTCTTGGGCTCAATGAGGGCGGCAAAAATGAAACAAGCCGCTTTGTTTGGTGCGGAGCAGTTATTGCCGATGAGATCGGAACAGCCGGACAGGCTTATAATGTGATGAATAATATCCTGAGCCAAAAAGCTGTGAATGCAGATAAGCTGACAGGCAAAGAACCCGGAAACATCCGCTACATAGGCACTGCACTTGGTACTCTGACCATTCACGGAAAGCAGACAACGGTGCGCTTCATCGTAGTCACCGCAGATGCTGAGGACCCGCAGCACCCCGGAAAAGCATGATTTTTTTCCATAAAAAATGACAGCAGGCCCCGGAGCATATCGCTCCGGGGCCTTGCTGTTTTTTGGGTTTGGGTCATGGGCGGGGGCAGCTTCTTCGTCCGCCTGCTGGCGCTGTTCGGACTCTGAACCGGCAAGATCATGCCTCCCGCCCCCGGCCTCGGAGCCAAGAACGCTCCCGGCCGGGGGCTTTGTTTGTGCAGCATACTCAAAACAGCGGTCGATTATTTGTGGCAATTTACAAAA
>ENA-ORUQ01003280-ORUQ01003280.1-human-gut-metagenome-genome-assembly--contig:-NODE-3280-length-11339-cov-6.126551_pt1 | contig 11339 bp, 6 predicted proteins | sample MGYA00242081_ERZ509211 | MGnify/ENA primary metagenome ERZ509211 (study PRJEB26280, sample SAMEA2338785) | human gut metagenome | biome: human gut; feature: human-associated habitat; material: faeces...
GGGAGATCGCCCTGGCGCTGGAGCTGTTCACCACCGGCTCCCTGGACATCTTCGGCCACGACAGCACCGTGGATCTGGACAAGCGGGTGGTGGTGTTCGACATCCACGGCCTGGGCGAACAGTTGAAGCCCATCGGCCACCTGGTCATCACCGACACCATGCTCAACCGCGTCACCTTAAACTGGAAGAAGGGCAGGCGCACCCATGTCTTTATTGACGAGTTCCATGTGATGTTTGAGAACGAGTTTTCCGCTGCCTTTTTCAACTCCGCGTGGCGGCAGTTCCGCAAGCGCAACGCCTATCCCACCGCCATCACCCAAAATGTGGAGTATCTTTTGGACTCCGTACAGGCCAGCACCATGCTTAGTAACTCTGAGTTCATCGTCATGCTCAATCAGGCGGCGGGCGACCGGGAGAAGCTGGCCCATCTGCTGAATATCTCCGAGGAGCAGATGAGCTATATCACCAATGCGGACGCCGGGTGCGGCCTGATCAAATACGGTTCTGCCCTGGTGCCTTTCGTCAACCGTTTTCCGCACAACACGGAGCTATACCGCTTGATGACCACCAAGCCCGGTGAGGGCCGCTTTTCCGGGGGGCGGGCTTGATGCCCGCCCTCTTCTTATGGATAAAGGAGGTGTGTAAATTGCCGCTGAACATCAAGCCCTGCCACCTGCGGGCGGCGAGGGACTATGTAAGCCGGTATCACCGGCACAGTATCCCGCCCGTGGGCGGTAAATTTGCCGTGGCCTGCTATGATGGGGACCGCCTGTGCGGCGTCGCTATCTGTGGCCGGCCCGTTGCCCGGTATCTGGATGACGGGCTGACCCTTGAGATCCTGCGCTGCTGCACGGATGGGACTGACAACGCCTGTTCCAAGCTCTACGGAGCCTGTTGCCATATCGGGTTTGATATGGGCTATGACCGCATCGTCACCTACACGCTGGTGTCGGAAACTGGGGCATCCCTGCGGGCCTCTGGCTTTGTCTTTGACGGCATAGCCGGGGGCCAGATGTGGACGGGCCAGCGCCGTAGGGACTACTATGTGGCCCCCACTGAACTGAAATATCGCTGGATGAAAAGACGGGCAGGTGAGCGGCCATGAGCAAGATTAAGACCCGTGAAAAGACGAAAGACATTAAAGTGCCGGATAGATCCGCCATAATCGGCCAGCGCATGAAAAGCGCCTTCATCCGTTCTAAAAAGAACGCGGAGGCCCTAATGGATGACCGGCAGGCCACCCCCAATGAATATGCCGCAGACAGGACAGGGCTTGCCGCGGATGATCTGGCCCACGATGCGGCAAATGTGGCTGCGTCCGGCACGAAAACGGCGGTGCGACAGGGGCGGAAGCTGTTGCAGTGCCAGCGGGAGAAATGGGCGGCAGAAAAGCGCCAGGAGAATACGGCCCCAGCTGAACAGCCCCACTCCCCTGGACCGGCCCAGGGGAGTGCCCCGGATAGGCACACCCCGCAGCGAAGCGGAGGGACAGTCCCAGAGCGCCAGCGCCTTCCACAGCATAAGTGCATGATGGAGCATCCACCCACCCAGGCCGGCATAGAGCGCCCAACGGATACCACAATCTCTTATGTAGAGAGAGGTCGGGCCTTTGCCAAGAAGCAGGCCGAGTGGAATCAACAGGTCAAAAACCAGACCGTCCCGCCTGATTGGACGCCGCATATCAAGAGCCCAGACGCCGTCCAAGCGTCCCGGCAGAAGGAACTCCCTGTAAAAACAGCAAAGCAGCCTGCCCAGGCTATGGGGCAGGCCGCGAAGAACACCATCAAACGCGCCCAGAGAACGATAAAAACTGCCCAGCATACCGCCAAGACTGCTCCACGCACGGCAAAAACCGCCATCAATACGGCGGATCATACAGCAACGGCGGCTCGGAAAACGGCACAGGCTGCTACAAAGACCGCGAGAGCGACCGCCCAGGACGCCCGCGTCACGGCAAAGTCCGCCGCCGCTGCCGCGAAAACCACCGCAAAGGGCGCTTCTGCTGCGGCAAAGGCCCTGCTTGTGTCTGTCAAGGCGCTGGTGGCCGCTATCGCCGCTGGAGGCTGGGTTGCTATCCTTGCCATTGTGATGATCTGCTTGATTGGTCTGATCGTCGCCTCTCCCTTTGGCCTCTTCTTTTCTGGGGAGGACAGCGGCATGCGCCAGACCATACCCACCGTTGTCCGGGAGATCAACCAGGAATACGAGGGTAAGCTAGGAGAAATTGAGAGCAGCGTCGCACATGACCGACTGAAACTGTCCGGTTCCCGTGCCCTCTGGCCCGAAGTGCTGGCGGTCTATGCCGTGAAAACTACCACTGACTCGGACGATCCACAGGAAGTCGCCACGATGGATGATGGGAAAAAAGGACTTCTGAAAGAGATATTTTGGGCCATGAACGAGATCAGCCACCGGACAGAAACGGCGACCACCACCCAAACTGTGGAAACCGATGATGGAAAAGGAAATATCATTGTGGAAGAAGTAGAGGTAACAGCCACGATCCTTTATATCACCGTGATCCACAAAACCGCTGATGAAATGGCGGACATCTATAATTTTACCGCTGACCAGCGAGAAATGCTTGCGGAGCTATTGGCTGAAGAAAACAGCGGTATGTGGAGCGTCGTCCTGTATGGCATTGGCACGGGTAGCGAGAAGATCGTGGCGGTGGCCCTCTCCCAGCTTGGTAATGTGGGTGGGGAACCCTATTGGTCCTGGTACGGCTTTGAGAGCCGGGTGGACTGGTGTGCCTGCTTCGTTTCCTGGTGTGCCAACGAGTGCGGTTATCTGGACACTGGTGTGATCCCCAGGTTTGCAAACTGCTCCATCGGCATCCGGTGGTTCCAGGAGAGAGGGCTGTGGCAGGACGGCAACTATGAGCCGCGCCCCGGCGACCTGATCTTCTTCGATTGGGACGATGGGGACGAGGGCCAGAACGGGGTGGCGGATCATGTGGGTATCGTGGAAAAAGTGGAAGACGGGATCGTCTACACTGTGGAAGGCAACTCCAGCAATGCCTGCCGGCAGCGCCAATATGCCAAAGGCCACTATGAGATTTTTGGATACGGCATAATTTCCTATTAAATTAGCAATAATAAGGTGTGAATAAGTAACATTTGCGAGAGAGTGTGTCATGTGCATTTCCTGACACGCTCTCTCGTAAATCTATATAAACATGGTGACGCAGCTAAATAAATTAGAAAATAAAATGAAAGACAAAACTGACTTACAAAGTAAAAATCACTTGTACTTGAAAAAAGATAATACGGATGATACACTACTATTGCCTTTATTTTAGCCTAGAAGGTTGGTGAATCACCGTTGACTCCATCTGATGTATTTACCGGAGTGCTGCATTTGTCTAATCAGAAGTTAGTACAAGAGCTCATCTTGGCCAGTGCTCCATTACACCTTGAACCAGGAGATTTTCTGATCCGTGAGGGAGATAAACCTGTTTTTGTTCCTTTCCTGTTGCAGGGGATTGTCCGTGGCTTTCTTTTCGATATAAATGGTCGTGAGATTACAGACTGCTTTGCAGTACAGCCTGGCATCCCGGTTATGACAGCCGCCGACTTCCGGATGCCGTCTCCACTTTATCTAGAGGCTACAGTTCCCTGTGACTTCTTGACCGTTCCCGTGCCGGAAATTCAGCGTCTGATGGGGGAAAACTCAGAGCTTCAGCAGCTATATAACCGACTTCTGATTGACTCGTTTTCCATGCACTGGGAAATCAAGCTGACTTTATGCCGGAATACGGCTATGCAGAAATATTAATGGTTTTTACAAAAATACCCCGGCTTAATCAACCAGATCAGTCACAAATATATTGCTTCTTTTTTGGGGATTACTCCAGTTACGCTCAGCCGCCTGCGCCATGCACTGCACGAACAAAATTAAGTTATGCCGTCTGTATCGGGACCCCAGTTAAGGGGTTCCGTTTTTTATTGGTCGTTATCCTAAGATAATGCACATTGTCCCAGTGTACGCTATAATCAAACCACATTGGAATAGTTCGTCCTGCGCTGATGTTCGTGGGTTGTGTGAGATCAGGAACCAATTTTTGTGCAAGCAAGTATGCAGTTTTAATGGAGAGGACGGAGTGTATATGAAAAAACGTATTCTGGCAAGTCTTTTGGCGCTGTGCCTCATGGGCGGAATGCTGCCGACAGCTGCATTGGCGTCGGAACCTGACATAACAATGCCAACAACAGAACGGAAATTGGAAAAGAACAATGGGGCGCCCGCTAACCGTGCGCCCTCTGCTCCTGCATCTGCAGGAGCAGAGGGAAATTTCTCAGAACCATTATTGGTTCGTGCGGGGGAAGAAGATACTCCTACCAGTGGCACTTGCGGAGAAAATCTGACGTGGGAGCTGGATTTAGAAACTGGGACACTGACGATCAGTGGAACGGGGGATATGAAGGATTATGAACAGGTTTATAATGGGGACGCTGATTATAGTTTCTCATCTTCTTCACCATGGAGTAACTGTGACGACATTAAATCAGTTATCATTGAATCTGGTGTAACCAGTATTGGAAAATGTGCATTTGTTGGTTGCAAGAATTTGTCTGGAATTTTAATTCCAAACAGTATAAATGATATTGGAGATCTTGCATTTAGGAATTGTAATGGTCTAACTAGTATTTCGATTCCGGATAGCGTATCTGTTATTAATCCAGATACGTTTGCTTATTGTAGCAATCTGACAAGTATTTCAATTCCAAACAGTATAACCGGTATTGGGTGGGGAGCATTTAGGGGATGTAAGAGTCTGGAAAATATCATAATTCCACAAAGCGTGGTTTTATATATTGGCGAGTCTGCATTTGGCGATTGTTCTAGTTTGACTAGTGTTATAATTCCGCAGGGCATTACTAGAATAGGAGATAAAACATTTTCTGGTTGTTATAATCTTACAAATATAATGCTTCCAAAGAGCATCGATGAAATAGATTGGTATGCATTTGAAAATTGCGATAGTTTGACAGACATTTACTATGCTGGTTCTGAATATGAATGGTCAAATATTGAAATTGATTCTTTTCGTAATGATGCACTTCTTAACGCCACCATCCACTATAACAGCACTGGCCCCGACAGTGGCGACACAGGAACAACAATCCCCGATGGTAGGACTACTGCTGTCAAATACCTCACCAGTTGGGACGAGACCAGCAAAACGGCAGTGTTTTCTGATGACAGCTACATCCGTTATACCGCAGCAGCGGATGCAGAGTTACCCTCTGATGGAATTACCCAGCTGGTAAACCGTTATGTGCTGGTGGAGTGCGCTCAGGATGAGAGCGATGTCAATAAAGGACAACTGTTCCGACTCCAGCCTGTCAATTCTGCGCTTGGCAGTCTCACCGCAGGAACGGAGACCACAGTGACCATTGACGGCGTAACATATGAATGGCCTGATGGGATCGGTATTAGCGGGCCTGGCGCTCCATATGAGGTGTTGTATCACACGATTGACGGGAGATTAGTGGGATATACAGTTTTGGCAGAAAAAAAGGGAACTGCCGGCGATTGGAACGGTAGCGACACTGTCCATTTGGACGGCGTTGACTTCCACACCAACTATATGACGGACCAAGATTCTCTTGCGGAAATCAGCAAAATTGCAGATAAGGATCAGGCGGTCGTTTATTATTTTGTAGGAGATGCGCTGCTGAAAGCTAAACTCGGCAATAATGACCCCGTAGATCCCCCATTGAATTGTATTATACAAAGATCGGAACGCTTACGGCGTTTGATTTGAACCAGATGACCCTTGCAATCGATGGAAAATCGTTCCCTGTTCAAGACGACCGGGATATAAAGGACAATTTGAAAGACGCCGTAGGAAAACAGACGGTGTTTGTCATTACCAGCGGTAAAGTCAGCTACGCCATGCCGCTGGAACGCGTATCTACAAGGCTGGAAGCTGTAGCCACGGTGGAACCTTCCACAATAACCTATCAGGGTGGATATGATCTCACTTCTGTCACTGCAAAGGTTGAAGTCCAAAATGTGTACGATGTGGATTCATGGGTTGACAAAAAAATGCTGGAGACAGCAATTTTACAAAATGTTCCAGAGTGGAACGGCAATATTACGCTGGATCACGCGGATTTTGAGATCGCATGGGGCCCTTCTGAGCAAAGCAGTGAGAGTGTTGAGAAATTTTTGGTGTTCTCCAACGACGCATATGAGGACCATTTTCTCGTCAATGACTGTAAAACCACGATAGATAATACGACTACACTTGCTTTGAACGAGTCTGTGACCATGTCGGCAAATATTGCAGTTAACCCCAATTATTCTTTTGATAATTCGGAATATGCTGACGCTTTCCCAGAAGGCAAGACGGAGAAAAATGTACAAGTGTCCGTTGAAGCGCAGGGAAAGCGCTGGGATGGGAAAAAGCTTCAGGATACTTCCGTCTGCTCTATTACTGCCCGGTATCCCGATAACATCATTTCAGAGGAGGATGTCCTTGATATTGCCGCTAAGGCCGGCGCGGAGCTGGAAAAAATCAATGGAGCGCTCTCATTAGACCTGAACACAATGTATGAGGTATTCGGCCTCAGGGGAGAGGCGCTCGACCAGCTGGAAAAAGAAATTCTTTCTGTGATTGTCATGAGCAATATTCCAGAGGAAACCCTGGAAGAAAAAATATCCAACGATATTGTAGATAAAGTCATTGGCAAATACATTCCGGATGAATTTTCTGCTAGTACATACACTGTGCCGTTGGTGTACCAAATTGCAACGCCAAAATATGGCTTAATTACTGTGCAGTTTAACTGCGAAGTCCACACCTATAATTTGCACGGAAAAAATTTTGCACTTTGGGCTACAGTGGACTATGAAATATTACGTTCAGAAAAACCTGTTCGTGCTGATCAAATAAGCGGATTCTTAGGTCAGGGAACAAGAACAGATGTGGGCGCATTTTCTTCTGCCGCATATTCACTCGTGGAAGCGGAACTTAAAGAACAATACAATGAAGTGTGGGGGAACTCAGCAAATCAAGTGGCAGACTTCCTTTTTAATGACATTGTAAAAATGATTTTTGAGGAGATGGAAACCACCTTTAAGGACGAAGTTTGGAAGCTCCTTGTCTGGCCGACAACCAACGCAAAAATTGCCTGTCCTGTCGATGTATTTGTTTACAATCAGAATGGTGATTTATGCGGTTCAATCGAAAATGATGTCGTCACTCAAAGTTCCAATGAGTTCGGCCTATCTGTAAAGGGTGAAACAAAGTATATTACGGATTTGGAAGACCTATACACGATCAAATACGTAGCAACAGACAATGGCACCATGGATATTACTCTCACTGAATTTTCCGGCTGCGAGACCCCGGCGAGGCAGATTGCATTTTACAATGTTCCCTTGGTGAAGGAACAATCATATACACAAAATATTCCCGAAGCTATTCAATCGGAAACAGAAGAATACAGTCTGATTACCTCTGGCAATAAGGAAGTGTCAGCGGACATAGACCAATCCCTGATAAATCTGAGGCCGATTGTCCCGTCCCCACCTGAAACCTACACAATTATTTTCAATGGAAATGGCGGTACAGCCTCCCAGACGTCCATGGAGACCGGGACGGACGGAACACTGGATACTTTGCCCACTGCCTCTCGAGACGGGAATTATCGGTTTGACGGCTGGTTTACTGAGCCTACCGGCGGTGTACAGATTACAACGAGTACCGTCTTTACCAAGGAAACCACAGTTTATGCTCACTGGGTCTACATTGACAGACCTACAGATGATGATCATCTCTCTGGTAGCGATTCTTCCAGCGATCCCAGCTATCGTATCGACGTGGACGTGATCACCCGAGGCGGTAATGTGTCCGTGCGGCCCACCAGTGCATCTGTTGGCACTCGTGTGGCCATCACAGTGGACTCGGATAGTGGTTATGAACTGGACCGGATTGTCGTGCTTAACGAGGGCGGAACTGAACTTGCTCTCACCCAGCGGAACGAGAATACCTACACCTTTATCATGCCTGACGGCCGCGTCAGCATTGACGCTCACTTTGTGCGAGTGGAGATGCCCAGTACCTCTAATGTGTTCTACGATGTGGCTCAGGGGGCGTGGTATTACGATGCAGTCCAGTATGTGACCCAGCGTGGTCTAATGACCGGGGTGTCCGACAGACAGTTTGCCCCAAATGCGATTCTATCCCGGGCCCAGGCGGTCCAGATCCTGTATGCCCTGGCGGGGGGGCCTACTGTATCTGCTTCCAATGACTTTGTCGATGTGAACCGCGGCGACTGGTACGCCGATGCGGTGTCTTGGGCAACTGCCAACGGTGTGGTTTCAGGTATGGGAAAGGAAATGTTCGGCCCCAACGCCCCTCTGACCCGAGAGCAGCTGGCTCTGATTCTCTATCACTATGCCCAGGTGGCAGGATATGCTCCCCACCAGGGTGGTATGGCCATTCAGGAATTCAGTGATTCCGCATCCATCTCCGGCTGGGCATTGGAGGCTGTACAGTGGGCAGTAAATGCTGGCCTGATTTCTGGTACTGGAGACGGGATGCTCGACCCAGACGGAGCTGCAACCCGCGCTCAGGTGGCGCAGATTTTTATGAATTTCTGCCAGGACAACGCAATCGAATAAGTTTTCACAAAGATGGCCCCATATCGTTTTGGACGGTGTGGGGCCATTTCCTAGGAATGCAGTTTAGAGTGGACATGAACGTCTATGCCCCCAGCACTCAAAGCGTTCTTACCCGACTGGACTACCGATATTCCAGCCCTTTTATTTCTTTTGCCTTGACAAGAGGTGATTCCAGTGTATGATAGCAATATAAAACAAGATACCGGAGGGGAGTTTGTGTCTGAGGGAATGTTCTTTCCGGAGCAACCGTGCTATCATATTGAAATATTGGAATGGATTGACAAAGAAGATATCACAGATGAGTGGCGCTATGTCTGGATGTACGATCCACCAGAGCCGGTCTATTCGGTCACACTGGGAGGCTTTGTTGAGCCTTTAAGCCTTGCCTTTGTGTACGAGTGCATATATACCAAATCTGAATATGAACAAATCAAACAAACTGGTTTTGACTATCAAACGCTTTCCTGGATGACCCATATCCTCACAGACTGCCCTGATGATTTCGACTACGAAAAAGACGAACCACGGAAAGCTGGAGGTGTGACCAAGCAGTTGCCCAGATTTCTGCGCTTTTTACGGCGCAAAACAAATTGAGCCGTATTTTCTCTCTACTGGAGACTCCAAAAGCCTTGCAGTTTTAGCGTCTGACTCTTTCAGTATCTCTCCTTCCACTTTGCCTGTGCAGATAAATAGTCGGGTTTGACTGGACAGCTTTTCCTATCTGTGCTATAATTTCGGCCACCAGCTGCAAATCAATTTATCTAAAAGAACAGGGAGCAACGTATGAAAAGAAAAATTTTATGGGGAGCTATGGCCTCGTTTATCTCGTTTATGATCATAGCAATAGCCTTGATGACAGCCATGTTTATCCGAATGGTCCAAATGACCGTTCCTGAATCTTCAAGTGTGTCCCCGTCGGGGCCATATTACGATGGCCTATATATTGATCTCGTACAGGAAGCGGATTATCAGAACTATTTGGACAATGGAGACAGCGCAGTGGACAGCCACATTATAAAGATTTCCAATGATACAGGATATCTGGCCTGTGCCTCGGCTTCCTCCGGCGATTTAGAGATCGTGTATCCGAAGTTTGTTCATGAGGGGGTTCCTGTTGAACTGCGTTTTGAGAACCGTGTGCTGACCGGTTACCGGCTGACTTATGAGGGAGAAATACAGAGCATGCTCGGAGCCCGTGAGCAGATAGCACTCACAGAAGATGATCAGACTACCATTGAAGATGTGGCGCTTGAGCTGGCTTGGAATGACGAAACTTGGGTGACTGATCAGCCATCACTGGAAGCGGTTCTGGTGGACTATATGGAACAGGTGGATGCTTTTGTGGCTGAAAATGGGCCGCACACTAATGTCACCTTATAAATTTGGTAAAGGGTGCAAGTCACCTAAAAGCGGCAAGAGTATAAGAAGAGCCGGCGTGTTATTTCTCCGCGAAATAACACGCCGGCTCTTCTATTCTTATTACTTCAGGGGTTGAAAGACTTTTGAAGTCACATTGCCAAGTCAGCTCCGACAAACAATTTCTGGTTGTGTTACGCCAGAGAGATCAACCCAAACATTAAGGAAAAATTACTACAATGTCAACCGTAGCAGCCATTGTGTGGATGCTGTGCATTATATGCCTGTGTAGTTTTATTTTGCAAAACTGTGTTGTGGCTGTCACCCCGGTGATATAATCAAAATGCTAGGATAGACTATCAGAAAAGGGGGACAGAATTATGGAAGCAAGAACATATCTCGCGGTGGATCTGAAGAGCTTCTACGCCTCGGTGGAGTGCGTGGAGCGGGGGGCTGGACCCCATGACCACCAACCTTGTGGTAGCAGATCTGACCCGCACGGAGAAAACCATCTGTCTGGCCGTCACGCCTGCGCTGAAAGCGTATGGAATCCTGGGGCGGGCCCGGCTCTTTGAAGTGATCCAGAAGGTCCGGGAGATCAACGCTCAGCGACGGCAGCGGGTTCCCAGCCACGTCTTTTCCGGCTCTTCCAGTAATGATCTGGAGCTGAGAGCCAATCCTGCGCTGGAGCTGGATTATATCGTGGCCCCGCCGCGCATGGCCCGCTACATGGAGTGGAGCGCCCGCATATATCAGGTGTACCTCCGCCATGTGGCGCCGGAAGACATCCACCCCTATTCCATCGACGAGGTGTTCATGGACATCGCGCCCTATCTTCAGCCCACCGGACTTGCACCGTGGGAGTTTGCAAAGCGTGTAGTCAAAGATGTGCTTGACACCACTGGGATCACTGCCACCGCAGGGATCGGTCCCAACCTCTACCTCTGCAAAGTTGCGCTGGACATCGTCTCCAAACATATCCGACCGGACAAGGACGGCGTCCGCATTGCGAGGCTGAATGAGCTGAGCTACCGGCAGCTCCTGTGGTCCCATCGCCCTATTACAGATTTTTGGCGGGTGGGGCCGGGGTATGCGAAAAGGCTGGCGGAGCACGGCATTTATACGATGGGGGACATCGCGCGCTGCTCTCTCGGCGGCCCGGGTGACCTGCACAATGAAGACCTGCTCTATAAGCTGTTCGGGATCAATGCAGAGCTGCTGATCGATCACGCCTGGGGGTGGGAGCCCTGCACGATATCAGACATCAAAGCCTATCGGCCGGAATCCAACAGCATTGGATCAGGTCAGGTCCTCCAATGCCCATACAGTGCTGAGAAAGCCCGCAT